>Ga0181612_110531_pt1 | contig 10963 bp, 3 predicted proteins | sample HoacroProtozoa21_FD_119630 | JGI IMG/M metagenome (GOLD analysis project Ga0181612, IMG submission 119630) | Hoatzin crop microbial communities from Cojedes, Venezuel. Combined Assembly of Gp0051906, Gp0051904, Gp0051908 | reverse complement strand
TCCCCAGAGCCATCTCTTCTCCAGGCTGAACAATCCCAAATCTCTCAGCCTGTCCTCACAGGAGAGGTATTCCATCCCTCTGATCATTTCTGTGGCCCTCCTCTGGACCCGCTCCAACAGCTCCATGTCTTTCCTGTGCTGAGGGCTCCAAAGCTGGACACAGGACTCAGGTAGGGTTGACAACTTGTGTGTGTGACAGCATCACTAGAGGAACATGGCACCAGAGCATTCCTCTGCACGTTTTGGGGACACATGCAATGAGACAGTCCCCAAGCATTCCCTTCTCTCTATTTTGTAGTTCTGAAAAAGCAAAGCACTTTTGTACAACTTGCCTTCCTCTCATCTTCCTGAAGTTTGAGTAGCATTAACTCTTTAGCAAGTTCCTAGTCCAGTATCTATACAATTCAAGCTCCTCAGGGTTTCCCTCCCACCTATACACCACCACCAGCAGCCTGACACCAGGTCTGCCCCGCAGATACCCGGGTGCGTTGGTGGAGACGGGTGCATTCACCTGCGTGGGAAGGAGCACTGGTAACCCTTCCTCTCCGAATAACGCCTTTTTGCTACCACCTAGTGGGCACAAGCAGGTGTGATGAACCAGGCTCTTGCAGAGAGGTGGGTGTCAGTAACAGCGAAAAAACATGGAGAGCTGTGTACAGAAATTTCCCCTGAACTTCGTTTACTTTGCTCCTCCTGGGCCTTGACCCTGCTGCTCTTATTGTTGGTCCGTGGTGCAGTTGAAGGAAGGCCAAGGCAGAGCTGTGTCGTACTCTGATCTGAGGACTGTCTCCCGTGATGCTACAGCTCCTCCGGCTGGTGCTCCTAGGTGCCTGATGCTTGCTTGTGCTTGGCTGCTTTGGGGTGATGCATGCTGTAAAAGTGCCTGAGATCCCAGAAGGTCCCCAATACTGTTTATATTGAAGGAAAGACCACATTTGTCTTCTGACCCTGCACTGTGTTTCATCAAGAGATCAGAGGAAACTTTATTTAACATCCCGGACCATGCAATGAGAGCCACATTTCAGGAGATGTGTCAGCAATACCAAAACACTGTAGCAACTCGTCTGAAAGCCACAGAAGTATATGTCAAGTCAAGAACCTTGATTTATATGCAATGAAAAGTGGCTCTTGGCCTAAAATGATTACCACCTACCAAATGAGAGAATATTTTTGTCTTAAACTGGATGTATACACCAACACTGTAAGTGCAATAAAGCACTGAAACAGTCATAATGAAGCACTTAAGCACTGTTGGGCGAAAGTGGCCTTGGAAGCCTTATGGCCCTGATAAGCATTGAGGAGGTGATGGGAAGAGCAAGGCTGCGACTTGAAAACATTAATTTCATTTTTCTGCAGTCAGCTAAGATTGGAGAACACAAAAACATAGAACAGGAGATGGCATCCAGCTCCTTTGGGAAGTGAGGCTAAGGTGGTAGTATGGCAAGTAAAGACAGACTCCAGTTGTGACTGGTCTGCAGATATGGTACAAGTTCTTTTGGCTCTATAGCCTTCAGGTAATGATGCATAATAAATGCAACTGCAGAGCAGATGCCTTTTTGTTCAGTCTCCAAGGATTTTTTCTTCAGAGATAAACACAGACACTGAACTGAGCCAACCATATGAGTCTTAGCATCAGGCCTGTGTCTTGCGTATGGAGTGCCAGGCCAGACACTTGCTAAGGCGTGTGCATGCAGCTCTAGTGATATCTGTACACCAGCTGACGCCCACTGAGACCCTGCTCGGTTCTGCCCTGTTGATTCCCATTGGTTTTGTTGATTTAGTGCACGCTAACAAATCTGGGCAACTACAACATGTGGTAAAAGCAATGCTGGGATAATTATGTGTCTGCGCTCTCTCAGTTAAAATGCCATTTCATGTATATCATCACTATTTACTTTGCACTTCTCTACTTAAAAACACTTTTGCTCAAGAATGTGAATGAGTATTGACACCCAACGTTTTAAAACCACCACCAGTAGAACAACTTCAATCTTTCCTAGCACTTCAATTTACAATGTTGATACTGAACACGAAAAAAAAAAAGTGGACAGAATATGAAATTTCCTCTGGAAAGAAAAAGCAATAGTTGGAAAACATGAAACTGAACTCTGAAATCCATTTAATGAAAGAGGCATTAAATATACCGGAAGACTTAATTCATTTTTGGCTCAATACACCATAAATCTTTCTAAAGAAAAGGATTTTCTTGGTATTGGTCCAGAGCTCCCTTTTCAGCATCCCAAGGTCTGGAGGCACAGATGCTTTTGTGTAGATCACAATAGTGTAAATCAAATATATTTCACTCTGTTCATGCGAGTGAATTAAAAAACAGTTGAGATCTACCCAATCAGTTCTGCAACAAAAAAGTTCACCTCCATAAATACATAATTAAAGAGTCTCTGTATATGCATTTTTACTTTTATTTTATAACTTATTTACCCCAGAACCACAAACATAGGTCCATCTCAGAAGAGAAACAGGAATTAGCGAAAAAGGGAGTGTATATTCATCTAATGTAATGTAAATTGTACTTCAGTCCCTAATCCTGGAATTAAATCCCTTCAAGCCTCTGTAGTCAATCTCCAAATACGTCTTTTGGAGATCAGTGTCAGAATCAACTGTGTCTCCAGCAGGGAAAAGGGAGATACATTCTAAACTCCTATCATGCAGCTTTTCAGTGCTAGCTGTATGGATTACAGAAGTGAAGATTGAAGCTGTCTAGCTCTTAGGCTTGCCAAGCAGAGAGCGGGTTTTTAGAAAACATATGCTGAAATACAGTGTACACATGATAAAAACCACACTTATTGAAAGAGAAGGTAGATTTTGAAAGGTGAATCATCTCACATAAGCCGATGGCACAGACTTAAAATTTCAGTTCTATTTAGATCCCAGAAGACAAACTAACATGGATTGTGGAATATTACAGTCATTTACAAAACAATAAAATAGAAATAAATCACAAGACTGACACAGTCTTTCTAACATGAATTAAAAATTATGAGTCAAATATTCTGGTGGCTGTTTTTCTAGGCAAGATAGAACTACTGAGATAAATACAGCAAACTTTACGGTAATAACCTAAAGTGACAGCAGAGGGTGCTACCATTTCTCCTACGGTTCATGGTGTCATAACAGAATCTGTGGCTTTCTTACCCCTTGTGTTGTTACTCTCAAGAATCTTGAAAAAACAAATTCTGCTTACGCAGAAGGGAGTTAGAGACCGCTGGTGGAGGAAGCAAATATACACTGGTATTTATTCAAGGCCAGAACTAAACTGAGTGTGAAGGCTCTGCAACAAGCACTTTGATTTTGCAAAACTAAAATGTAGAGAATTTTGCTGTTGTCTGGTTAAATTTATCTTTTCTCTAGAAACATAAATGACAGACCTTTCAATCTGTGAATATTTCTCCCTTCTGAATTCATACCTTATTGGCTACAGATTCCTGTCCTTCCTGAACTGCTCAAACAGAAATGACAGGGTAATATTGCTAAATCTTCGCAAGGTCCTGCCTACAAAAGCCACCACGTAGTCATCCTTTGGAAGAACTGATGAAAAAACATATCACATCCTTTGCTGACCTGTGAGATAAACAAATGACTTAGAAACAGTCCTCAGACTTTTCTCCCACCTGAAGTCTCTACTTAACCAGTACATAGGAAGCATGGTTTCCTTGGATTTCAGCTTTTCCCCCCTTCCTTTTGAAGCTTGATTGCTCAAAGTGTGGCCTCTGAGGCCCCAGTCAAGAAAAATACTCCAACTCTGGTCCAGTTTGACTGAAGTGAACAGGCCGCCCAGGCATGAGGTTACACACTGAACTTGCTGCGGAGGATCCAACGCTGAGTGGCCTTCAGGATAAGCCCCAAAATGCCAAAAGCTGGACCCTGGTTTCTAAACCCATTGGAGACTGGATGAGGACTGCTCTTTCTCTTACTGCCCTAGAACCAGGCAGACCCAGTTCTGAACTTTACTTGTCCTAAATAAATAGAACATAAGCACACATAAGGTACAAACTTTGTGAGTAATACTCACATTATAATAAAAAGAATAAATTGTCATGATGAAAAAAAAAGTTCCCAAGTTTTTATTGTTGTACTGTTTTTAAGGGAACTAACGTGAAGCTATTTTGTGTGAGGCCTGCAGGTCTCCTCAAGCAGACAGCGAGGTACGAGCTCAGTTCGGTTCATCAGGAGATGTAATCCCATCCCCAGTGCAGTCCTGACAACGTTCCCTCTGACTTCAGTGGGATCAGGATTTCACTTTGCTGGGTCTTATCAGTTCAGGAAAGCTGAGGGACTGGCTCGGGATCTCCATTTCTCTCAGACCCACTGGAGCATCTCTGTTCTCACCTCCGCTGTTCTCACTTGTGGTCCCTTGTTCTTCCCTGCTACCTGTGCACTCATCTAGTCCCACCTCTCTGGCGTTATACCTGAGATTCTGTGTCTCGATCGCTAACTAGAGGAGACTGATGCTGAGTCTCTACTTGATGTGGTGCTTGCTACAGGTCTGCAAAGAACTGTGTTGTTCCTGGGCTATCAGTCAGCCCCAAGCCATGGAAATAACTTGAAGAGAAAGTGGTAACTGGTGGAACACTGAGGATTTTCCACTTCCGAGGATGTTTAAGGGAGGCCTCTGCATTATATATTGGCTTTTGGAGTACTGAAGGCCTTTTTTTTTGCAGTTCAGGGTTGGCAATGCGTTTCATTCCAAGAGTTATTAATCTGTTTCAATAGGCAAAGTTGCCTTTTACTAGCTTTCCACAGTTTGTAAAGGCTGTCTTTCTGTGAGTCTTTTCTGGGTATAAGACTTACTTAGATCTTGCTTCGCTTTTCCCATGTTGCCTCACATAGGCTTTGCTTCCAGATCTTTATTCCATTTATTAGAACAAATACCAGCATGAAAAAATACTCTGTTTGTGAATTACATCCTATTAAACTTAACCTACAAAGCAAGGAACTCAGATTCCTAAGAGCTCTGTGCCACTATTGCACCTTTTACTCTGGTTGTATCCATTTGGGTTCTTGTTTTTTCTTTACAATCATGAAGATAAATTTGTTGGTATTTTCACAATGAATTAAAACCCAACTTTTTGGAGGTAAGATCCAAAATAGCATGTAACTACCTAGAGCGGTGCTGAAACTTCAATTAGGCCCTTACACACAGATCAGCTGCACTCTGGACTCCGAAGATCCCAAACGGCAGTTATGAGATGCCAGATGAATAGAGCAGGTGTAGTCACCAAAACATGCGTGAGGGACTTGGACAGAATTTACATTGCATAGCTGCAATCTAAGACAGCCATGTACAAAATGTTTGCCCTGGTGATAAGCCAGGCTTTGTCCAGCAAGCTTTCTTGGGTGCTCCTGTGTGTCTACAGAAGTGCAGTCATCTTCAGTGAGCAGAGCATCCTCATGTCCTATTTTCTACAAATTTAATTTGGGATTCTCAATCTACTCATCTCTAGGGGTGGTATGTCACTTTGGTACACGGCTGAGATATCTGACAGCTCTGGATTCAGCACAGAGCATTGAAATGTAATCATCACTTTCATTAGAAAATACATGAGCACTTGGGGAACTTTGTACTGATGGCGACACCTACATTTTGTGCAACGGTAGAACAGCTGGAGTATTCCCTCACTGGACTCTAGGTTTTTCACAGCTGATTCTGATGATGCACCACCATTGCGTTGGTGGGATGTAAAGCTTTCTTCTCCTGCCTTCCTCCCACAGCCACAAGCCCATAAAAATCCCTTCCGTAACTGGCAGGTGAATTTAGGGATCAAGTTCATTACTGAACTTTTATTTGTGTATGCCATCCACCAACTTTCACTGGTGGACCCCAATACACCTTAAAGCTTCTGCTGCAATGGCAAACAGTTATTTGGCATATCCTGTAGCATAGTTTGGAAAGGAGTAATTGGTGTGTCACGTGTTTAAATAGCATTTTGGAAACGTGTTATCCTAGGTCATGCTGAAAGGCTGAGGTTCTCTGGGTGGATTGGCTAGTTTATTCCTGTCTTTTTAAAGACTAGGGAAAGCCTTACCGCTATCCTTTCATCATCTGTCAGCTGTGATCTGGCTGAGCAGTTTCACTGCTGGTTGCAATCATCATAAATATTCCAAAATCTAGTGCAGGTGTTGAGGCTAAGGAGAGATGATGATGATGAGAAATTGTCCAAAAGAGTAAACCAATAGTATTTCCATACAATCTGACAGTTCGTCAGAAGACATGGTTTGGACTTTTGTCCTGAGGATTACATGGAGATACGCAACTATTTTATTTTAGGTAAGTTTATTTCTTTCATTTAGAGCCAAGGAGGAATATGACTGCCATGATATCTCCCTCCTTCGTCTTGTGTTCTCCCTAATAATTTGTGGGAATTAAGAAGCAGCACTAAGCCCTAACGCCTGATATACCAATCTCAGGGGTGCAGGTGCAGTCTCACCCCCCCTTTGGATTGTTTCTAGTCAAATCACATTTATCAGCAAGAGCCTGAGGCTTCAACCAGCTGGCTGGAATGCACACTGCCAAGTGTGATGACAGCCCAGTGCTTCTGGATGATGATTTGCCCTCTCGTACAGGGCAGAGATGTGCAGGCATGAGAAAAGGTGGTTGCAAAACCCTTCTGGGAATTCTGCTCCTCTAAAAATTAAACCTGTCAGTGCTCTGCTGCCCTTTGCATTTTTGTGGAAGTGGGTCTATAAAACTGGCAGACAACATAAAGTTTACCATGTACTCTTGACGAAAGGCTTCAGAAGGCTGAGTGCGTATGTGTGTAGGGGCGTAGTACATTCCTCTTTTGTCTTCCTCGCTCTTCATTCACCTTCTGGTGTATAGTGTTTTCTGTATTTTAAACTCCAATGGATATGAAGGAAATAGGTGTGGAACCAGAACTCAGATCTAGAATGGGTTTTGAGATGTTCTCTGACGTTCTCTTTACCTCATTTTCCCTGTCTGTAACATGAGCTAAATGCTGTTACAGCATCTAGTTCTGGATTGTTGTGGTTATGTGCTATGGAAACCCAGAACAAAAAAAAATATTCACTCCAAGCCCGAAGAGCCTTCTGTATTTCCAACTTCACGAAAGTGCTTTCATCATAGTTAATTTACAAAGTACTGTCTTAAAAAATTTTTTTGAGAAGAGTAGACTAGTTAAACTCACCTTAACAATGCTGACAGATAGGAGAGACAAATCAGGCTTCCTTTCACTTACATTATAGTGAATTTCAGGTGGAAGCTGAATTTTTTCCCACCCTATCTACATGAAAAAATGATTCAGAAAGTATTCTGATCTTCTGAAGTTTCAGAACAGTTTTCAAAACTTTGACTTTTGAATCAGATCAAAGTAATGAATATGGTGAAACAATCCCAGCTAGAATGGTTTTTGGGTGTTATCTTCTAAATGTAATAAAACAGCTTATCTCCCTTTTCTGTTACAATAATTTCACTAAATATCTGACACTTACAGCTGACGTTGCACTACTAAGGGATATTTACTGTGTACTTTTCCTCAAATGGAAGTTTCCCATGAAAAAATAAGGGACGTTTCACAGAGTTGTGATGGAAACATTAATAATTCTGCTTTGCCCATGATTTTAATGTGTTTAAATATAGAGAATTTCAGCATATAAAGCTGTAACATAAGTGCTAATATCTCAGCATCATTTAGCATGCACTGCTGAATACACAAATGCACACATTTTGAAACCACACAGATGTGAAAATCCGCAATTCAGAGCCTCTACTAGTTCAATAAAAAGACAGACAAAAAAATCTCCTTTATGTCTAAAGGCAAAGTACCCCGATGCTGCTATTTTAGGAAGGAAAATTAATGATCATTTTTTTCACAAAGGAAGCAGCTCTTCTCTGCAGTTTAGAACTGATTAGTAAATGGATATGCCGAAAGCTCAGTATGGAATTAGACAGGTTTGAGTCTGTGCGCTTCAATCTATTTTATGCATGTTCTCCAATACCTCAACAACTAAAGCTAATGCTCCCTCAGCTCCATTGAATTAATTAAGCTAGGTCATTCTATTAATAATGGGTTGCCCTTCAGTCTGCATTTATGGCACTTAGCAAGTCAGTGTGTGTGTGTGTATGCTTATCTCATGAAGGAGACAGCTCCTGTCAATGAATTAGATTAATCCATCAAGAGAATTACTGTGACTTGATTACTCTTCATGTATCTGAAAAAGCTGGCATGCACAAACAGACATCTGCAGCTGTAGGAAGCAAGCAAGAATGCTCCAAACCACAGAGTAAGGCCCTGAGCCTCTACTATTGAACAAAGAGGCTGTTGACGCCAAGACGTGCTGGTGATGGGCTGCTGACGTGATAGATGCAAAGGGTGCCACAGGATCTGAATGTTGCTCTCAACACTTAGCTTAACTCAGTTGGGCTGGTATTTTGCCACAAATAGTTCTAATGCCTTCTGTTATGGAAAAATATTTCCCCAAATTAGTTTTCAGTTCGCTTGTTTCCTAAAGGAGCATGAAAGAGCAGAGAAACTTGGAAATCAATTAAGAAAAACTCTGCAGTCATGCCCCAAAAATACAAAATTGATGGCACTTTGGACATAGCTTTGACAATTCTCTTGTTTTGCTAATTCTTTCAGCAGCCACTTCATCTCCTTCAGTCTTCTTGCTGATGGAGTGCCATAGCCAAGGTTCCTAATGGTCTGAAAGTTCCCAAGTACTGAAAAAGTAGTCCCTTAAGATGGTGATAATTGGCAGTAAGCAAAACGTGAAGATTCTTCTGTATGATATTAAAATAAAATGAAAAGTTGATAGCTGGGATAAAAGAAAAGGTTTCAAAATAGCTGAAGTGGAAATCTGTAAAGAACAACACGTTTTCTTCTTGGTAGAGAGAAATACACGTGGGCTTCTTTGTATTATAGACACAACAACTATGATTTAACATGAAACAAAGTTAAAGAAGTCACAAGTTTTTAAAGGGATCTTAATGCTGCTTCCTAAAAGTTGATGGGCAGTTCCACAATTTCAGTTATCAAGAACGAAGCATTAGAGGTCTACCAATAGCCCCCAGTATTTTTGATTAATCATTTACTTAGCTGCAGTAAAGGGCAGAAAGTCTTGACCGAATTTCTCACACCTACAAAAAGACTACATTCAACTTATTTTTCTCAGATATGGTGAGAAAGGCATGAGGCGAGTCAAGAGTCCCAGAGATGTGTTCTTCAACCTCTCCATGTCCGCCCCCCAGCCCCCACCCTCCCAACTACTGGCTCAGGAGACAAAGATTGGGCCTGGTGAACTGCCCAGGACCTTTGTAAGCACTGGAGTAGGGAACAAATTGTCGAGATGGTTTGTTATCAAACAAACAAAGTGTCTATTCAATGAAGCTGTTTGTTTAAAAACAGGATATATTGACGTAATTTAAGACTTTACGGATACAAATTTGTTTTAGTATACGTCTGCAGCATAACACTCATTTATGGATGAGGTTCCTGTAGTGCTCTTTGGTTTCAAAGGCACGACTCATGGCACTCTTTCATGCATTTTCTAACAATGCATAGCAATATAGGTAGCCCTACACAGCCACAAAACAGCTATTTGGATGCACAATAGTAAACATACTAAACCCAGTAAATTTTGAATAAAATCTGATAGCATGTGAATCACTGGGTGCGGCTTGCAAAGGTGGCATGAAGTTCAGGTACAACCATCAGTCTGAGTAATGATGCATAGGGAATGGAACTGTGGAATTACCCAGCGCCACCTGGAGGAGCCGTTTTCATGAAGAGTAGTACAAAAAGCAGAAAAAAACCCCACCAAAATAAAACATTGTCCTGTGCAGGCTATCTTAAAACATTTTGGATTGCTATTTCAAAATCAAATTTCCACAAATAAAGCAAAAAATGTCATTCATTGTGGCACTTTTTGCAAAGTCGGAAGGTTAAAAGAAAGTTATGTTGTAACTGAGCATAAAATAGGCATTTGAAAAATGATTTAGCTGGAAGAAACACATTTTTTTCCACATTAAGATAACTTAAGAACACCCAAATTGATTTTTATTAGACTTCTCATATTCACTGCTGAGCTGACACATGCATGAGATATTCAGCCCTAAAGGTCACTTCTGAGAAAGCTGTAAGTAACTGGAAACAGCACTGCAGGATGAAACGATGTCTCATGCCTATTACTGCCGGAGAGTGATAAATATGTCACTCCTGAGGCTAAGCGCCAGCTCCTGTAAATAAATTTCTATTTCTCGGCCGTACCGGTAGCTGAAAGATGATGTGACAGAGCTGGTTTTCCCGATTTTAGTTTTTTGATTAAAGTGAGGGCGGGAAGGGCCAGCCCGGGTTTAGCAGCCCTCCGTGCCAAGAGCCGAAGTGGGGCCGGGGGCCTGCATTGGCAGGAGCCCACCACGCGCTCCTCCACGGCCAGGAGCGGGTGCCGCCGGGAGGGCCCCAGCTCCTCTGGCCCCACCGCAAGCGAGCAGCAGCCACCTGGAGCAGGCCAGGCGAGTCGGGCCGCTGGCCGTGCCCAGCACAAGGCCCTCCTCCGCCATGCCACCCCTCTCCAGGCCCCTCAGCGCTCTTCCAAAATGGCCGCTCCTCTGCCAGAGGCAAACGTTGCCGGTCACCCCGGCTTCAGATGTCTCATTCACCCTCTCCAGGCTTCCCTCACCCCATGCTTTATTCTTTCCTGCTCCTTCTCTTTTTGGTGTCGATATTAGTGATTAAGGTTTAGATATATAAAAAAAAACCAAAACAAAACAAAAGGGGGAGGCCTTTGGTGATTTGCAGCTTTTCTCCAGAGCCGAACGGCTGGCTCGCTACCAGTTTGGCAAAGGCAAGGCGGGGGGTGGCTGGTTGTCTGTGGCTCCCGGAGGGGGGTGTGGGGGAGAGGGGCTAAGTGTCTGCGAGTCTCCCCGGTTTGGGGCTCGGCGGCCCGGGAACCCCCGGCCCCGGCTCCCCCGGCCCCGCCGCCCCCTCGG
>Ga0181612_109190_pt1 | contig 10963 bp, 5 predicted proteins | sample HoacroProtozoa21_FD_119630 | JGI IMG/M metagenome (GOLD analysis project Ga0181612, IMG submission 119630) | Hoatzin crop microbial communities from Cojedes, Venezuel. Combined Assembly of Gp0051906, Gp0051904, Gp0051908 | reverse complement strand
GGAGGTTGTGGAGTCTCCTTCTCTGGAGTTATTCAAGACCTGCCTGGACAAGGTCCTGTGCAGCCTGTTGTAGGTGACCCTGCTTCGGCAGGGGGGTTGGACTAGATGACCCACAGAGGTCCCTTCCAAGCCTGAACATTCTGTGATTCTGTAATCCTGTGATTTTACAGTTAAAAAAGTAAAGTAAGCATTTCTGAAGTTTTTTTCCAGTAACATGATTCATACAGGGTTTAAAGTATCATTCTGTGGTATAAAGTTTTACTTTATTGCCTAGACAGATTTTTAAAATATAATCATGCCTTCCTCATTTAGAAGAAATTTCGCCTTCCAAAAATCCAGCTAAGTCTATTATATCAAACCACAAATAATGCTCAAATCACCATGATTTCTGGATTAGTGACAACAAACATTTTATTCCAGCTGCCAAAATCAATTTTCACTCCCTGCAGATCTTCTTTTGTCAGTACTGCCACTGAGGCAAAGATGATCTTTAGTCAGCTGAGACCTGTGTGCTGCCTCTGAAGTACTAGTTGCAGTTTTCACTGGTAAAAAGGTGGAGAAGGAGAAAATTCAAAGAAGATTCTATTCATGCAGTTTAAAAAAATAAGAAAAAAAGGAAAAAATGAAAAATAAGGTAAGATTAAATATCCTTTTTTACATAGGGAAAAAGTAGATTGCTTGTGAAGGAACCAGTCATGAAAGCTTTTGTAGGCTTTTCTGAACAAAAAAAGCAGTTTTCAGGTCTACCTTTGCTAAACCTAATAGTAAAAAATGAATTATTCTATATTAGAAAGGTCAGATACATTTGTCAAATGAACATAAAAACTGGGGTAAACTTTCTTCTGTCTGTCATTTTTGCTATCACTTACAGAAACACGGAGTTATATGCCAACAGATTACAGCATTCACACCTGCTTAACACATCCTAGCATGGGTGGTATGAAAGCTATCACGGTCAGTACGAATAACTGCAGAGAATGCAGACTAACAGAAATCTGTTCCATGTTCTTAACATACCAAAAATCACTCTGTGAACAAGTAATTCCTAGGTAACTCTTCTGGCTTGACATAATCTATTAGCGTAATGCTGACTTACAGTTGATAGATTATATAGAGAGATAATAATGTTTTGGGTCCAAGGTAGTTTCTTTAAGCTTTCTGTACTGCGGTAAGTTTCTTGAAGCTTTTCCAATTTTATCTCCACCAATGTCATGTACGCTATTAAATCAACAAAAAATGGAAAAGAAAAAAAATATTAGATGGTTCTGCTTTAATTGCTGAAATTCCTGGAGCAGAGAAATTTTCAATTGAACAGATATTATATCAATTGCTTTTACCTACTTTTTAAGTGTTTTAATAATTTAATTAATACTTTAATGGCTTTACAAGACAAAAGTAGACATGTGCATCAGTATAACATTTAGAATGATAAAGCAGGACTAAACTGCTCTGTAGAACTTTATGGTGATTGTTGCTAATTTTGAAAAATACTCAAGGAGTTCCCAGTGTTTCAAGTTAACTATGTGTGTAATTATGCTACTATGAACTCTGCCTTGTAACATAAATATTCATGCAATTACTCCAAGATATACAATATTATAGTTACTATGTGCACACACACTTACAAGGTGATAGCTATCAATTTAATTATTTCATATTTCTGATAGCAGCTGAAAGCTATAAACATTCATTCTCAATTATCCTTGTTTACATGATGTGAGGATCTGGACCCAAGTAACTGAAATATTTTAGATGCTATTTTCAGAAACTACATTTTGTCTGAAGGACTTCTGGTATTTAAAACTCTTTAGAGTATTTCTGTGCTAAATGCAGCACTGGCATTAAAAGGTCAGAAAGCAAGTGCACCTGTAAAATTGCATGAGTTCCCTCAAGTTGGCATTTTGTGGATGTACAAAATAAATAATAGTGGGGGTGGAAGAAAAGGAATATGTCAGGCTATGTATTCAAAGATTAAGAAGATTTTCTCCACCCTATTTTTCTTTTGTCCTCTGTTAGATATTTACATTTCACGTACTTTAACATCTACTTCTAAACATCAGGTTGTTAAAAGTCATACTAAGTAATCATTTATCATTTAAAAAAATAAAAAATCCTGTATAGAGGTAGTGCTATCAATATTGCATTGTCATAAATGTTTCCCTGTTTACATTATAGAATACAATATATTATTTATAGATATTATATTATATATGGCAATTTCAAATATTATATTTTACTGCGTGTCTTTTAATTTTAATAGACATATTATTTATGGTTGCATAACATTTGCTGGATTTAAGTAATTCACTAGAATTTCTCCACAAAAAATGTATTTTTCGCTTAACAAATTACCATCTACTGTTAGAATTTTAGCAGCACTTAGACTAAAACTTTTTAAAAAAGGATAATCATGCAAAACCTACTTTGCCCATTATTGTTATCATCTATTCTAACATTATATGCTGCTTTCAGTCAAAGTATGAACTTCTCTCCAATAACCATGTGTAAATATGAATGAACAGTATTTGAAATTGATGTGCCACTGATTGCATGCTAAACTTAAGTAGGTTCTTTTCTGTCCAAAGACTGTTCTCCACAAAAAATGCTTGAGGAGAATCCAGCTTCTTTATGAGAATACTTAACTAATGAGCCAATAACTCGATGTCCTAGACAGAAAAGGTTACTTCTTCAGATAGATTATATGCTACTTATAACTTAATTAGTCAGACAGGAAGAAAATACAGACTTGTGTCTCTGTGGTTGTGCAGAAACAGGCATGTTATATGAGTGCACATGACGACAAAGGATGTAAAATCATTTTGTGGAAAGTAATTTTAGTAGTTGTCCTTGTATTTCTATGCAGTTACAGACTGCAGTGAGAAACTTTAGCGGAGATTTTGTTTGTGATTCTTTTTAGTAATTTTGTTTATAAGTAAATTTTATTTAATACAAACTGTAACACAGAAATCATGTTTTCTTTATTTGGTTTTAGAAAATCTGAATTCTTAGACTTCTCTGAAAACTTCCTTAGCCTACTGCCTTTAGCTTTTTCTTTTGATGCAGTGAAATACTCAGGATGGAAATTGTGTTATACCTAATCTATCTAGATAGAAAATAAATACGCAAAGTTTAAGGACATCTTCATGTTTTCTAAGAACAAAATAAGAGACAGAACATAGAGATATAAGAGACAGAACATACCCAACATTTGCAACAATTCAAAAATGACTACAAGAACAGAACTGAAGACTTATTTTTGCTTTGTGTCAGACAAAGCTTTCCTTTAGATAGGATCAAGCTGAAAAGTCCATATACACAACTGGAATTCACATAGAATAAAAATACGTAGATATAAGAACTGAACAATCTCCAAGTAACATTTCTAAAATAATGTAGTAGACAAGAAGAATTTCAGACTGGAGAACCTAAAAGAGTACAACGCCTTCAGTTTGTTGAACAGTAGGTATGAATTTAGATTGTGTGGTTTGATTTAACAAAATTGACTTACGGAGTGGCTTCAGGTATGGGGAAGAGTAATGGTACATGCAAAATTTCTGATTCTTATTTAACCAACTCTGTAAGAAAAAAAAATTAAAAATTGACACTTAATAAAAATAATTTAAAAAGTATAAAATAATATATAAATAAAGAACACTTTATAAGACATCAAACAATCATTTGTAAAAAGAAAAGAGTAACTCTTTTGAGCATTTAGAATGTGAAATATTAATAAAAATAATCTATCACTCAGGCATCCTTTAAACATCAAATCTTCAATAAAACATAATTTTCTCTTGTTCTGTGGCAACTACACAACATCAAAGATTAAATTAAAACATATGTATATTCTATAAATATACATAAATTTATGTATATTCCATTGCCCTGAACTAGATGCAAAAATAAACTCCACCAGCAGGAGTGGGTGGAGAAAGAAAGAGAAGAAGAAACTGAATGAAAATAAACCAGATTTTGCTGTTGGTGTAATGAAGCACATGGTATTTATACTGTGCACTACAGCACATTCTAGAACAATAACATTTTATACACTTAATTTATTACCAGTATGAAACAGAATAGATCATCTAGATCTCCAAGGTCTGTTTGCATTGTTCACTGGGGAATGTCTGTGTCTTTAAGGAGAGATGTGTATTGTCCACAAGCATTGGTAATATGGAAGATTTTTAGAACCATTTTATTAATTTTTCTTGGTATGGCTCACAGAGCTTTTTAGTGTTTGAAATCCATTTTTTATTCCAGTTTGAGAATACTAAGAACATTTTTTATAGATAAATAAGGAAGATTTTTAAGGTCCCTAATGTTCTACGAAGATAATATCCAGATATGAACTGTCTGGTATTAGGAGTAAATCTCCTTTTTGACATATTATGCAAATGATCTATTTCAGAGATTTTATAGTGTGTTTTTTAAATACACGTTATTCATTGTTGGAGATAAGATGCTAGAGCATTTCAGTCTAATGACTAGCTTTCCATTGTGACTTGACATGTACAAGAAAAGGTGACCACTTTATAATCTCACTTACTACTTCTTAAATAACAAACATGCAAAAAAAACCCAAACAAAACTTATTACACCTGTCAAACAGTTTCAGTTTTCAGAACATTCACAAGAATTCCACACGATGGTTAAGGTGGTGAAGGCGACAAATATCACAAAACCAAAGAAGTTTTCAGAAGTTTTGTAAAATTTCTTCCTGGCTCAAACTTGGTTGGTTGGTCTCCAAGTTTGCTTTATTATTATTTTGTAGCATATAAAAACTGGCATATAATTAGATTGGTAAGGCTTGAAAGGTTCACATATTAAACTTTTGCATTTATCTTACATCTTTTGTTGCTGTTTGTCTTCATTTATGGGAAGCTACTGCTCATAAAGCTTATCACAACACTGTACTCGTAAGACCTATCATATTCTGTGGCAAAACTGTTTGTAATCAGGGACACTAATGCCCAAGCAGTGCTACAATCACTGCAACTGCAGCAACTGCAAACATGTCTGAATTTTGTCTACTTCTGTTGATTTAATAGCATGAAGTCATTCAGAGCTGTATATACAATTACATGTCACATAGGCAGAAAACCTGTAACATGCAGAGGACAAATGTACAAGATGACAGAGACTATGCTGGCAAAATACTTAGTTTGAAAACTATTATTTAATTTTATTGTCTCCTTCTCTCTCTTTCTCGTTCCTTCCCTCTGTTTTTTTCTTCACTGTTTTGCTCTTTCTTCATACATATAAGATTTAACTGATTCTTAAAAAAGATACTTTAAGAGACTACATTTCATTTGATTTAACCAAAGGAAGCTAGTTTTGCTGTTTTGAAATCAATGTGTAATATCTTTAGGGAGGTATATGCATTCCAGGTTGAAAATAAAGCGGGGGGTTGTTTGCACTATCAATCCTTTTCTTCTTGTGGTATTGAAGATTCACTCCAGAGAATCTGCTAATTCTTATTATTTTACTCTTCACCACACTCAAAGGTCTCCAAAGATGACACTTATTACTTCAAATGTGCACAACAGCTCTGCACAGATGAAATAAGTTTGCCGGCAATGAGAACAAATTTACTGTGGCAGTGAAGTTCCTCTGAAATGACTCTGCAACTGTGTTTTCATTTTTTTAATAGACAATATCTTTCTTATAAGAAAGGCAAATATATAGCAAATCTGTTGGTAAATCTATTGATGGTTTCTTACAATTTTTGAAGAAAATAAAATTATAGGAAAAATGTGCAACAAAGAGCTACACACAATATATAGGAAACGTGAGAAGGAAAAAACAACTTAGGTTTCTACAAATAATGTGTTAAAAAAATTATGTATTCAGAAGAATTCACTGTGACAGATATTTTGTCAGGAACCTTGCATATTCAAAGATATTAATCCTGTCTGTTGGTTTATTTACTCACGAGCATTTTAAAAGTAAAATGCACTGCTGGACGAAGAATTTTAAGAATCTAAATGCACAGCTGATATAACACCAGGCTTTTACACAGTATTATTTGCATACTTTGCTTCAATTCTTTTTATGAACAGCATGCTATTGCATTTGTATGGAAGTGTACGTTTATATATTTAAACTAACTTCTCTTGGCAGCATAATACAGAAGTGTCATTAATCCAGTAAATTTCAGCTAGCAAATGACTTGCTTCTCACCTAACAATAGCCATTAACACTAACAATAGCCATTAACATGGCATCAATCCTGAATGTGTTCACTTCAAATACCGCTGTGCAGTAACCATCTCAATCTTCTGAACTGGTACAGAACCCTACACTGAAGATTTATGGGCAAAGTGTTTGAGGGCACCTCCTCTCTGTCATCAGCTCTCTGCCTCCCACGCACTTCCCCCACATTCCCTTCCTGTGGCATGACAACTCAGAGGCTGGATGCCAATAACAAAGTCACAGCCATCCCTGTGCATGTATTTGTATCCTGTTTGTTATCTCTGCAGCGCCATCGGTGGTAGCATTTGTTTTATCTGATCCAACAGCAGGAAAGGGGAAGCTAGGATTAAAAAAAGAAGTGGTTAGTGCCTCTTAGCCTATACCAGTTGTGGAAATCAAGATAGAGCTACCTGTAACTGGAGAAGTGGCAGAAGGAACCAGTGTCAGGAAGCCTAGATGAGGTCAAGCTGTCTCATCATAGCTAGAAGAAAGTCCTGTCATCTCTGATAGTCTTCAGAGTTCCCTCTCTTTAGGCCAGTTCTACAGACCACTGTGAAAGAAGGACAGAGCAAGATGTTATTTGATGATTTACCATCACAAATACGGGCAGGACTTTTGCAAAGCTGTAAGAAGTTAAACAATAAAGAAACAACATTTTTAGAATATGAACTAACAACTTTTGAGAAATGCACTTGCTGAACTTTGTTGTAAATCTAACTTGCTAATTTACAATTTGAAAACTAGCATCAACAAAAAAAGAACAGGCATAAACTTCCTTGTGTAATTTTGTGATACAAATGTGAGCAGATTCTGTTTCTGGACCCATCTGTTCCTCCCACAGTCTTTTATTTTCCAGCAATCCTACTTTCCATGCAATCACATGTTGTCTTCTTCTATTGTACTCAGTTTTCTGTCATCTTCTCAGACCCTGTTTCCGTCTTCCATGTCAGTTATGTTGGTTCTGGTGACTGGTACAACAATTTGATAATAACCACAAACATTTAATAGCACTTGTACTTAAAACTACACTTAACTGAAATATTTCAGTTGGAGTTTTTAACATTCATACTCAGTCGTTACCTCCTATCTGTAAAATTATCCCTGTTTAACAGAGACATGGTGGTGAAAAATGGATAAAGCGTTTCTGAGATGCTCCCAAATCACCTTAGACATACACATTTCAAGCTGCCCATCATGACCAAACTTCAGCCTGTGTCATCAGCATGCTAGGACATCTTCAGGTTTTAAGCTGAGAGAGTGACTGGGCATGCCAGCTACCCTAGTAACATATATACAAAAATTCTGGAAAATGTTAGAGATGGACTTCTATGACAACAGGAATGGGCACTGCTGGCTGACTACTAAGCAGCTAGGGATGCCAATAAGGCAAAGCAGGAGTTTCTGGCTTTGGTATAAACATTTTAAAGATGTTCTTAATATTTCCCATTATTGTAAATGTGTTTTCAATTTGTCAGGAGAAGAAGAGTAGCCGTATGCCCCATGACAAAACTTCCTGGAACATCTTGGCTTACTGGTTACCGCTGGGCTGCCTACTCAGAAAATAGCCATTACTTGAAGCTCCGCTTTGCTTCACATAGATACTCCTCTGTGCACCATGCTGAAGATACGTATGACCTTAGCTTGGCCTGCTGCCCCATTTTAACCTCACGAACAGCAATTCATGAGCGGTCAACAAAATTATTGGACTAGGGTCATGAATAAATGGGAATTTGCATAGTGCAGACGAAGTGCAGACTGAATTCAGGGAAGCACTGATGTTGGTGAAAACAGATGCACGCCAGACACGTGATATGCTTGAAACTAGTTTTGCTGGAATAAACTTCTGTAAGCCAAGGCCAGTAGTGTGAATCAGCTATGAGATAAACATGCTCAAGACAGACAGAGGAATCCAATCGGTATCGACACACCTTCAAGGCATTATCACTCTTTGGAATACTGAAATTACAATTTTTATTCTTCAATTTTCACCAGTTTTCTTAGCAAGATAAACATGTTTTCCCTCAGTCTGTGGTTCGGACCTAAAGATCCAACAACACATCTGCATCCCCTCACATTCCAGATGTGTAAATTTTGTTTTTTTATAATATAATTCAACAGGACTATTTTACAAGTAAAAGCTTAGAATGAAGAGCTCTCCTGACTGCTTTCATAAAACATCTTTGCTCAGTCTTTTAATCAGGAGAGCTCTCTTTGCTTCAGGTATTAAAAGTCTGGGTAATACCTTGTTTATTTTTTTTTTCTGATCTGTTCCTTGTGAATCCTTTTTCCTAGGGGGAAAAAAAGAAGCCTTGGGATAATTTGGGAGGATACTTCCTGGATGTTTTGTTTCGTGAATTTGCAAGCCCAGCAAAATTGACTTCTGCAGCTGTTCATTCAGAGTTAGAAAATCAAGCATTCTGAGCAGGTGCCTCAATAAATACTCACATGTATTTTAATAATATTTCTGTTTTATAGGCTAGTCTAAATGTGATGTTGCTCCCTTTGTTTCTTCATAATTTAAACAAGAAATACTGAATTCTCTTTCTTCTGCTTTATGTTTTCAGCTACCACATAACATAATATTTTTCAAAGAAATTTTTGCCCGGCAAGTCAGAATGCTTTCCATTAAAATAAAATGTTACTTTTATTTACAGCAGAATTTCAAGACTACCTGATCTGAACAGGTCAGTATAGTACTTGTTTCACTAATGCTTTTCTTATTTCTTCCCCTCCTACTTCCCCCATAGCAATAATTTTTTTTTTTTTCCTAAGGGAAGTGAGACCTTAATGAATTTCTGAAGGCTAGTTCAGAAATAATTGAAAAAGAATTTACTTGATACTGTTTTATTAATAGGAAGTTTAATCCACACCATTAATTGTGTCAAGTGAATTTAACTAGTGTGCTTAAGGTATGAATAAAGTTTACAGTGTTACCCAGTACATGTAAGATCAGTATAAAACTGACCCTGTACTGTTTGATAGAAATATGAACAACTAAATAATGCCTGTTTATAGTCTCCTCCTACACCATCTGAGCACCTTCTAAAGGAATACTACTTAAAGAAAAATTTTAAAAATCTAATACAAATCAATTCATAGAATTCTGATCTCTATTTTTTTATCATTATTTTTAACTAGTATCTTCAGTAAACTCTGAAGTTTAAATGTTTGTTTCATTGTTGACTTTTCCATACAGTTTTTCCAGTTTTCTGGTATTTTCACAGGTTCTGAGAAAAATTATTTGATTCCTCAATCAGTCGTTTTCCTGGAGAACATATACTGAGAACTCTGTCTTACCTTGATCCAGATTTGAGGACACACAGATACTTTTTAATGTATTTTTGAACATGAAAATAATAAAAGTAAATATTTTAAAAATACAGTGGCCATAAATTGAAGAACAAAGAATATTTACATTTATAGTAAAATTAAGTATTGTTTAGATTCACCTTCTAAATGAAGCTGTGATAAACTAAAAGAAGTATTTTACTCATTAAACCTTAATCCCAAACCACAGTTTAATTAAATACTTTTAAAGAATACTATAAAAAAAAAATCAAGGAACAGTAGAAGAAGCATTCTGAGGGAACACTGCTACCATTTTTCTCAAATTGCTACCTACCTCTGCTCAGTAATTACTTAGGGCTGGTGGATCATACTGTTCGGTACCTCTCTGTCTGACTAGAGAATACTTTTGCATGTCTGAGCAGCTAATCAGCAGTGGCCAGATCCACTAACTCCGACTGATTCCAGTGCATCTTGTCTTCGTGGCTCTCTCCCTTTCTCTTGGGTAGACCAGACTGGGATCTAGAAGTCAAGGCAGAGTCACTCAGTCCTGCAGAAATACTCAAAGAATGTCTTCCATTAAAGACAGAAATCATTCAGTGTTGGTGTATATGCTGTTTATGAAGTATGGCTGGGAAAACAGTGGTTTGTGTACAATTTTCTTTGCTAGGTAAACAAGAGTTTTATGTCAGCTACCTCACAGAAGCAGCACCATCACCTGTGAGTGAATTATACAAAAATATAAAACAAAAGCTATATGCTGACATATATAAGCTTTAGCACTCAAGAGAAGATTTTTAGGAAAATTTCAAGTAGAATCACTTGTGCAGTTAAGGCTGCTAAATTCCAGGTTTATTCTCAGCATCCTGTTATGGTGTCAGTTTTCCTGCTTGTAAGGTATGAGTTGTGTGTCAGCTTTCTGGCATACTAAAAATTTCCCTGTGGTTTCCAGAAACCAGAACTTCACATTTGTGACTGCAACACCATAACTAGATGCTTATTTCAGCATCTATTAAATACTGCTTTGAAGACTCTCAAATCCTTTACTGGATATAGACACTTGTCTATGAGGCCACAGTTCAGTATTTGCTTTTTTTGGTGTTATGGTTTAGTATGTTTAGCCCATGTCTTCATTTTGCTTATGACATAAACTATTCTTTTTTTTTCCCCAATGGCAACGTATATCCAAACAAACTTCTTCAAGAGAAGTTGTGTGCTTCTACCTCCTCCTAAATTCATTCGGATTTATATTTTCCTTTTTTCTTTCTTTACCTACTCTTCCAAATTCTACAGTAAATCTGAAACATTAGAATTGAGATGGATAGCTCCCATTCCTATTTCCATATTCTATGCCCTCCACAGGGACCTGCACAGGCTTGAGAGGTGGGCCTGTGCAAACCTCATGAAGTCCAACAAGGCCAAATGCAAGGTCCTGCACATGGGTCAGAGCAGTCCCAAGCACAAATACAGGCTGGATGGAGAATAG
>Ga0181612_104574_pt1 | contig 10964 bp, 8 predicted proteins | sample HoacroProtozoa21_FD_119630 | JGI IMG/M metagenome (GOLD analysis project Ga0181612, IMG submission 119630) | Hoatzin crop microbial communities from Cojedes, Venezuel. Combined Assembly of Gp0051906, Gp0051904, Gp0051908 | reverse complement strand
AAGGTCCCTTCCAACCCAAATCATTCTATGATTCTATGAATTACAAAGCAGGGATCAGGAGAAAGAGAACTGAGAAGGAGCATGCAAAAAGAGTGCAACTGCCAAATGTGCATTTATTAGGAAATGTGTCACCATTATTCTGAACCAGAAAGTGCCGTCTCCCACTGCTCTAGCACTTTCATACCTCTGCTTAATATAAACTTGCAAGAAGAAGAAACTGCAAGCTGTACGGTGCAGGTGGAGATGCATGATTAGAACCACCCCCACTCTGGGAGGCACCCAGGCATTGCTGAAAGAAACAACAGGTTCAGACCAGTAGGAGTGCAGCCTGGAGGTGATGCCAAAGCTGTTGAAACTAGTGACTTGACTGGTTTGTTAACAGATGAACTGGAAGCATGTGTGCCATAAAGAGTTTGGGTGATGCAATAGAGCGCTATCACATAACAAGAAGACTGGTTCAATGGGATTTACTCAGAATTGTTATCAGGGATTAAAGTGGGCTGGTATTGAGTTTATGGTCTGAGCACGCTCTCTTGATTTATTCACACAGTTCACAGAGACTAGCAGCGTGAACTCAAACAAATAGTTTAAATATATTTAATTTTGGAGTCTATGTTGCATATAGAGGCACATGGGACACTAGGATTTCTGTCCTAAGGCTTACAGAGAAAGTGCTGCACTGCTGTCCACTATTCTTTTGTCACCTCTGCCTTCATCTCCTTTATAATTAGGATTTTTAGCCTACCAAAAGCGCTGTAAAACTTGCTGCTTCTCTAAACAAAACAATTTACTTCAGGATAAGTTTGTTACGAGAAAAAATACCTTTTATGATAACAGTTTATATCCTTACAGCATCATGGTGATGTTATTATTTGCAGTTTATTTAGAAAAGAGAAAAGTGGATTTCATGCCATTCTTGTAACTGGAATATTCATTGGCTCTCTTTGGAGCAAAGTACAGCAGCGATCGCACCATACAACGCAGAAGGAGGACTAGCAGGAGTATTTGATCAACCCATACACTCAGCCTCTTCACTTGGCAATTTCAAAGGAATGAAAGTTGAAGTAAATGTTATGCAAAAAAAGTTGTTGGAATATTCGCTCAAATTAAAAGAATGTCCAAATGCACTCTGAAGTCAATGTTTCTTATAAGCATGAAGTAAGCTGTAAATACACTTTAGAAGCATTAAGTGAGCATGGCAGATCTTTTACTCTTTTTTAATTTTAATTCCTTACCTTTTAAATTTTAATTTGGTTTGTAAACCAAATGCTATTTATAGTCTGTTTTGGCTTTTATTAAGGTAGCACACAGAAGAATGTAAGTTTTTGCAGTTATAAAAAGGTGTATTCACTACGGCGCCAGAATTAGGACATGGGATATTTGTACAGATTTCACAGTTGTGCTGTGGGATTCCTTTTTTACTCTGGACAAATATTTTAAAAGTCCTAATATCCTCTTCCTCCAAACTGTCTGTTTACATACCATTTTTACTTGAGAAGAGACCACAAACTATCACATGAAGGTGGAGTGCAACATGGACAGAGAGAGTAAGAAAATACAAATCCTACTCTATTTCCTGTGACTGCATGCACTGAACAGGCGAGGGCCAAATTATTTGCTGCACATACATCATTTTCCCACTGAATACACCACTGTCTTCTGTAGGAGGCTGTAAAAACTTTTACAAAGTCACAGACAAGCAAGCTTCTTATGCATTTGTGTGTGGTTTAAGGGATTTCAAGTTTTAGCATTTGGTGTGTTCTGCAGGGGTGTCACTTAAACTGATTTAAGCTGTCACCACCCTCCCTGTCTGAACTGGTTCCTGCCTCCACACCTCCCTCACTGTTGTCCTGGCACATGTGAAAGCATGGCCCTGCAGCAAACTGGATCACAGATGTCACCCAGGCAAAACCAAAACTGTTTCTGTCCAGGTTATTGTTCAGCAGAATCATCTCTGTGCAAACACAGAGTGAGGATTTTTGCACAAAATTGTGGAGTGACTGCTTTTGGAGCACATTCCTGGGAATACAGAGAAGAAGGTGCTTGGGAACAGCCAGCATGGATTGACCAACAATAAATCGTACCTGACCAACCTGATTGCCTCCTACACTAAAATGATGAGAACAGTGGACAAGGGAGACCAAGGGATGTCATTTACTTTGACTTTAGCAAGGCTTTCAGTTCTATCTGCAACAGTATTCTTGTATGCAGGTTGGGATGCTACAATCTGGAGGGATGGAAAACGGGGTAGGTAAAAAAATTCATTGGATGGCTGGGCTTACAGGGTTGTGGTTAACGGATTGTACTCTGCCTGGAGACTGGTGAGAAGCAGGGCACTACGGAGGTCTGTCCTGGGACCTTTCCATCTTAATCAATAACCTGGAGGAAGTGACACTGCACACTCATCAGATGAGCAGATGACCCCAAACTGAGGGGACCAGTCAATATGCTCATAGGCGGGGTGCCATCCAGAGGCACCTGGACAGGCTGAAGGAATGGGTCAACAGGAAATTTAGTAAGAACAGTGTAGTCCTGCCCCTGGGAAGGAAAAATGGGTGGAAGCAGTGCAGGCTGGGGACAGAATGGTGAGACAGCAGCTCTAATAAAGAGGCCCTGGGGGCTGTGGTAGACAGCAAATGGCACATGATCCCCATGTGCCCTGGTGGAATGGCATCCTGGGTGGTATCATTAGCAGCACAGCCTGTCAGTTGAGGGAACTGATGATCCCATTTAACGCAGCACTTGTTAGGACACATATACATACTGCATTCAGTTCTGAGATCCCAACACAAGAAATACATCAATCAACTGGAGTGAGCTCAGCAGAAGGTCACTGAGGTTGTCAGGGGCTGCAGCATTTGCCCTGTGAGGACATGCTGGAGGACCAGGGCTTCTTCTGCCTGGAGAACCTAAAAGGAGGTAATCAGTAAGATGGAGCCAGGCTATTCACAGAGGTGAACGTGGGAGGACGAAGGATTAAGTTGAAACAAGTGAGGTTCAGACTGAAGATAACAAAAGCCTTTTTCCCCATGAGGACAGTGAGGCAGTGGCACAGGCTGCCCAGTGTGGTTGTACAGTCCCTATCCTGAGAAGTTTTCAAGACCTGACTGGATAAAGCCCTGAACAGCCCGGTGTGACCACATTGCTGCTCCTGCCTGGAGCAGAGGTCCCTTCCAACTCCAGTGACTCTGTGATTCACCGCTGAGTCATGGAATGCTTGAAGTGGCTCTGCTACGGACCAAACATGTATGAAAGTGTGCTGTTTATCCCCAGGATCAAGCAGCTGGGACATACTGTGTCAGCAATTGAAATACAGTACTTTCAGCCCTTAAATACACATGAAAAAGGAATACTGTGGTATCACACTCTATACATTAACAACTACTGGATAAGGAACACAAAGGACTCCACTGCCAGAGCTGCCATTTATCCCTCTGTCTCTATATAGACTATAGTTTTGTGTATTTATGTCTGTGAGTATGCCAAGAAGCCAAAATTGCTCTGTACAGTGTTTGTTACTGTATTGCATACATTTCTTAGCTGTCTCAACAGTGCAGAGAATTAAATCTTTAAGTAGCTCTTAGAGGACCAGAACTGGTTTTAAGGATGTCGAGAGGCTCAGATTATGCAGCACTGATTATCAGAAATCAGACAGTCAATGAAGCTGATCTCTGCAGGCACACTGATGCTGAGTGATTGCAGTACAACACATGCATAAGATTGCCTTGGATATATTAGGAAATAATCGGCCTGTTGTGCTTGTGTGCATTGCACTTCAAGAGAGGGATCAAACGCTTAAGAGAAAAATAAATATCAATACTTCACAATTCTAACAGACCCTCCCACAATGCTTGAGACATGGATTACTGATGTTCCTTTCACAGTGTTTTGTAACGCAGGCACGTGTGATCCTCACCTTTTCAGATGAAGAAACAAATGCACTGAGATTGAATGGCTTGACCAGAATCACATGTTGAATCTGTGACGGAACCACAAAGAAAACCCACATATTAAGGGCAGCATGTCCTTTGCCTTCCTAAGCTATCTTTCATCATTTTTTACTGCTAAATTAGAAGGTTACTGGGTCAGAGCAGCTGTTTTCTTATCTGCCTGTGAACCACAACTACAATCTACCTTAGTACCAGTATTATTCCTTAACATGCTGTCTGTGTACAAATGTGGGTGTAAGTGTTTGCCCTTGTAGGCAGTATTTGCCATTGGAATGGTGCCACTGTGAAAGATGCTGACATCCACCCAACTCCACTCTCCTCTCGCAATTTAGCCTTCTATGAGAAGAAAAAGAAAAAGAAAACTTGGGAAAGGGAGAGCAAGAGGGAAAGCAGGGAAAGAAAAGGAACATCTTGGAGAATGCAGAAGGACAATGAAGAACAATGGAGATGGGAATGAATATGGAAAAAGTATGAAGGCGGAGAGAGGAAGGAGTATAGGAAGGAAGAGAGAGAAGAGACACAGAAAGCAGAAGTAAAAGATGGCAAAGCAGGAAGACATGAAGGAAAGCAGAAAAATTAAATAAAAAAGAAAGCATAGCAAGAGGAGAGATGAGAAGAAAGGGAGAGATCACACAGGAGTACTAGAAGCTTGTATCTGATTATGTATATTAACTGAGTAAATTTAACAGAACTAACTAAACTACCTCTGTTTCAATGTCTAATTCTGTAGATTATCATGGAATAAAAACGTAAAAAGGCTTTGAAGTTATGGCCATAATTTCCAAGTTGCATTAGAAAAATTAAAATATGAAAAGCAAGGATTAACAGTCACACCAGGCCCTAAAAAGTCCAGCCTGATCTGTATAGTATGCTTTCTGGGGACAAATTTGTGTTTGGTATAACAAAATGTAGAAAATTTATCACATGGTTCACTGCATGTCCTCAAGCAAATCCATAAAAAATGCACTCAAAATACTGTATTGCACAGCAGGATGGAAAGTGCATCATGGAACAGCTTTAGGATACTTTTTTGCTAGGCTCTTGCAAAATGCCTTTGAACTCCCTTCCAGAATAGATACAGCAACTTTTACCAAGTGCACCACCATAGGAGCATCTATTTGCTATTTTTATTTAATTAATTTAAGCTGTCTTAGCTTCTTTTTAAGATGCCATAACTCTTTGGGAGTTTAAAACATTTATAATGACTTTTTTCCAACTTGAGCAATTGGAACTTTAGTAACAATAAAGAAAAAAATCTGAGATTTACTTTTCTACATTGTCACTAAGCCTAAGCAAATCAAGTTTGAGAATGTATTTTCAAGTGGAACATAACACCATGTATAGATACTTCTGTATCCAGCTGGAAGTGAAGTACTTGCATTAAAAGAAGATTCAAATCTAGCCGGCAGAATTTTTTTAAATAGACATATTGAGAGGAACAGATACCATTACTTTGTGGTATTAAAAAATACCAACTCAAAATCTGGCAAATTGCAGAGATTAGTCAATCAAGAAAAAAATGGGAAAGTTTAATTTAATGGAGAAAGATAACTTCATGCAATTATCTCTTCTTTGGCTCTCCTTTCTGCTGCAGATATACTTTGCTCATTCCCTCTCTGTCATTTTTGGAGAGTAAAGTCACTTCAGCCTGCCTTCCCATGAAACTCTCTTACATCCTTTCAATAAAGTAACAGAGGTGAAAAAAATCACATCTTCATCCATGTTCAGATAGTGGGTGGGCACTACGCGCCTTTGCCTTAGGTTCAGCATTTCTTACACACGTAGTCCTGCTCTAACTTCTCCCATTTGGAAGTATTGACGACTTTCATACTTCTGCGTGAAGTATTGCCTTTCTTCTTGCAAGGGCAAGGACACTGACATTGCTTCTCATCAAGCTTTAATTTAAAGAGGACAATATAATGGAAACATTATGTGCACACTTGTCTGCTCTCAGCTCCATGATTCATCATAATCACAGAACGTTTAACACACGTTTTCAACTGAGCATGCCCCTTTTAGGCAAATGACAAGTGGTGTTTCTTTTTGAGGTTTGCCCTATAGGATACAGCAGACAAGGAAACTGAGATGAAAAAAAAGGAAAATCCTAAGTACATCAGCCTCCTAGAAACTTTGCTGTCACTACTTTTCAAAGGTGACCCAACATAAGCCTGCAAAGCGGGTCAGATGCTGCCAAGACAGGAATTTCACCCAGCTGATCCTCGTGCCTGCTCTGTGAGAGAGGAATATTTGTCATTCCTGGAGAGCAAAAAACAACCACCAAAGTCATAGGAACCCTGGGAAATCCAGTAGCGAGGCATTGCTCTGAGGCTGACATTCAGCTTGGTGCAATACTTTCCTCCTCAACTTAAGATACATAGAGGAGAAATGAGAGAAACTACTGTATGTGACCCGGCACAAATGCTTCTGTGCCCCATGCTGACCTCACCTGACCACTACAAAGGGCAGGAGCACCTCAAACTGTTCCTGTTCCCACTCTTTAGCTGAGAGCTATTCTCTGTATTTAGAAGGGGTGGGCACATCTGAAAGGTGATTTATCTTTTACTGCACATCTTAGTGTCCGATTTCCCAGTCTGCAGGAAATAGATCTGACTTTTTTGGGGCCATTAAGTAAGAATAAATGTAAAATATGGTATTAAGTATCACGACTCCTAGTCCCCCTCAAAACAAAGTTGTATAATTTTATGTTTTAACCACACCACTAACATAGCCCAGCCAGGTTTAGACCAGCTCCTTCCAGCCTGGTCAGCAGTGGGGACCTCTGGCAGATACCCTGTGCTGAGCTCCCTCCCAGCACCCGCTTGCGGCCAGGTCACAGCCACTGGCAACAAATGCACAGCACTGTCACAAGGATGACTGAAGCAAGGTCAAACCCCTTATCAGTGATAGTGTTATTATGACAGGTGTTAGGATATGCTTGTGGCACTCAGGTGATGGCTGTCTTGTGGGGATCTATGGCGGGACAAGATGAAGATAATTTAAAACCTGTTGCAATTATTTCTCAGATTGGTCCTAGGACAATTTTCTCTTTTGTTAACACTCTTCTACTCTCACTCAGGCACCCGTAAAACTGATCTTTAATCTGTTCATAGTTTCAAAGGGACTTACATGTTGATATCAGGAAAAAGAGGCAGCATGCTTTCTAGATATTTTCTCTGAGGGCTCAAGAAGGAGAATGGTAGAATGAGCACAGAAGAGAAAAAGTTTTCAGAGATCACTGCATCAATATTTCAAGGCTTGAAATAATTTTGACAAAGTATGCTACCCATTTTGAAAACCAAACTAGAATTTTCAAAGGCAGACTCTGGCCTCAACTTACTTTAAACACTGGCCAGTTTAGCTTAAGACAAATGGAAAACAAATGAACAAATCACTGTTCCTTGGGGCCTGATTTGGTTACTCTTTGTCTGCTTTTTCAAAAGTTGTCACACTATATATATTATTTTCAACTTGGGAAGCGTTTAAGCACTGTTTCGTAGCTAGGGTATACAGAAGTAAAGAAATGCAGTTTAAAAATTGCATATGTCCACAGCCCGCACCATTTTCACATTACAAAGGCGGGAAAAGAGTGGATGGCATTTTGATTACAGCTGTGTATGTCAGCAGGAAACCGAGGGTGCATGTCTGGTGAATCACAAGACTGGATAAAACCAGATGTATTTAGTCACTAGTACAATTAATCATGTGTGTGTATATATACACGTATATAAACCATTTACAGATTGAAATTTTTCTGTAGATACATACACACCTTTTTACATGCATGCACTCACACAACACACCTGATGTTCACGGCACAAAACAGTCACAGTAACTAGTGGCCTGACTGTCCAACCCACTGACTGCTGCCTGGCTGATGATAGCACCGAAAACCCCCTTATCAGATGTTTCTGGTTTTAGGCGAGAGGCAGCAGCCTGCCGACCCGGCCGGTAGGCAAGGGTGCAAGGCGGCACACAGGCAGGCTCCTTCCCTGCGGGAATGCCCTGACTCCGGCCCTGCCGTCCCCCCCACCATGTGCCCCATCAGTCCCACGACCAAGGAGGCAGGTGAGGAGGATTTTGCTCGGCTCCCTTTCCTTCTCCTGGGCTCAGACTCCCTCTCCTGGCCTCTGGCACCACTGCACCTTTGTCCCCCTTCCCCTATTTAATCCTGTCCCAGGGAGTAAGCGTAGGTTCAGTGTCACAGTCCCCCACAGAAACTTGGGGTCAGCTTCCCGGGGCTCCACCACAGCACCTGCTTGCGTCAGTATGGACCTGCCAGTTGCTGTCTCCCCATATTTTCCCTCTAGCATGCAACTATCCAACACAGGTGTCACCAGAGCAAGGTGACAAATAGTTCACAGCATGGGGGTCTGATGGGATGTCACATCCCGGACTTCCCTCTTGTGAGGTTCTCCTCTGGGTATCTGGGTGACGAGACAAGCTGCTACCTTACATAGAGGCACTTGCTGGCAAATGCCCCTACATTAGCAGTATGGCCAGCTCCTCTGATTTTATCACAATATGTATTTTAATCATAGTGTCAAACAATATTCCTATTTCAGTCCCCAAAAATCTCCCATTTTCAGAATAGTCCCAGCTCAGAGGAAGTAAGATGCAAGCACTGCTGACTGCCCATGCTGCTGCCCTGGTGAAACAAGGATAGGTTCCCAGCATTTCCAGGGAGAAGAAGGCCCTAACAGAGTCTTTATTTGGGGGGTTACACAAATAGCTGTAGAGAAGATGGGACTGGGTGATGTAAAGGAGCAAGAAAATGGACAGCAAGAATGGTGGTGGCTGTGAGGCAATGAGAAGTAAAAGAAAAAAGCTTGACATAGTGCAGGAAAATGCCTAGACTGGTGAATAAAATGGGCCAGGAGCTGTTGCCTGGGTGTGAAGGCAACTTCACTCGCATCTATGTAGTTATACTTTTCTTTCTGCTCCATCTCCATCTCCCCAAAAACCCAAACCCAGACAAGCAGGGCAGTCTCATCCACGCTGCCCTCTGGTAGCAGATCCTGGGTCTGTACTAATTCCCCATGTAGCCTAGCCTTTGCCTGGTAGAGTACTGGTGGCTTGGGGGCCACTGTATACCAACATCCACCACACCCTGATCCTGCTTCATATACCTGGGGACACATAGGTAAGATACAGATATAGATGATATAGATATAGATACAGATATAGATACAGATATAGATACAGATATAGATATGGAGAATGCAACAACTGACAAAAGAAGAGGGAAATACAGGCCACAAATGGATGTGGAGGACCACAGCAGTCCGGACCAGTGGAGAAGCACGAGAAAGTATTATCCGGACAGCTTTCTGTACAGGCGAATTGCTGTGGGATGCTGTAAGGTAGCAAGGCAGAGCCCTGCCTAAGCAAAGGAAAACAAAGCATCCTTAAAGCAATGGACAGGGAAGTCACTTACATGCCTAGCGGTCGACTTCTTGTTGAAGTTTGAACCTGAGAAGACCATAGACAAATTTGAAGTTGTCAACTTCACTGTAAAAGTGAAATTGTGATAAGTAAAATCAATGCCATTAAAAAGCCCTCCTGATTCATGAGCCAATCTCATGATATTTTTGGGAATAACACACTTTTCCTTAACATCTCTCTTTGGCACTGGTCAAAGCTCCAGTAAGGGTCAAATTGCTCACCTCAGTAGCATGCTATTATCAGGGAGCAGTGTGCGTGACTGTGGCATGGTCCAAAACCATCATTCATTGATGAGTGACATAGTTATCAGATCACTAAAACAGAATTTACATGCTGCAAAATATTTAAAGTTCATGAAAAATTTCTTTGTGCTTTCTGTGCACATCTGTGCTCGTGCCTACCTCTACTGGTGTCCCTCTTTCCAATGAGGTTACGGACGAGATCAGAAGTGAAGGCTAAGTAACTTTTCCATCCTAGATTGTAAGTCCAGTCTCAGCGTCAATCAGAGGCACACATGACTGTGGGAGAGGCAGTGACAATCCTTTCCATTCTCACATCAGTAAAAGGGGGTGTACTGGGCCTGGCTGGGAGGGAGTTATCTTTCTTCATGTTAACCCTTCTGGTGCTGTGTTTTGGGTTTGTGGCTAAAACAGTGTTGATATACACAGAGGTTTTGGCTACTGTTGAGCAGCGATTGCACAGCACCAAGGCTTTCTCTCTTTGCTATTCTGCCTCCCCTCTCCTCTCCACCAGCTTGCAAGATGGCCATTGCTCAGAGACTGACTGGGCATCAATCTGCCTGTGGAAGCTGGTGAGTGGTTGCCTTTGCATCACTTATACATATTTTTTTTCTCTTTCCTTCAGTTATTAAGCTGTCTTTATCTCAACCCAGGAGTTTTCTCGCTTTTACTTTTCCTGTTCTCTCCTCTGCCCTCCTGGAGGATTGAGCAAGTAGTTGTGTGAGTGCTTGGCTGCTGGCCAGGGTCAACCCACTACATGAGGATTTTATCCCAGCTTTGTAAAACTTTTACCAAAGTGGAAGGAATTTGTTATGCGTATTTCTGTCATGCATAGAAACATATAAAATGTCTATTTAAAATATTACTTTGTTAATAGAAAGGAAAGATAGATGATTTAATCGCCAGCTTGATTGCAAATTTTAATACTGTAGTATACCTTTAACCAAAGCTGTCTTCAATGACATCCCAAAATTTAAAATCAGCATATACTGCAGAAAAGCTACATTTCCTAACCAACCTTCTACCTTTATGATAGTAATACTAACCAACATAGCCAACTTATTTTGACGATGGTGTAGAAAAATCTCGCAGTGACCTATCTGAAACAATTTTTTTCACCAGAGATTAAAAAACTTGGATATCTAAACGCAGAGGTAAATATTCGCTCCAGTTGCTACTTGCTATAAAGACTCAGGCATAAAACAGACAAAATGAATGTTCTTCCTTATCTGAAAATTTTACTTCTCAGAATGAGCGTATTTATTGGACTGGGCATAGTGTCTTTATCTTTTGATAATCTTTGTGAAATGAAGTTTGTACATACTGTATCTTT
>Ga0181612_104289_pt1 | contig 10964 bp, 4 predicted proteins | sample HoacroProtozoa21_FD_119630 | JGI IMG/M metagenome (GOLD analysis project Ga0181612, IMG submission 119630) | Hoatzin crop microbial communities from Cojedes, Venezuel. Combined Assembly of Gp0051906, Gp0051904, Gp0051908 | reverse complement strand
ACTTTGGTTACATACAGTAACACTGTGAACAGTGGGCCCAGTTCACAATTGAATAACATGAACTCAGTCTATTAAGGTCATGAGAAAGTACTGTTTTCTGAAAAATAAAACAAGAAAAAAACCAAGCAATTGCTACATTGTCATCCTGCAGCACCAAACACAACAGCTGCTCAGTTTTGGACTTTTTCAATTACAGCACTACTTTTCAACTTCAATCAGGACAGGTCATCAGTTTTCCTAGTAAATGCCAATGAGTTACATTTTCAAAGGTATTAAAACATACTGACTCGTGGTTTGCAGCAGAGTCAGTAGCCCCATTTACAGACCCAGTTAAATACACAGGTATTGCTGTGAACCAAGCCCATTGTCTAAAGGAAGCACATTTCTTGCCCAATTAAAAATCTATACATAAGAACATGTTTTTATAATGTATTTAAATAGCTGCTGTTTTAAGTTATTAAAATCATGTGTCTTCCTGTTTGCACTTTGTACCCACACAAAAAATGGATAAACATGCAGTAAAATGTAGCATCCTTTAGAAAATAATGTGTAAAAAAAACATTCAGTATCTTATATTAAAGCATTTACACTGCATAGGCATTCATATAAGGATATAGTATAATAAAACTCATCAAATATACAAGCATGCAGCAGTTGCTTTATGTTCACAGTTCTAGAAATGACCACACTGATTTCTTCAAATATAAATTGGATTATCCAAAATAGATTTTGCAGCCACTCTCCTTTGCAGTGGCAAACTATGTTCTCGTGTGCATTGCAGATACTGACCTATATAACAGGCCTAAGCTATGCCGCTGTATTGTACACATCTGTGATAAATACTGTGTTTTGAAATAGGAAGGAGAATGAGAAGTTATCCATACTTCTCGTAGTAGAACTTGGAGACTACGCAGTGCTTGAATTGAACAAAATATATAAGCATATTTATTGTATTCTCCTTAGAGAGTAACACTGCAATCTTGCCACATATCTAGCTACTGCATAAGCTGGCCATGCAGTTTTCAAAATAAGTTTAGACAGATTTTTCTATTTGATATTGTATTCCATCAGAAGAGGAATAGTAGTAAAATTATATAGTACATACCCTTTTTGCTCTGCAAACTTTACAGAGGACTTCTGCTACTTCTAGATTGTGTAGGGAAATACAATGCAGTGCCAAAGTCACACTCAAGAGATTTAAAATATGTTTACAGAGAGGTCTTCTTTCTTCATTTGCTCTTTTGAAGGTGGTGGCGTTACATATGATGGTGAGCTTGGACCATCTTAACTGTCACAAGATGACAGTACCCAGATTAGACCTCCTCTGTGGCTGAATGCCACCTGGAGGGTAAAGTTGAGGTCATGTGGCTTGATGTTGTCTGTGGTTTTGACTTGCTTGTTATTGCCTAGCTTGGCAAGTTAACCTGGCGTATGGCTCCAGGACAACAGCAAACAAAATACCTGGAGACAAGGCTTGTGTCAGTTGTGCAAGGTTTGTGAAATTGGGCTCTCAATCACGATACAGGTTTCAGATGTGCCAAGGTGAAATGGGATTGAGGAGTATGACTTAAAACCCTCTCCCTGTCCAGGTGTTTCTCCAGTAGTGCCTGCATTCTGCTTTTTCCCTGACTCACCTTGTCTTCACAAACTGTAATTTCTGTGTCTTTAAACAACATGTGCATGTACTTCCTCTTCCTGAGCACTTCGGGTAAAGCTAGTGGAAGTAACCTAGTAGGATGTTAATAGCACCAGCAATGCAAGTCGCAGGGATTCATCCCTGCGTATAAAGCAGGAAGGGATTCAGCAACAGCACGTAGGGAGTAGCTTGAAGAGGAAAAAGACAGGCAAGAGGCAGAGGGGGAGATAACAAACATTTGCCAATGGAAAGGGAGTGAGGAAAGGGAAGAGAGAATTGAGGCAGTGGTTGCTGTTCTCTCCGTTTTTGTTTTTTTGTTTTTTTAAAAAAAGTGTAATCCTCTCTGGAATGTTTAATTCAGAGAGAAACATTGCCCTTTGTTTTTTACAAAAGTGAGTTTTGGCACACATGTAATGTGGGAATGAAAAGGTGAGTAGATGGCTTTGGTATGTGCTATCAGAAACTGTTACATTAATGTACTTCTGTGCTGTGGCCAGGAGTTTACTCTTGTATTTCATTATTCTGAGTCTCTCTATGTGTGCACATTCCTGTTTTCTAGTAAAGGGTGTGTGGCCCTTTCCATAAAGAGCTGTACTTATTTCCTGTCAGTCTTATTTAAGAGCAGGACAGCAGTGGAACAAATCATTGTACTAGAGGTGTTCCAATCTCTTCGGCACAGATACTCGTTTTTCCTTTGAGGATGTGTCTCTGTGCATATGCGTGTGGAGAGCCTCAGCTCTCCGTATTTGGAATCTGACACAAGGACATTTGGAATCTGAGATGGATATGGAGGCATCTAAGTGCTTTTATTGTATCAACTGGCACTTGAAAAGTGGGCTTACAGTTTGTTTTAGTTGGCTTGCTTGCTGCCACAGATGTTGCTTTTCTGCCTTTCTCCAGATTTGTTCACTAAGACTGTCACTGCGGTGACATACGAAGACACAAATGCGGTGAGAAGTGACTGTTTATTAATGATTATTTGGCAGTAAGGTCTGTATAAATATACGTAGAACCCCATTTTTTTTGCCTACCTTTTAAGCTGTGTGCATCTATAGATAGACATAAGACTTTGAATGCCGAAACCTTTGTACAGCATATCAAAGTTAGCAGTTAACAAATTCTTCACTGCATCTGTCATATTAAGAGCAGCAGTTTAGATGTGGGGACTGTCCACAAACATAACACTGTTTTGGTTTATACATTTCAACTTTATTAATCTGAGGCACTGCTTTAGCCTCTTGTTCTTTTTCCACTTCTCATTTATTTTTTTGAATGTTGGCAAAAATGAAAATGCATTCTGTTTTGATCCTGATTTCTTATGCATTTTAATATTTGCACTAGGTTCTTTGGGTTCCTCACTGAATCTGCCATTCATTTTTCTTTCCACAGGGAACATTTTTATAATCTAGTTTGGAAGTGTCTTTGAAGAGTCTGGAGATGGGTAAAAGCAGATGTCACAGCTGTCTTGAGTACAGTGAGAAGGAGCAAAACGAGCTCTCCTGAGAAGCCTGACAGTTTGCCACAAGCAAGTTGGCACTAAGCTGTGAGCCCAAGTTCCCACAGGTATGCACCACCTTTTGAGAATTAATAGAAGTTCGATGTATAAGACCTTTGCTTTTTTAAGGAACCTTATAAGCTCTATTTCTAGTAGCAACCTGGACTGTTTCTTGAAAGGAGGAGACTGCATCTTCCACTTGTACCTGCCTTTTCTACCCCTCTTACAAAGTGAAGAAATTAATTCCGTTCCTGAAGGTAAGGGGTCTTTGACCTCTCACATTTTCATGCTAAAGTTGGCTTCACATTGGTAGAGACTGGTTTACACTAGAATAAAATGAGGCCACTAGAACAGGTATTATATCAGAAGAACCTCTACCTCACTTAAAGTTTGCCATTCTCCCCCACCCCAGTCTCTTCTTCTTCTTCCAGTTTTTGTGTATGTGTCTCTCCAGGTGAAGAATTACGTGAGGCACCTGGAATTCTGTATTTGACCTCCTCTATTATGCTTTCTGTAGTATCACATTAGGTGGGGGCTCTCTCAAAGGGCAGAGGCATGCTGAGCAGCCAGCCGTTCTCAGAAGCAGCAGGTAACTAAATATATTTTGTTTTCTTTGCTCCTCAGGCAATGACAAGTGAAAACCTGGACTGGGTTGCTGAAGAAGCAGGAGAGAGTGAGAGAACAAGTGAGATAGGAGAGCAAATCCCTGACCTTTAGAAAGAAACAGCTGTCAGATCCAGAAGCACCCTGCTTTTCTGTCAAGTGTCAAGAAAAACACTGAATACAGTTTCAGAAGAGGTACTGTGTCATTTGAAGAAATACATTAAGGAATAATGCAGAGTAACTGAATACTGAGCAAATCCACTTGAAAACATTTGTTAGCAAGTCAGTCAATAAATGTTGTCCCACACACTTCCATTTGAAGAGCTTCTCATTGTATGTGTTGTATGCTGTCTTGCTTAGACAATGCTACATATAATGGTGCATGCCTTTAACGATTCCTTCTCCATTGAAATCCCCAGTAAGTCCCTCAAAGTTACATTTGAAAATAATTCCAGCTTCTAAGTCATTTATGCACTTTACATAGTTAGTACTTTGGGGGGATATTTTTTTTTTTTCATTTGAATGTGATTAATTTGTTATTAGGAGTTCAGAATGGTATCTGTCTGACGACTGTATATTCAGAGAACATATGCAAATGCTGCATATGATGTGAAATTTGCGGGGGTGTGCTATGTTGTAAATCCTTGCTTATATAGGAATTTCTAATGCACAAGGAAGAGCCCCATTTCAAATAGTGCTTTACTTCTCAGTATCTGCAGCATAGAAATTGATGGGCTTTTACTCATGCTGATTTCTTTCCATTAAACATAAGTTTGTAATTGTTAAAGGTTCCTTCCTCATTGTGCAAGCAGTCATGGGAGTTCACTCATACAAAGAAAGAGCAAGGTGGATGCGTAAGAAATACAGGATTTTGCAGGAAAAGGAGCAAAATGAGAACACAGCCCAGAGCTGTTAGGCCAGCACACCCAGTCTGTTAACTCGGTCTGGTTGAAGTTGGTTTGCCTCCATAGCTGTTTTTGCCCCTTCCTCTCTGCCCTCATTACATTTGATGCTGTTGCAGGAGGGACAGATATTACTGTGTGAAATGCAGTGCCCACTGTGTGTTCAGGCATTGCCATCGTGGTACATACAATTTGTGTTATTCACATTTGTGGCCACGGAACATAAAGAAGCATAAAATAATCCTCTGGAATGTTACAGTTGTTAGCCATTTTATTGTATTTTGTTCTATTCTGTAGCCTGAATCAGCCATCAACCTTATTTCTGTTCTTAAAGGGAAAATTATCATGTTCATTGTACAGGATTAAAGAGATTTATTGAGCCTTCGTATAAAATTGCAGTGTAGAATTTGTTGTGAACAAAATAGAGCTGACTCCATTGACTACAGCAGAATAATTTGCAGCCAGAACTGAATTGCGGTCCTAAAATCTAATTTTTACAAGATTTTCAGAAAGAGGCCACAGTAGTTTGATTTTTGTCCTACATGTACTTTGAATTTTAGGGAAAACCTAACCTTAGTTTGTTTATGCAGTTAGTTGTAGCATATGGATATGGAAATGAAATGTGTTTTCATGAAAACTCAATTTAAGGTACTCTGTTGAACCACTCAGTACAGCTGGATTCTTCATTCAGATTCTCTGTAAATTCCTGATCTCAAGATAATTCAAACGCACACTTCTCACAGACTTTTTCTTTGAAGCCCGTGCAGGGCTAATCCGAACAGGAGGTGCGCTAGAAAGCTCCACTGTATGGTAAGACTGGAGTTTATCTGATAATCTACTGACTTCAGCATCCGCAGAGTGTGAAGCACGTCAGTTCTTCTTTCATGTCTAAACTATTTTGAACGAGGTCTCTTTTACATGCTAGTTTGGCAAGCTTCTAAGGCATTTGTGCGAAGTGATGATGCAAGAGCAACCTGATTCAACACTGAGAAATTAACAAATAACATCCAGCAGTAATTAAAGTGAAAAACTACAGCTAAGAAAAGCAATCACTCTACAGTATCAGTTGAGCTACTATACTCTGCAGTGTTCAAAGTGGAATATGTTTACTGGTGCCTTCAACTCAGGAGGTATCACTGTGAATTTTAAATATACCAAGGATTCATTCTGTTTTTTACATGGATTGAATGGGATTAACAGTGATTAAAAAACCATGAAGATATACTTAGTGAAAGGATAAGCGTGGAAGAAAAACACAGTGCCAGAAATTGCCATCTGGAAACATACTATACATGTAGTCAATATTTTTGTATTAAAATGAAGAGTAAATTTTGAAGTCCAAAATGGTTTTAAGATAACGTAGCGTTCTCTATAAGGCCATTCTCAGGAGTCAAGTACACGATACTCAAGATGGGGATATTTGTAAAGAACATCAGTTCAAAGAACTGCAATAGCCAGCTGATGTCTTTACCATCTTGATGAGAAGGTCTGCGCTTTTTTCAGTAAGTACACACTGAAGTCACAAAAAAACCCTATAAATTCTTTGTCTGGCTTTCTCCTTAGATTGGGGTTAAATGGCAGGTAACATTCACACAGAGCTTAGTTGCTCAGTTTTTATGTATGCAAAACTCTGTTAAGTAGTAGAATTTAGGTAGCAAATTTAGGTAGTGTAGCAAATAATGGGTAGGTCTTAAGAGTAGCATTCTGAGGATTTTTTACTTGTTTCTCAGGCTCTCCTCTGAACCATCTGCAGAGAGCCGGGATTTACTGAGAGGAACACTGGGCCCTGTATTGTGTAAAACTTTCTACAGCACAGCCTCAAATTCAGTTCAAAGATGCATTTGTTTTTAGAAAAAGGTGAGGAGAAAAAATCGGACAAAACCATGAATCTGTTCCTGTCAGGGTACAGCTACTGCATTAACCCACATGTTTCTGGTCTTCAAAGAGAAGGCAAGAGTAGCTGTGGATACTAGTTCATGCTTCAGGCAGAAAAAAGTGGTAGCCTGCCCAAAGCAACTGGAGACTTAACATGCCAGATCTGTAAAGCAGCCACTGCGTGACTTTTGGACTTCGCCCTGTGCTTACAGGAATTTCTGTGGTTATGCTTTTGATACCAGTCAGGTGTTGGCAGAATTCAGATATTATTTGTTTTTACACCGTGGCAGGACAGAGTAATTCAGCTGACTTGTGGATTAGCTGATAATGAACACAGAAGTAATTTGTAAAATTCAGTTCTAGAACTGGGCTTGAATAAAAATGGTCAGGTTGAGATGTGCTTGTGGTTTGGACCAACATCTCACATTGCATTTTCATCTTTTTGTGACTCCAGTTTTAGGTACTAACCTGTAAACACAACAATATGTAGTCATCTTAGGAAGTTCGCTGTATGCCTCGGTACTAGATACAGGATCTTTAGCGGGACTTCACATGAGGAACAGTTAAACAAAAGCTTGTATGAATAAGGCACTAGTAAATGTTTGCAGCAAACAACAATTACAGTCTGTATTCTTTAAGAATAAAGCCGTTCTGTTCAGGAAATTGCCTTTAATATGACAGAGTTACCAATGCCAGTTAGACGGGGGTTAGAGAAAGTGCATCCTTTGGATTAGGCCTCTGAGGTCTGTGAGAAACCACTGAATGCAAATTCCTTTTAAGTTTGGAAATAGCCTGCGCAGTGGTGGCACTCAGGAGAGCTAAAGCAAGAGGAAACTGGTCTCGATTCTGATCCCTGCTAAACCAATGTGAAATCACTGTAATGGACTTGCTCCAGATTTATTTACATTGATAGAAGGATCTGAAAGCTGGAATCGAGCCTGCTGTGGCAAATCTAGTTTATAAGTGCTAACCCAAAACAAATAATTGGCTATAATCCCCTTAAACAGCTTCAAAAAAGAATCTGGTATTTTAAATTTCCTACTTGAAGTCCAAGGATGCACTTTGTCTTTTCGCTAATGTAACAGACCAAAGCCTTCTGTACTACTTTGGAGCTGCTGCCATTCTAAACAGTTACTAAAATATTAATCCGTATTTCATACCAAATGAAACTTGAGTCTGCCAGTCCGTTTGTAGGAGGGCTGACCTCTGTTTGCATTAAAAGTTACTCAGAAAACCCCAAACTCTTCCATTCATAAGACCAGAACATCCCACCACTTTTAAAATGTACTTCTACATATCAGCTCTTTTGGAGGAAGGGGTGTCATTGAAGCACCAGAATTTGTTTATCAAGTCAATAAGAATGCATTTCTAAACCAATGGATCTGGTTAATAGTCACGATTGTATTAAAACGACTACATTGGAATCATTCATCTGGTATAGTAAACAGAAGGTCAGTGGTAACTCCACAGTCCCGATTCCATCACTAAATCTTGCTTTGTAAGCAGGCAGCTTAGCTTTGTCATCTGACAAATTTCTGTTCCACTCAGATCCTCCATTATTGGTACAAGATGTCATTTAAAAAACTTAACATTTCTAGTATCATCATGCAAGAGAAAAGAAATTACATTGATTCAGTCTTGTATATTATTGCCATCAGGTGCTACAATTAACATCTCTGGACAGTGGGGTTTTTTTGTTTGCTCGGGGTTTTTTGTGTCTTCTGTAAGGACCTGGTATTGAGATTATCTCAAGCTTCAAGATCACCCATCCATGGGGACCTCAGAAGCTTTACAAATATCTCAGCCGGCTTTTAAAACTGTGGTGGGATTTTTGTTGGTTTGCTTTGAGCTTTTTCTAGCTTTGTCTCAGAAGACTAAATTCATTGGTGGTGTAACTCGGCTGAAATGTTCACCAGAGAATGCACTAACACTTACTGCTTAAATAAAACAAAAAAACCCCAACAAGTAAGTTAAGTGCTGGGGATCTCTCTCCCGTACTTGCTATACCTATTCTAAACTGTAGACAGAAGGAAGAAAATACAGAAATTTCTCTTCACACAGATCTCTCCTTCATAGAAACTCAAGAAACATTTTTCTTTTTAGATACTTGTTTCTTACATGAATGTCAGAGTATATGCTTTTGTGTGTGTGGGGAGGCTAATAAAGGGCATGCGTTTCTCCGAATACTGGAGATGTTATTGAGCATTAGAGCTGCGCAGAATGTTTTCTGTAAAACTTAACAACTTAAAAATTTTTTTTGTCATTATTTTCAGTAAGATGATGTAAATCTTGGCAATTGCAAAAGAAACATTCTTTATCAGAAGTGTGCCTGTTGTGGGGTGTCTCTAGCTGGCAATCTGAAGTTGTGCATACATTACCTTAGTAGAATTTCCTAAGCTGTGCTTACTTTAAAATAAATTTGAACTTTTTTTTTAACTTTGTAAATGAAACCTATGTTTGAAAGTCAAAGTGGTTTTTTTAACTTAAGAGTAAAATCGTATATTGGGACCTGGTTGGTTTTCCTTCTCATTTTGCCCACCGCTTTCAAGGTGTGTCTTCAGTTACCTGCAGCCAGGTAAGAAAAGTCTGCATTTTGGAAAAAGTTCTGGGAGTGTTTAACAAACTGCAGAACGCAGTTTGCTTTCATGGCCGTACTTCTTCAGCAGGAGCAGAGGGACAGTAATGAAACATTTTTATTATGAAACTAAGCTGTTACAGCTCTGACTGGAGAAGAATCTGTTGTCAAACATTTATATGTATTTTTTTTTAAGAGCAAATGAATACTTTTACAGAACATTTGCTGCTTGGTGCAACGGAGTTTTGTTTGTAGGGGCGCACTGTTAACACCAGCTGAAACTGTGACCTAAATGAAGACATCACATTTCTGTTGGTGCTGGTGTATTTACCTATATGGACAATATTTTAACAAAAAATGGCATTTCACAATTTTTTTTTTAAGTAAAAGTTACGAAAGAAAAAACTTGCAGGTGTAAAATCCAATAAAGTGACTATATGATCATTTAACAACAATTATTGCACGATTTTGCATAACTCTCGACCTTCCTAAAAAGCAGTATTTGATTTTTATATATGCATTGGTTTGACAGTGAGTCGTCACGCAACTGCTGACTCACATTTGGTAAATATTTAACTTGGGGAAGAAATTTCCTTGAGATTACAAAAAAAAAAATCAGCCCTAGGTCTTTGCTGTTAATCCAGAGATTTCCTTTGTTAGATGAAACACGTGTCATTGGAAATAACTATTATGCTGAAAGGAATGCACATATATAAAACAAAAATCCATTTATCTGAGAGGCTTTAGGGATTATGACGAATTTGATGAGGCTAACTCCAGTCCCTCAAAACTTCTCATACTTTTAGGAGAGGAATGAATTACTAGTCATGTACCTCTAAGGTGTTTTAAGGCTAGTTAGAAGACACGGAAGAGCGATGCTCAAACTAAATGCTCAAAACTAGGAAGTATTTGCATGACTGGGTATTTCTTTGAAGGGAATGACTTTTATGGGTGAAAGTTTGCTAATCCCTTTATGTTTTCTAATACAGTAAACCTACCATCTACTTGTATGTCAGTAATAACTGATCTTAGAATGCCATTTCATAGCTTGAATCTTGGTTTTGCCTCAAAGCTTGTTCTAGCCAGGATGGCAGTTAGGGAAAATCCTAAAACTGAAACAGAAAAATTGACACATGCTGTTAAATTCAAACGCGGAACATTAAAATTAACATGGAAGAAGAAATGACATCCAGTGTCAGAAGTAACAAATTTGAAAGTCTTAAATAATTCAATATAGACAATATAGTTTAGACAGTTTTTATATAAGTGTGCTTTTTCCCAAAAACACCCCCCCAAACCAAACTTTTTTTTATTGCTTTTTCTTTTAAGTCTTTTGTCTGTAAATATGAAAGAGGGCTACACCCCAACGTAATTCTTCATCGCCATACTAAACAGTAAAATAGTCTTTCTAATTCGCATTGCTCATGGCAGTCTTCTTTGACGTTGCTTTATTAAGTTTGTGATTAAAGCAGTTTGGGATTGTTGTTGGTTATAAACTTTTGGCATAATGTGAATACCAGTCCCTTTCAAAGACAGCCTTGAGTTGCTTAATGATGCTTGTGCTGTTCCCGGCTTCTGCTTGGTTGATAACAAGGCCAGCTCCAGCATTCTGTGTAAAAACATTTCCTACCCAATTAAAATTACCAATGTATGCCGCTCCTTTAGTCACCATGTATTTGTTACGATTTAATTTGGGAAGGGAAGCATTCTTCTGGTCTTTCAGAAAGCACGCGCTCTCTTCCTCAAGGTCAAAGAATTTAACTTTCAAGCTACAGCTTGGAACTTCAGTGCAAATAGCTTTCAGAGATGAAAACAAAGTTAAAGGTAAGGGGATCCGTATCTCTTGAGAAACTTATGAGAAGTCGTACTTTAATACTT
>Ga0181612_175411_pt1 | contig 10966 bp, 10 predicted proteins | sample HoacroProtozoa21_FD_119630 | JGI IMG/M metagenome (GOLD analysis project Ga0181612, IMG submission 119630) | Hoatzin crop microbial communities from Cojedes, Venezuel. Combined Assembly of Gp0051906, Gp0051904, Gp0051908 | reverse complement strand
GTGGTGCAGGGGGGCGGGCGGTCGGGGCTCGTTTGCAGGGGTTGGGGCGGCCCCTCTGCGGGGGCCCGGCCCGAGGAGGTGGCAAGGACGGGGTGGCCTCACTGCGGGCAACCTCTCCGTCCCGCGTGCCCACCAGCCCGCTGGTGGGAGCTCAGCCTGCAGCACAACCAAACCTCGAACCAGTGGTGGTTTGTGGTGGGAAGCCCCGCTCTGCGCCCACAGCGGCTCAGCCCTCCTGCACCAGGGCTGGGGTCACCTGGGGCTCAGCTGTGCCATGCCTGCTGCAGGTCCTGCCCCAGGGCTTTGTCACCGCTGGCAGTGCCTCTCGCTTTCTTCAGAGACCATGGGAGGAGCCCAGCCCTGCTGCCTCACTGTTCCTGCTGCCCTGCCCAGTAACCTACGCTTGCTATAGGATGCCTGGACCTTGGGGTGGTTGGGGTCCACCACAGAGCAGAGAGCCCCTGCTCAGGGCAGGTGCCTGGGACCGATCAGCCCAGCCAGGGCTGGAGCAGGCGAGAAGACTCCGTGGGAAGGAACCTGGGAAAGCAGCAGATGAATCAACAGGGAAAGAGTTTACTGCTAAGCTTGTTCCAGTGCAGCCTCCAGTTTGAGTACCACGAACAGGAATAGCAAAACACCAACAGATTAAGGAATATATGTCCACTCATATAACCACCGAATTATTTTTATCTCCAGGCCTCCCCCACATACATACTCATATATTTTCTCCCGTGGAGTTTCAAGGCTCTTCACAAGCCTGTGACATCTGCTTACCAACTTTTGGTGTAAAAATATCAATATCTGCTCTGCATAGCTGTTCTGAGCGCTACATTTACCAGCCAGTAAAGATCAAGGGCCTCCTGGGAGCTGGCTGGATCAAACTGTCAGGATTTCAGCACTGCTTTGCGTCAGACGGCAGAATTTAAAGTCAAAACACAGATACTTTGGGGAGGAAGACAATGCAAAGCCCTGAGTCATACCCTGCTGAGGGTGAGGGGAAAAGATTAATAGACAGCAAACATGAATGAAACTGAATGGCTCATTTTAGTCATGTGACTGCCTCTGAAACCCAAAATAGGATTTATTTTTAGTTGTTGAGCACGAAAAGATTTCTGTGCACCTTGCCAAGGATAAGTCGAGAAATGAGTGTGAATTAGCGTGGGGCAGGCTCGCCTTTCCTTGACCCTGGAGGAGCTCAGCCGCGGGGCTCGCTGTGCTCAGGGAAGTTTTGCTGCTCGAACGATGCGACACCCACGAGACTTTGCACAACCTGGCAGCTTTTAGCGTCATTCAGACACAGAAGATGCAGCCCATACCACAGCCCCAGCCAACTTTCCTTTGGCAAAGTTGAGTCAAAAAAACCCATGATGATTGCTTAGAACCAGGCCGTATCTTTTTGAGAAGCTGCACCGCTCCCCACTGCTGGCTCACAGGGGAAGGAGACAAAGCAACCATGGCTTGGCAGCTGGAGAAACTGCACAGGTTCACTCAACATCATTGGCGATTACTTAACCAAAACCTCGGAGCCCTTCAGAGCAGCTGCGGCAACAACCAGCAACAGCAGACAGCAAAATCGTTTTGCCTCTACTGTCCACGGAGAGTGCCACCTGCCCGTCACAAGCTCCTTGGCTGCTGTGAGGGTCCGACCTGGGGTATTGGCCACCTTGGGGTATTTGGGTCAGCCAAAACTGACCTTCAGCGATGTTTCTTCTTGAGAGAACAAAAGGTTTTACATGGGAGTGAAAAAAGTTGGCACAATAGTGAGCTGTACACACATTTATGTGATTTTTCAGTTTAAATAAATGGATAGAAGTGGTTCACAGCTGTGCATAAGGTTAGTTACATTATTTAGTCCTCTGCTGAACTGCTTCAGCAATTCTCGTCTGTGGAAACTTCATGATCTTGGGGCTAAGCCATTTCTATCCCTTACGTACATTAAAGCCTCATTAGTTTTCACATTAATCACTTGTAAACATGAAAAAGCTCAGTGATTTTGGATCTCCTTGTCTCTGGCAGAAAACCTTTTTTATCTTTGTTATCTGCTTCCTTGTCTGACAACACAGGATAGGACTCAGAGTAGCAAAATTGACACTCCAAAATTAACACTCCCATTCTTACTCCAACCCCCCCCCTTTTTTTCTTTTTTTGAGAAATCAGCCATTATCAAAGCATGGACTAGCACGCTTGCGTTACTTCATGTGGGCAGATGGTCTTCCATCCCCAAGCCATTAGGGCAATGGGTGCCTTAGCAATGCAGCGTGCAAGAATCTGTCTGCTAAAGCTAGGAGGGCAAGAAGCCACGCTCTGGTTCCTTGCCATGAAACATCACAATTCTCTCTTGCATTGCCTTTGCTAGTGTCCTTAGTCTCACCAATGCCAATTACAGCATTTTTTTGTGGCCATAGGTTTGTCCTTCTTTGCTTACTATGTGCCTACATAGGTTACAACCCTATTGCTACAGTAATTTACATAGATTTGGGTCAAAACCAAATTTAGCATTTGGTCACGAATGTGACAAAGACAGAAAAAAGAGACTCAGTGCAACGTACAGTACAGAGCCAATGTGGTAGAAGTTCTTCCTGGAGAAAATTTCTACCAAGAACAGGACAAACAGTCTGATTTTTTAGCTTGTGTGGAAAGGCAGAGCCACTTCATGTCATGGGGTTTTTTTTAAGTGTATACTAAACCAAAAGTTAACTCAACATAAACATGAGTGATTGCATCAAAATAAGAGCACAAGTTCATATCATCCCATGGGGTTATAGCTATTAGCATTTGCTACATCAGCATTAAAGCAGAGAGCTTATATTTTTAGGGTTGAACTGTGTTAATTTTGAATTTCAAGTTACACAACCAGGGAGAGTTGTCTGGCTTCAATGGCAGCTTTGCTAGTTTGGTGACTGTAGGATCAAGGCAAATCCAGAACCTCAGTGCAAACAGAGGAGAGATAAGGGGTTAATGATTTACTCCCCAGCCTCGCCCCAGCCTCCTGCCTGGCAGCCGGCCTGTGGTCAGCCATGCCCCGCAGCTTGTACAGCTGAGCAGAACTTGGTGCGGCTGTGTCTCAACTGGCGGAGACAGTCCACGATGGTGAGGATTTAATGCCATCACCCAGATGTGCAGGAGGCGCATTCTGAACAGCAAGAGACAGAGAAATCAAGCAATGTGGTCTGGGAGCAGCGAGCTGACATCCTGCATAGGTGCACATGGACAAGCCACCGCACTCCATCCAGCGTGGGATGGGGTGGGAGCTGGGGACATAGCACAACACGTCCGTCCACTGAAAAGAGTAAGAGCTCTTTCAGAATCTGTAATTTGCTTTTTCTTATCACTCAGTCTTGAAAAGCTCTTGGGCTCAGGAAAAAGTTCTAGGCAGGCTGCTCCCTTCTCTAGCAAAAGTCAAAATGTAAGTGGTGACACCGGTAACAGGGTTTCCCCAAACAGGTTGCAATCTACATGACAACTAGTAACACCTCTGCAAGCTGGGAAGAACATTTGCTTGGACCTCCCAACTGTTTTAGATAGCAGTCTTGCATGTCTCTCTCATCTATCAGAGCCTTGACTGGCAAGTGAAATCCATGTAATCGGGAGGAAATGCAGCAATTTTCCCCTAAGGCAAAAACTTTCTGTGTGATACACCTTGCTGGTAAGTGCCCTTCCTAGCCCCAAGGCTCCTGCTTCACTCTTCTTCCAAACCCTGGGCCAGCCCTCCCGGCCACCCACCAGCTGGAAACGCACTCCAGGCTGAGCCACCACCGTGGGGTACAGGCAGACATGCCAATCCACCCACCTGATTTTCCAAACAGGAGGAAAGCCAAAGAGGAGGATGTGTCATGTGGTCTTCCAGCAGTGGTGTCCGGGTTTCTCGCTCCCAGTCTCTCCCACAGCCTGTGTCCGGTCAGGCCCTTCGGGGCTGGGAAAGCTAGATGTTATAATTCAGGTAGGAAAATGGTAATGAGTAAGTTGGAGGAGGGACAAATACCCCGTGAGAAAGTAGCCCATCAACTGTCTTGTCTGAATATTAGACCAAACACCTTATGGCTACAGGTATCTTGTTGAGCACTCCCAGCTTAAGCACAACATAGGACTGTGTGATGCAAGATCATCTTTTTCTGCCTCAGAATGAAAGAATTGAGCAAAAAATTGGATATGTATTGAAAAGTAGATGGAAAGATTCTGTACCAGCAAAGATAAAATACACAGCCTCTTTTATAAAATATTAAACGTAAGCTATTTTTCCAGTCAAATGGAATGTACTCAAAACAAACCATTTGTATCCAGGGATCCCTGGAGGCGATAGAAGGCTTGTCATGAAAACAGCTGCTTGAGAGCTGGGCTAATAATTCAGATTCAATAGGATCCGAATCTGAAAGCAAACAGACACATTATTGTATCTCACCCCAAACCTGCAGCATCCTTACTCCGGAAATTTTCTCCCGGATACATTTAAAAACCAAGCGTGAAGTCTAGAGACACTGCTTACCCCTGTCGCGTCAGCCCGATCTGGCGCAGGGCCGGGGCTGCGGGAAACGCACGTCTGCGGCAGGATGGGACTGAGCCGCTGGCTTCCATTTGCAAGCGCTCGCACTGAAAGAGCCCTCTCACTTTCACACAAGGCTTTTCAGCTGAGTGAGGAACACCGACGTCTGTTGCCACACACATCACATGAGCATCGTGACAACCGAGATAATACTATTTTGTCTTTGCCTGACGGCAGCAACATGGATTTATATGATGTTGGCAGTAGCTTCCCAAGTGCTATCCTTCATTCCACATCTCACAGCTTCAAGACTGAGCAGACTTCCCAGGCACAGGGACACCACGCAAGGCTGGAGCCAGGGCTGCTTGAGAGACTCTGGTCTGTCCATTTTTACCTTTAATGCTGTAATTTTTCCACCTCTTCTCCTCCACCGCCTTAGGAAACTGCCTAATTCACCTGTCCCTAAAAGCAACGCAATTTTCAGTGATGATCTCCTCTGTATGTCAGTGTGGTGGGGAAAGGTCTAGATCAACATGATATATTTTCCATTGACTTGTAGCTCTTAACTTTATTTTGAAGCAGTCCTGCTGCTGCACCGCCATTGTGCTGCAAGCCATCACCCCCGGTGCACCCCGACAGCAGCAGGTCTGCACACACAGAAGAGCACAGCCCAGGAGCTCCTCACAAACGCGAGCTGCGTCCTCCAAGGACTCTGTCACCACCTGCCAAAAAAAGACAGCTATCCTGTCATCTGTATCTACTGCGTTCAGTGGGATGCTGGATCCCATAGAAGCGTTCTGTTTCACCCAGAATAAGTTGTTTGAAATTCAAGGCAAAACCCATTGATTGCAGCTGTTTAAAATGAGGTCGCAAAGCACCACAATGAATTACTGTCAGCTGTAGCTAGCGCATGGCTTGCGTATGCTGCCACGTAGATGCGGGGCCAACAGGGAGCTGTTTGGCTGGCGGTGGTTTTCCGCTAGTGTATCTCAATGCTGAATCAACAGGCCAGATACTGCATCTGGCACTGGAGATCTTGTCTGAAGAACTAAACGGATTACTTGTCCACGCAGGGAGGTCTTCACCATCTGTTGCAGATGTAATATTGATGAGGTTCTCAATTTTACAGAATTGTTTCATGATATTATTATATGAAAAAAGAAACACCAAACACAACCTTTCTGGGTTGATGCTGCTTGCTGTTCATTGGGAAGACACGACCATAGCTGTTTGCTGAAGTGGTATCTTCGCAGCTTCCCCTGACACACTGTTGCTTGTTGCAGTGGCTGTACATCGTGCATCATACTGCTGCTTGGCTTCTCTCTCAGCCTGCGGGTGCAGAAGCTGTCCCAGCTCACCGGCTGTTTGCGCAAGCCTCCGCTGGCTGGTTTTCACCCTGGCACACGAAGGTCCTTTTCTCAACCCTCAGCCTCTCTTCTGCAAGGACCTGGCAGTGGCTGGTGGGCACAGACTTGGTCCTGTGTAGAAGGAGCCCTCCCTGAGCGCCTGTGGAAGGATTTCCTTTCTTACTGCTAGGCATTGTGAAGGACATCAATTCTTATATATATATATATATATATATATATATTGTAGAATGGAGGTATTCTGTACAGCACGGGAAGAAATGGGAAGAAAGAACTGTACCATGTGAGGAGACACAGCAGAAACTGGGAAGAAAAAGAAACAGTTCAGTTGTCAGTGATGCAGCTGCAACACGTGAGCCAGCACAGCGCAGAAGACGTACGCTCCTCTGGAGACCACGGCCAGAGACTCTGAACTGGCAAGACCAGATGGTGCAGGAGCTGAGGCAGGATGGAGTCTCTCTTTCAGAGTCTGTGCCAAGGAGGTGGTACCAAAGGGTAATTAGGCTGATGAACAGTGATATTAAATGTATGAAATGAGGCTTACGAGATAAGAGAAATCATAGGAAAAATAGGTTGAAGTTGAAGAATAAGTTGAATAAGTTGAAAAAAAAAGTGAGCAACATAACAGAGCAAATCCCAGCACAATTAAGCTGTAGGGAAGCAGAAGCACAGAACCTGCTCCCAAAAGTAAATCCATACATATAACTGCAGTTATGTTTCCAGATTTCTACCCACTGAGTACATATAGGAATTACAGCCATTTATTTGCTTTAAAAAAGCAGTAAAACAATAGAATTGAAAGTATGTGGTTCAGTTGTAGTAAGACCAAATATTTGGAATATGCACAAAATTAAAAACACGCCTAAGGGCTTTGAGCAGCAGTCAGTGTTTGCTGAATGAGAGTCCTTAACCATGATTTTTAATTACTATTGATAATTCTTAATTCCAAGTTTATGTTGTTACTTCTCACAGCTGCTTAGACAGGGAGGGCTCGGAGACTATCTATCAACAGCCAGCAGCACAGAGACAGCACTAACTTGGAAACTAAAAAGAACTGCAGAGGCTTTTCTGTGCCAGTGGCATCAGACAAAACCAAACCAAACCTTCCTTTTATAATCATTACAACCAAGTCCAACCATTCCTTTTACCAAACAATGTTTGTTTCTCGGGATCTTTTCTCTTAAAGTATCAAACAAACAAACAAACTATGACTTTCAGGCAAACAGATGATAAAACAAGCCTGCAGATTTGATTGCCACATTGATCATTGAAAGCAACATCTATGAAGGTGCCCGTAACCCACTGATAAATGTGGTGTCTTCCCGTGGCTATCGTGCCTGTTATCTGAAGGCTACTCGGACCTGCGGAGTAGCTGCTGAATTCATACTTTGCATTGTGCTGATGTGAGTCCTAGATTCATAAAGCAACATGAATTTTAATAATGCTGAGCAAGTCTTCCCTGACATATCAGCTGCATTAGCTTAAAAAAGATGGATCATCAAACACCATAGTATATGCCCACATGTGCATAAAATTATACACACCCCAAAGGGGTAGTTTTATTGGATTTTTTTTAGACAGAAAAGAAAGCAATTCAACTATGTAATTTTCTAAGTCCTTGAACCCTTGGATACTGCAGACAAAAGTTCTGACATGACCCTGTCTCTCAATGAGGTCTCAAAGTACTTCTAGCGTTGCAAATCATTCCTCTCCAAAACTTATTTTCAAGTGTTTCGTGAACATAGAGCTGTCTTGCAAAGTATTTGCCATTCCTACACACTCATTTCTGCTTTATTTAGAGGCTACCAACAGTCCTTAAAAAATCTTGAACAGCTGTGATGTAAAAACAAATCCAACTCTAAAATAGCATCCTGGCAAGAGCCAAGAGTCCTTGTTTCGCTTGGCTGTGGTAAGTATACCCATTCCATTGTATAGATAGAGTGGGTAGACATGACTGTGATAAAGAACACTTGTGGGGGTGGGGGGGTGTTAAATTAACATTTCACAGACCACCTTAATGCTGACACTTCCTAACACCTGTTTTCTCTGCAACCTTAACTCTCCTTCATCATGTTTTTGTAGTATTCTCTACTGCATCTAACAGAATGAAACCCTGGTTGGGACCAGCAGAAGCTGCTGTGAATTCCTTCTATTCCAGTATTGCTGTTTGCCCAGGGGTTAAGCCATTATACTAGTCTGTGGGAGCATACATCTTCTTTTAGTCTCATTTTCTTCTGGTCTGGCTCATTTCACATGACAGAATAGAACCTCTATGCCTATCCCACTGTTTCTTTCATTCTGATTTGCAGCACTTAACAGCATCCTACTACGTTATGGCCTAAGTCTTCCTATGCACAATTTGCAGAGAAAAAGGAGAAGAGTGTCTTCTGCTGCGCTTTTCTTACCAACCTTTCCATGACCTTCTGTAGACTTTCTTGTGAGCAGTCCAGGGCATAAGTCAAAGTCTTGGTGGCCTAGCTGCCAATTAACAGTAGCTCTGGGACCATCCTATTTACACTATATGAACAAAAGTTCTGCAAGGTATTTGCCAATGTATTTTACCTTGAGGCATTTTGAATAGCTGCCTTCACAGAAAAGTCACATTACAGATACAAGAACATGTCCTTGACCGATTGTTTGCTGTCCTCAAGTGCGATCCTGAAATATTTTAAGGAGGTTTGCTTACAACTCGAGAAAGGGAAAAATACAAAAATATGAAAAAAGGAAAGATTTTCATCAGAATCAAAGATTTTGCAATTGATGCAGTCGGCTGACATTCATGACCTCTTGCACTATTTTAAAACCTAGATTAAAGGTGCACAGGACAAGGGCAGAAAGACAGCTAACTTGCAAGACTAATGAGTGAAACAGAAGTTTCTAAAATTTAAGTGTTCATTTTGTACTGCTGTACTGGCAGCAGAGGATTAGTCAGACAGCAGAGAGTTTTCGTCTAATATAGGTATATTAGCATGCAGTGCCTGACTACATTTTGATTTGAAGCTGAGCAAGCCAGGCTCATTCTCTCCAGCAAGCCAGACTGATGCATTCTCCCAAGAATCATGCCGTACAGAAAAATAATCATGAAATATTAATCATTTCCTATTTAGAGCTACAACAGTCACAGATGATGTAGCTCTCTCCTGTACAAACTCTTGCTGAAACACTGCATAAGGAACGCAGCAAACATTGGCTGCTTCCTGGGCAGAGACAAAGCCTGGGCTGTAGGAGCATCATGGCCCGGCCATGCCGGTGGCTGCTGGCAGGGGTGGGGACAGTGCCCAAGCCCCGGGTCGGCTCAACCTGCCTGTCGTGGCACCAGCAAACCCGTACCAAGCCATCCATCAACCACCACCACACTGCTTGTACGTTCAATCCTGCCTTCCTGCACCAAGGGGTCCCCTACTTACAGTCAAGAAAATGCTGCCGAAAAGTGCTCACAAAGCTGTGCCTGAAGACAAGCAGCTGACTGCCCTCCAGACTAGGCAACGCTCCCGTTCCTTGCCGGCAGTAACCAAACATCGTCAAGAACGCAGTGCAGAAGAGGAAACACGGCAAGTGGGTTTTCATGAGGGTTTGTGCTCGGAACATGCATACGGCCCTACTGAAAGCTCCCTGGGAGTTTGGAAGCTGTTCCTTCAGGGATCAGACTCCACGCCCTGTGACTTGTGAAGCCTGTCATCCAGCCAAAACAGCAAATAATGAGAAATAATTTCTCTGAATAGCTGATAGGCAATCCAGAGCATGAAACCAATTTGCATAAAACAGCCATTGTCATTTCACACACGCAGATCTCTGGCAGTAAAAACCTCACAGTAGATCATTCAGGGACTTGAGGGAAAGAAATTAAATCAGTTGTTTGCTACAAATAACTCATCCAGTTGTATCTGACATGGCACTGCCTCCTTACGGGATATTGTCAGTGCTCCACGCTGTGACCGACAGCCAGGATCCCAGGCCATAAAGCCCTCTGCAACATCTTAAGATACACACTTGGCTACTGCCTGCAAATATTACATTGCAGGCATAGGCCAGGAAAATCAAATCATTCACATGGGACAGAGGGGAAAAAGCACTCCGAAACTAAAGGTAAAGTTTATTAGACTGAATGAGGTGATCCAGATCACAAGAAGTACAGTGATTACCTGTAACTTGGAGACTTAGTTTCATTGACCATCTTTGTCTACTATCAAATACACTTTCAGTCATATTTTTCTTGGGCTTCTTCTGATCTTTCTCAATCACAATGATATCTTTTATCTGCCAATAAAGCTTCCTTCTCACAATTTAACGTGTTACATATGTACTTTCCTGGAACTATGTGATCCATAGTATTTTCTCCCTCTTGATACTACCAAAATTAGTTTTTAGACAGAATCGAAACATTCAGCTATTACCTCTGTTACCATCACAGAAATTTCTTGGAGCCAGAGGGTGAAGCCTTTTTAATGGAGCTGGCTTCAGTATCTGTAAAAAGGTACCTGACTTTCTGTTCGAGTAAGGGTTGCAAAGCACTACCTTCAGCAATACCATCCAAGTTTACTGGACTGGAAAACATTGAAATACTTGCTAGGACAACTAGCAGTTGCGCTCTGATGTTTTAAGGCAAAGCATAGAGCTGTTCTCCATCAACACTCACCCATGTCCTGGCCAAGGGATTCAGAACAGATGGAGACTTTGAAGAAACTCCACAGTGATTATAACCTTTCTGCCTCTGTGTAGTTTCTGTAAGGCTCAACAGACAGATCTGAATACCTGCAACCATCCTTCCACAGTTATCTACATCCCAGTGGAAAGAAACACTGCTAAAAGTTGCTTTTACTAGGTCCCTGCTAATACTTGTCAGCCTACAAGAGGAAGAGCCTAGACAGATGGCAGGATCTCCTTTGTAACACAAAACACCGCAGTGCGTTTACCCAGTCACTGAAAAGAAATCAGATGATGAGGATTTCCAGACACAATGACCACTTGCTATTTCCATAAGCCAGATTATGACAGGGCTCCAGGTTCTGCTCCGTCTTTTGCTGTCTGGGAGAGAGCAGCAGTGGTCTGTCACGTTGCCATGCTGGCTGCAGAGCCTGCACGGGCACCCAGAGGCACCTCCAGGTGCAGAAGAGGGCACTCT
>Ga0181612_154861_pt1 | contig 10966 bp, 7 predicted proteins | sample HoacroProtozoa21_FD_119630 | JGI IMG/M metagenome (GOLD analysis project Ga0181612, IMG submission 119630) | Hoatzin crop microbial communities from Cojedes, Venezuel. Combined Assembly of Gp0051906, Gp0051904, Gp0051908 | reverse complement strand
TTGGACTAGAAGACCCACAGAGGTCCCTTCCAACCCCGACCATTCTGTAATTCTGTGATTCTGTGAGCGGCTGCGGACAGGGCTGCCTTCACAAAGCCAGCTTCAACCTCCGCTTGCAAAGAGAGGCACTTCTGTTCGGGTAACTCCACCGACACTGCCAGCTCCCAGAAAATCCCTTCACCCCCTGGCTTCCTTTAGAGGCGGACTGAGCTACAACACCCTCTGCAACCTCTCACCGCATCCTGAAAGCGATGCCATGGAGCTGTTGCACACAAAGTCAGCAAGAAGAGGACAAATTACGGCCCTCTTATACTTTGTGGGTTCCCCCCCACAACTTTTTGCCAGCTCTGCTCTTCTGGGTTTATACCTTGGGCACCTGAGTGATTTCCGATAGCACAGTCTCAGAGTACCCATGGCTCATTCATATCTTCCCCACAACCTTGCACAGCAAGGAAATTCCACCGTCCCTGGACTCAGGTGAGCACACGGACAGATCGCCTCCTGTACGGCAACGTACGGGAAAGGCAGGTCTGTCCGGGCTGGCCCCCGCTGTCACCCCTTGGGATGCTCTGGGCTCATCCGCCCCTGGGACATCTACAGTCCCGTTTTATCTCCCCTTTCTTCCTTCAGCAACAGTCACAGAGCTTGCATCCAGCACCGTGCACCCCACAAAGCCACCTCAGTACGCAGCAGACCTTTCAGTTCCCTCTCATGAAACCAAACACATCCGCAAGCCCCGGGAACGCGCGGACAAGCCATCCGCAACCACGCTCCCCGACAGATGAGGGAGAGACCACTGCTTCAGACCGGCTCCCCAGCTCAGCAACCCTCCGCTCCCGAGCCCCGACGACTTCTCATCCTGCTAGTGAGTGAACACTGCGTGACAACCCAAAAGGTATTTGAGAGCCCTTCCTGGCCCTCCCGTGCCACCAGCGTGCAGCTGGCTCTGACGTAGTGGCTGAACTGTCAGACAATAATTTATTTGCCGTATGATTTAGCCAGCTTGCAATTATAGATTTGATTGACTTACTGGAAATCCCAGAAGACCACCTGTACCAGACGGAGAGTCACCCTCTTAGACTTCAAATTAGTACCCAAATTAATCAATCCTTACATATGATTTCCCTAATTTGATGAATTACCATCCGCACTGCATTGTTGATTTACCCTGGGTTTGATACTTACTTGATAAGAATAGTGCTTTGTTGCTATTTTAACACTGTTGACAGCATTGGGGGGACACCTCTTCCTCAGAAATGCGCTCAAACTTCTTGCAAAGACAGTGGCGCACATTTATATCGATAAACTGCACATGAGCTGGGAAGGAGCAGCAGAACGAGGGCTTGAGAGGGGGACGTGGGCTCGCCTCTCCTTACGCACCCCCCCATCGGGGTGCACCTTGTCTGCTCTGCACCCCTTCAGCAGACCAGGAGCAGAGTTCTGGGTGATGGGAATGATGCTCCCGTCGCCCTGCAGCTCCTCCAGCCGCCAGGTCTGCTGGATGGGGCAGAATGAGGACAGCCTAGGAACTGTCTGCTGAGAAATGATGGCATTTTCTTCAGTTACTTACTCAGGTAGGTCCACTAATGACTGGATCACTCAGAGCCAAGAAGCAGAACAAGAAGAGACAGAAGATGACAGCTTTTACTCTTCTGTCAGTTTACGAATAAAAATAAGATATGAGAAGATGGAAATTGCTTGCTCATCTTGAAGGATGGGATGACCAGGTATCACCAGGTTTCACCTTAACTGTGGGTAATATTTCCTTTCCGAGTCAATGTCGAATGCAGAGAAAATGTGCCAAGAAGCTTGCTAGTTTTCCTTTATATTCTCTACCTTTGAATTACTTCAGTCAATTAACATCAAATTCTAAAAAGTGACTTTCTAAGATGCTTCTTTGAACCCAGCTACAACTCAAGGCAAATTGTGAATCAAAAATCAAATCTAGCAATTAGCTGCAAAGGTACCGCGAGGGGACCCAGGTTAGCTAGAGGTACCAAACAATCAGACCAGACCTCCCTTCGGGGACACACAAGCAGCACATGCAACGGGAACAAAAAAAATGAAACATCGATTATTTAAACCCTAGGTGCTGCTTGGCAATGCAAATCACAATTACCATCAGGAATTTAACAACTGCTTTCGATTTAAGACCAGTTCATTGGGGTGGATGATTAATGCTTGTTTACCTGCGGGGTGGCTATACTGGGGGGAATGAAGCTGCAGCCCATCCCTTCGCTGAGGCTCCGAGGGATGCACTGCTCGTGCCGGGCGAGCAGGGGGCCCTGGAGCACCTCAAGGCCAGGTCCCTACGCCAGGTTTAGCCATCAGGAAGGATCTTTAAGCACCTGCCGAAGTAACGGCGGCAAAGCTGCAAACAAACAATGTCCCAAGCAGTGTTTTTTAATTATACAGATGATACAGTCCAAGCCGTAAGTAGTTTTAAACACTTGCCTTGGTTGTTTCTCCTTTTGAACAATGAGAATCTGCCACTGAAATGGCAAATAGTTTATTGCAAAAAAAACCAAAACCCACAAAACAACACCCAAACAAAAAAATCCAGCAACCCAAAACCGCTGTGTTTGAGTGGCTGCTCACAGCCATGCAGCCAACAGGCTTCCCAGCAGTCAGAGAGATGTACGAAAAAGAAGCCTAGCAGGCAAAGGAGTATCTTTATCATCTCATCCGTAGTCCTTTATAAGTAATTCTTGGTAAAATATACAAAACACCACACAGCTCTTAACATCTTTATCTCTACATAAAGGTGGACCTAAAACCTACCATCGTTGTTTTGTGAACCTGCTACGCTGGCACACGCGTGAGGACGCCCACGCGCTCACAGGCTCGGCTTTGCTGTTTCTGCGTGCTGAACTTCCCTGGGTAGGGAGAAAAAGCCATCCGTGCCAGGAGAGGCTCAGGAGAAAGCTTCTAAAACTGGGAAAGCTGATGGACAGGCTCCAGTTTTTCTTTCCATGAATTTTTTGTTGCATCTCATGTGTTTAAGGAGCCCAACCAACCTGAATCCATGACTGGTTTGAACTCAGGTCTCTGGTGAGACCGCAGGTCCGACACGCTGGAAGGGCTGGGATCACCGGGCCTGATCCTGCCTTTCACCAATAATTTCCACAGACACAAAGCCACACGGGCACCCTGCAGCTCCTTGCTGGTTTAACTCCCATGTCCTCAGGCACCACCAAACAGTTCCTCATCTTCACAGAAGGCTGCAAGTGCTTCTTTAGCAGACGTGAAAATCCAGTTAACGTTCCCTTTCAGTTTGATTAACGTGCTTTAATGCAATCCAATTAACAAAGTATTATGGTTTCTAACATCATAGCTTTTATATCCTTTTCTAACCAGGAAAAATCTATGACATATGATACAGCCATTAGAGAGGAGCAGATAGCTTTCACTCCAAAGGCTCCCCAGCGCCTGATCCAAAGCCAGATAGGGTCAGCAGAAAGGCATTTGCTGACTACAGCGGGTGACGGATCAGGCACCAGAGAGTGAAATCTGTAAATGCCCTTTCACCAGGGAAGTCACATTACTGAAGTCCATGAATTATGTGTGTGTGTGGGGGGGAATCCCAGCTAAGAACTGCAGTATTTACAGTGCTGTCTCAGCTATAAAAACCTTTCCTGGGAACCGGAGGTGGGGGAGCAGGGAGTGCAAAGGACTTTGTGAGAACTACCATGAGATGGATTAGCTGAGCATCAACAGGCCAAAGCTGTACAGAAACATTAGACTAGAAGTATTTGAAAACCAGTATAAAGTCTTTCCAGGATTAAGTCCTTCCACTGTTCTTCCTTTCAAAAGAAGTAAAAACAAGGTAAGACGAATTCCTTGTCAAGCCTGTGAAGAACAGACTCCAGTACAGAAATAAACACAAATTGAATTTACTCTGGTGGCTTCAGACAGGTCACATCAAGCCAGAACTAATGCGGTATTGACCCGCTCTTACTCTCGACTACAGCAAACAGCACTGCAGGCACTGCAAATTCATTTCATTTAGTATCGTCCGGGCAGCAAAGCCAGCCTCGGATCCAGGCTGCATTCAGTAGGCACCTACCCATCAGTGGGAAGCAGGACGGACGCTAGAAGTTGGATGTTGAATTGCTATCCGAGAGAGACGAACGCCTGCGTTACCACCGCAGCCTGCTCGCAGGAGCCCGCGTGCAGCCCATCGCCCACCGGACCGGCCACGCCGTCACCCTTCCAACAGAACCCCTAAGACCCGACGAGACGGCAGCGATCGGCCTTTCAGAAACCCCACGCTGCAGGCACCCAGTACGCATTCTGACGGCACACAAAGCTGCCAAACTTTGAGTAGCGCAGCCACCAAAACAAAACGCCGTCCCGTGCAGAGCCAGGTTTTGCAGTGCTGGTAAGAGACCCCCGCTGTGCATCTCCCTGCAGACGCTGTTGAGTCTTCACCCGTCTCTGCAGCCCTCAGTGGGAACCAGCTGCAGCCCCAAGAGCTGTGCTAGGAACCCTTCCTCTCTTACACCCCGGGAAGACTGGGGGATTCAGGGCTGATGCTTCATTTATCGATTTCCTTGCAAGGCAACGAATGCACGGAGAACGATCCGCAAGAGCAAAGAATTAAGCGATATCAAGATGGCATCGTAAGAAAGATTTGGACAACCTGCCATCCTCTCTGCCCTTGCACTGAATGTGAAACTACACAGATCACGCAAAAAGTCTTATTTTTTTTTCTCCCCCACTTGTAAAGCACCATATTTATCGTTATTCCACATCTTCTTTAATGCCGGCATGCAGCTGTGAATGTAAATTCCACACAAACTTCAGTCATCCTTTGCTACCAGATGGAGCTGAGTGGGCATGCACGTTCTCTGCTCCTCCGTCGGACCAGGGCACCAGCCTCTCCTCTCTGCAATTAATTATCAGCCACATAATGGAATGGAAACCAGCATGAAAAGCATAATGCACCAACAAACAAGGCTATTGCAAGATCTGTAACGTGCCCATGTCATCGTGTATTTTAGATTGATGCTTATAAATGCATTTCTGCCAGGTGTAATTCCACCGGGCAGTCCCTGAGACTGCGCGTTGCCCCCACGCGTTAATGCCACCTCGGGAACCATCAAAGAGGCGCTCCCACAACTTCTTCACAACGGCAGTTGCATGATACATCAAAGGGCAAAATAAATCAAGCCTGCTTGTGTAAATAAGGGAGAAGTAAGACCAAGGATGCGTGTTACTAAGAAGATTCCATCAGAATGCTTTTGAAGGAAAATTGGGTTTTTGACAAAACTATTTATCACCAAGGGTTCCTTTTTCCTCAGGGAGCTTCTGCAGCTCAGGAAGGTAAACATTTGCAACAAAACGATCAGAAATCTTCCAGCCAAGAGAAGCTACACTGTCCCATTTCACCAGGCAGTCCTAAGGCTGCCTCTCCCCTGCATTTCCCTATTTCTGGACAAATCCCCCCGGTCCGGGCTGCCCCTCTCACCGCACATGGCAGCGGCTGGGCAAGAGGGGCCGTGCAGCCCACGCTGGGAGCGCTGCTTTGGCCCCGCATGCGGGCAGGACACAACGGGCACATGGTGCAGGGCTAAACGTGCTCCTGCTGCAACGCGACGAGAATGCAAAGCGCCTCTGCAACTCCTGGTTTTTACTTTCTCCTTAATAAAAGCTAGATTTCCATCAGGAAACTCACTATCATTTTTTACCTGCCCTAGCTACTGCAATCCTGGGATGCTGGAGGTGCTCATTTCTCGCCTCTGCTGAGCTGAAAACAAGGAACACGCCAATAAGCAACATTCATTTTGTTCTTATTCAATCGGCAACCCCTGTCTCCCCTCCAGAAAGCACATCTGCCTGGGGACCCAACCTTGTACGAGAAAATGGCTCCACACAAGGAGAGAAAAATTAAAAATGACTAAAAAACTTCAGTCTTGTACAGGAGTCCTGAGAATATCTTCCCCCTTTCCTCCAAAGATTTATGCCCAACTCTTCTCCTCCTTGCACGAGCATGTATTACTCATCTTGCGTGACGGCTGAGGAAGGCTCGGAGGGAGAGGCGAGTGCAAGGGAAACTGGAAAACATCAGCAACAAGTATCTCCAAGACCTCTCTTCCCCTTCACAGGCAGTCTGACTTCTAGGAACCCACCGAACAGAGAAACACCGATTATGCCCCAAATACCTGTTTCAACCCAGGCAGGCAGAGCAAGGCCTCGTTTGAGAGGAAACAGTGGTGCGAATGCTCCAGAAGAGCGTCCTCACAGGCAGGCAGAAAACCCGCCCGGCGAATTAACCAACTGCTTTGCTGAGCTGGGTGCTGATCAGCACTGCAAATAAGCGCTGCCTTGCACAGCCCCGGCTCCGGCAACGGATGACAGACCCACTCACACAGCTTTACACTTCATGCCCCAAAGCAAGGATTATTTATAGCCTCACACTCAACCCCCAATAAATGCGCATGAGATTAAAAACCCGTTAATAGTTCATATTTATTAGCAGTGCATGGAACATACTCATAAAAAATAAGTAAATTATGTTGGTGCAAGCCTGCACATTCAGTTCTTTAAATGAGATTTTGGGTTCATTGCATATTAAATCATTTTTTGGGTTCACTGCATGTTAAATCATTTGGCTCTTGGATTACACAATATCATCTTGTTTCAAGCAAGTTCTTTAAAGATACTGCTCTGCACTTTTAGCTAGTAGGCTTTAGGGCCGCCATTTCAGAGCACTCTCAACCCCGTATCTAGGGTCCCAGGATTTCAGCGGGATGTGCTTCAGAGCTCTCCTACCACCAGTGCTTCTTCTGGTCTAGACCTTGTAAATGTTGGCCACCACATACGACACTTGCTCCACAAGCAAATTACTCTTCTCCAGTATTATTTATGCAGAAAAATCTACAGCCCGGTACGGGAAAAGACCTTCAGAGGATCTTATGTTTCAGGATTGTCACCAAAAACTTCAAAGGACCTGCTTCCCCAACCACTTTTCAGAAGCTGTGCGCTGCTCGCACCTTTCTACTGGCTCGTCACTGCATGGACTCACCCATGGTCTCTGCAGACCTTGCTTCTCAGCCGGACACAAATGGATGCCTGCCACCCAGGGATGGACATGCACCTTCCTAAAGACCGAAGAGAAGAGCCACGCAGCCCTACAGCACAGGGCTGTGCAGGAAAGGTACGGGTGAAACACCCACCGCCCAGTTTCAGGCTCAGAAAAAACAGAATTCCTGGTTTTGTCAAGATTCACGAGCTTCCTGAAAAAGAGCTGTGTACTTTAAAAAAAACCAAAACAAGCCAAACAAAAAACCCCAAGTACTTACCCAAGAACTACACTTCAATGGCTTTCAAAAGAAATGCTGCTCATGGAGGTGGTTCTCCCAGCTTCTGTGACTTCCATGCTACGCAAGAGCAAGTAAAGCAGCCATTTTGTACGGGGCCGGGCTGATCCTTCACACAGGCAAGACTACCTTCGCACCCAACTTTCCAAAAACCAGGACCACATTTGCAAGGGTGTAGGAGCAGATGAACAGGCAAAGCCAGAAAACAAAGGCACGTCTCGTCTCTCGGCACTCGCTGGGCAGGAAGGCTCCAGCAACGAGCGGGCACCTGAGGAATCGCCGGGACCTCGGCTGAGCCCTCGCTTCGCACGACAGCAGCAGCTACAAGGATCCATTGTTCGGAGGCTGACACGCAGCCCTGACTACACACATTTACATACGTTTAGTCGCTTAGACAGAAGCTTGGGGAAAGACAAGACTATCGCAAACGCTACATTGCAAACATAACAAATATAATCTGGTTACAACCGACTGCAGACCTTATGATACCGCTGGCTATGGGGAAAAGAGAGAGAGGCACTCTGAGAATTAATGTTCTTCCAGTCTATAGAGAAACAAATGAGTTTCTGGTGCTGAACAATTAGTACTCCTGTTAATTATGCGTGCGGGTTAGAAATAACACCAAGCATTTGGGACTGCTTTCATTTCGATTGTTTTCTTTCTGCACTGGATAACAAAAATATATTCAGACAGCTAAATAAATCCTTCATAACACTGATGGGACTTCTTGTTCACAGCAAGCAGTTATGCAAATTGCTAATTATGAGGCAGAGATAATCATAATCTAGCACATTTATGCAACTGCATGTACAACAGGGATAGCTAAAGCAATAGTTGCCTTATTGTCCTCGCTGCATTTTTTAAAGTCACGCTGATGGGCTGGCTCGCTGCACGGCATCGCAGCAGTGAGTGCCGTGGGTATCGCAGCCGGGGAGCTGCCACGTGCCCTCGGGATGCAGCAGGGCCACAGAATAGCAGAAGGTTTAATATACTGGAAAACAACACAGTCACAGGAATAAAAAGCCCAGGTACTGCTGAGAAAAATAAACGTGAGAGTGGGTGTCAAAGCCTCCTCAGTGGTTTTCAACTGTCCCTCGAGAATGAGCCGCACCCCAACCTCACGGAGGTGCTCAGCCACTTCTCCACGGAGCTGGGCTTCAAACCCCGGGCTCTCAGGGCACGACAACACCATCAGGTCAGGTCCAACCTACCCTAAACACACGTGAACCCCTGACCTGGTGTGCTTGGGATAGAAGTGCAAGAGATGGCAGGGATTCCCAGAGGGTCCATTTTCAGGGATTCACTCCCTAGGGTGAGAAGAAAACGACTTGGAGCTTCCCAAAAATATGATACTCCTACCACCAGTGAAGCAGACACATGAAATCTCAGCTGCAGTGCTTATCCTGCACTTCATTTAACAAAAAGTATCAACTTCAGAGATGTCCTGTTGCTTCAGAGTGAGGGAGATGGATTTACAACACCAAACAGTCACAAAAAACCCCATGAGTGAGAAGCCGACTGCAACACCAACACAAACCTTCCCAACCTAGAGCAGTTCCTGCTCATTTGCTCTCAGCCAGCACACGCTCGCCTCGCTGTTTATGTCCAGTTTCCCAGGCCAGTTATTCCAGCTCAATAAAACCAGCATTCCATTATCATTTTCACTTAAGGCTCCAAATTCAGAAGCTTCCACCACTTACCGCAAAAAGAAAAAAAATAGAAGTAAAAGCACAAAGTGCTGCAAAGCTGGGGAAAGTGCATGGTGACATCCAAAAAAAATCCTGCAAGGAAGCAGCCTGGGCGATGGCCTGCTTCTGCCCTAATTAGCTATGGTTTTGGCAAACGCAAGGGAAATGCAGCAAAAACAACCCTGTGCCTTCATGTACCAAAAACACAGCGAGAAGCTCTGGGTGGGCTCTGAACTGGAAATGATGGATGTGGCTCACTTGCGCTGTAATTAAATCTCTTTCCACAAAATAAGAACAGCGATCTGTGTCCTAACGAAACAACCTGCTGCATCATGGAAACGGAAAACACCAATCGGGTGGACCTGGGAGGAACTGCCAAGGATGTTTTTGCTTGTTGGCGAGATATTAAACTCGGAGAAAGAAGGAAAGGGCTTGCCTGGAGCTGGCTGACTGTGCTGGGTGAGCGACTAGAGCAGGACAGCAGGAGAGCGGGGTTCTGACCTGTGTTGCAGCCGGAGAGCCACCCCATGCTGGCACCAAACAAGCGGCCGCAGCACCCATGGGTGCTCTGCAGGGTCCTCTGCGTGCAAGAAGCCGGAGGAGACCGGGTAAGAGAGTGCATCTGTGCAGGGCTGGGCTCCTGCTCGCACCATGCCAGCCAGCCCGGCACTGCACGTTACCTGGTGCGGCTCGCAAACTCACCAGCACGTGCCAGCACGCACCAGAGCCAGCACATCAGAGCTGGTCCTGGCACCCATCTGAGTCACCCCGGCACCCAAGGGAGCATCTCACCACCTTGCAGATGGCATATGGCAACAGCAGGCAAGAGCTACACCTACACACGGATGCTGGCCGACTAACAGAGGCAGCTTTCCAGAGGTGTGCAAGAGAGCAACTCAAGAGCAGCAACCAGAGGCAATCCAGGATCAAGCCTTCAAAACCCAAGAAAAGCCCCGAGAATCCTCGAGCTATAAGAAATCATTCATGCTTGGTTATTTGTATCTGACTTCTGCTCTCAGAGCATTTAGGTTCTTGTCTTCAAGCTGTCCTTAGGAGCTAGAGGATTAGAAACCTAGTTTGTTCCTGGCAGAAAAATGATGCAAGTAAAACCTTAATTCCTAGAGAGGAACCACCAGAAAACCCACACCAATCTCAAAAGGTAATCCTCGGTACTGCAAACATTTGGCAGGTCCCTGAATGTATCATGCTGTGTTTGACTAACACGGCATCACCAAATTCAGTTTTACGCTGGCTGGTGAGCATTTTGCAGCGCTGACACCTAATCCTTGGTGACAGAACGGAATATACCATAGACTGATGTGGTTCCAATTGCCGGCAATTTCCTCCCCAAAATGTAATATAAAGCCTAGGCTAGTCCAGAGATACAGATCTATATACTTTTAATAAAAATGGGCTTACCTTCAAGTAGGAATTTCCAGAAGAGTTGTGACGAAAAATGGAAAATGCCAAATATCCAGCCATTTCAAATGTTTCCAGTCATTGTAGGTGAAAGGCATTAGGAGAGAAACAAAAAGACACTGATTAGCACAACAAATACAGTGTTTGCAGCATGTATTTTTAACACTCTAATTGCATTCATAATTCCACCAAGAACCAAGAGTTCTCATTCCAGTTTTCCTTTAAAGGATTTGCTCACATGGGAGATTGGATTTACACATTTTTTCAGAAGGATGGGCTCCATCTTACAGCCCTCACACTCAGGCAAAAACCTCACAACAGCCATGGAACTGCAGAGCAGACAAGCAAAGCTTTGCAAAGCTTGGCCTGAAGGTCTGGGTCCCCCAGCCAAAAAAAACCACCCCCCCACCCCACCCCAAAAAAAAACCATCCAGAAAGGGGAAAGCTGTAATTTATACACTGTGGCAAGCAGAACTTCCAACTCAGTTTGTTTTGTTTTTATTACGATTTCTATATGATGCTGTACGGGTCTCTTCA
>Ga0181612_154427_pt1 | contig 10966 bp, 3 predicted proteins | sample HoacroProtozoa21_FD_119630 | JGI IMG/M metagenome (GOLD analysis project Ga0181612, IMG submission 119630) | Hoatzin crop microbial communities from Cojedes, Venezuel. Combined Assembly of Gp0051906, Gp0051904, Gp0051908 | reverse complement strand
CATTCCAGATGTTGATGTTGACTTTGGTACAAACTTCAGAATTACTGGTGAATCCATTTCTGGGAAGAAAGCATATACCTTTGTCTTAGACTTTAACAAGAAGAAGATTTCTGAAGTTACTTTTACTGGCCAGATCAGGTAACTCAGAAAGACGCTTAGACTTTTACAGATCTCTTTGAATAAGGTAGCTGAAGGTTTTATTTAAGGTTGAAAATTTTGGGAAATTCTATCCCATTTTGGAGAAAATGCTTATATAGAGAGACATACAAACTTGTCATTCAAACCCTCTTTAAGAACCCTTGAAATACTTTACTTGTAATCCATCACATATACATCAAATAAATACATCTAATACATCAACTGATCTTTCCTACTATATGAATATATATAGTTTGTATTACAGGTTCCTTGAGTTAGTTCTTCCCTGTTTGCACACACACGACTACAAAAATGACGTTGTAGTAGTACTATTGCAGGTGTGATAATCCAAGGATATAAACAAGGCAAGGCTTGTTCGGAGAAGTATTATCTTTTTAGTATAACAAAAAGTTATTACATCTCCCCGTGAAGAAATCTAATGGCACTCAATAAGCAACAAAACCAAAAATAACTGAGAGCTTCCTGTAAAAATTCCCACGCTTCATGATGAGAATATTTCCGGGAACATCTACAGGGGAGCTAACAAAAATGTTCAGCCTGCCAGGGTTTCTAAAACTGCCTCACAAGCCTATAGTGAAATGAGCTGATCCCATTCTTTAATAAACCTCAGTCTTCCATGGAATTGTGTGATCTTGATGGTGCCCCGGGGAGTCTTTGTCTTTGCTGTTCATGCAGAATTGCCTCTGATATCAGTGGGAGCTTTGGACAGATATCAGGGACCTGAATTCCCTTTGATTTGCACTAACATAATATTAGAAGTTTGCTCAAGTCAACAAAGTTGCAGAGATATAAAATAAATGTGAATAAAGGAAAATGAAGCCCCATGGCATAATATGTTTCATCAAGTGTTTTGTTTCTGTGTGATTCGTGGTCAGAGGCCGTATCCTTAGTAGGCAATTCAGCTTGAGCCAGTAGTTCAGAATTTGGTTCAGGTACAACTTTACCAAGACAGGTATATATTTTCATCCATTTCAGTATTATGAAATTAATACAGAATTATTATTGTGTGCATCTGTGCACGTTATAATAATTTACCATAGATTTCCCAAAGTAACTAGCAGAAGCTGAAAACATTCATTGAATTGGAACAAATTTACAAGCTTGATTCAATCTATTTTTTTATAGTATCTATTATGCCTTTACTGTAGATTTAAATGCTGAAATTTCTCCTGAAACATAAGTGAAAAAGTAGAGTGAGATGTTTTGTATTCACATTTACTTTCTGCTGTCACAGATACGCTGGAATAGAAGAGGCAATGTTAAGGGGCACCATTTCTATTCCTCCCCTGCAAACTGAACTTAGAACTGAAGCAAAGGTTAATTATTCACCAACTGAAGGATATCTTCAGCTGAGCTCAGCTGCAACAACTCATGGAAACTCAATTTCAGAAAGACTTCTTGTCAGATATGGTAGGGGCAAAAACGTGATCCACACATACATCCTATGAATTTAAACATCTTATTGCATTAGTTTGTAGTATATCCCTAAATAGAATAAGCATATTACTAATTTTACCCATTTCTTTTAAATTCATGTTTTTCAGATTCTGAGAAAGTTGAGCTAGAGTGGCGTTCAGGTGCCAGTGCTGCTGTGAAAAAAATGTCTTCTGGCTTTGCAGTTGACTTTTCAGACTACTCAAAACCTTTAGAGAAGCATGCCAATGAACTGCTGGATCAGAAGGTGGCTCATACTAATATGACACTGCGACATATTGTGTCACAATTTATTGTGGTATGTTTCAGCCTACAGTAGATATTACAGCTTGACCACATAGCTCTCGTGAATTCTCACCTCCCCCATGGGTGTCAAAATGGCAACTACTTGTAAGAGCATTCATCAGATTGAATAAGATGTATATTTCCAACTTCGATTGAACCAGTCACTTTATCAGATGCGTAGTGCTCAGTATATGGATAGCTACAATGGCTTTCAGATAACTTCCTGGGAAGTCCTAAAACTTGTTATTTACTTTGAAAGTCTTGTCTCCTCATTGCAGGCAACCAACACCTGGCTGCAAAAGGCATCAAGAGATGTCCCCTATGCCCAGATTCTGCAAGACAAACTAAGTGGACTGCAGGAACTGAACATTCAGAAAATTAACCTGCCTGTTATCACCATTCCTGAAGAACTCTTCCTGAAAAGGTAGGGAGATAAATTAGGATAGTCACACAGGAAACTGAAAATAGGTATTTATTCGTATTTTTGTGTTATTTTAATTTACTTTGTTTTATAAAACAGCGTGGAATTGCTATAAATATTAGCTTAAAATTGGAATCATAACCAAGAATTTTAAGACCAGAGACATGAAATTATATGGAGGAAATAATGCGTGTCTTTAATACAGATTGGACTTTACAGCAATCACTCCTGCAGTATATGAATATATCCTGAAGTATTGTGTTATGTAGTAATGAGAACGGAACAAAAATACAGCGTTCAACAATCTTTACTTTAAGCCACTAATGAAGCCAGGTTTCCCGTAGATTTGTGTCCTGCACCCCCACAGACACTTTGTCTTTGGCCATAATCCTAATAACTCTACTTTTTCCTGTGTAGTCCTATTGGACATTTCTTCCTGTTCCCCTACGCATACTGGATGACCTCCACCAGTATAGTACACTGACCTCTTCCCATGTCTGACTCCATCTGTCACCTGCTCAGAGGCAGCACGTGCCGTGGTTGTACACATATGGACTGGATGCTTGCACTAGTTTGGGCCCATCCCCTCCAGCTAATAGAGAGTTTCACAGAACTTGCATGAAAGTAGTTACCCCTGGGGCTTTTAGCCTTCTGTCAAATTTGATAGAAATCATCCAATGTGTTAAAAATGTCTAAAAAGTAGTATTTGACAAGCAAAAAGGGATACTGGAAGGCAGATAAATAGTGTATTTCTTCTATTTCTAGGAAATTAGACGATAAGTCAGCCAGAGTAGATCTAGACTAAAATACTCGTGCACCTGCCAAGATTTGCTCTCATTACAGTTCCTAGCACATATTGTTCTTGCCATTTAGTGTTCATAGCACATTGCTGCTCTGCCTATGCATAAGAATTCAAGGAACAGTGTTGTTTGGTAGTGTCTTCAGAATATATCCACAGCTACCACTGTGATAAGTAGAAACATGTCTGTATAGTTTAGTCATGAGCTGGGGACACATCGATGGCTGAAACAGATGTAAAGGACAACAGAAGCTAGTGTAAGGTTGGATTGCAAAAACAGATGGAGAACAGTCTGGCATTTTATCTTTCTTAGTGCTATTTTTCCATGTATTGTCTTTCACTGTGGTAATACGAAACTGGATGTTAACGACACACAACTGTATTGCTTCCAGTGTATTCCTAAGCTAAGTATAAACAAGGAAAAAACTGCTTTTTCCTCTGTGTTCTTATCAGCACTGCACATTTAATAATAATAATAGGAATTTCTGCTGCTCTGTGATGTTGATTTTTTTAACCATTTGATGTAAAGGAACAAATTTCAAAAGTGTTTCCATGATTTTCATCTTAGGATGTAGCTCTAAGTGTAAAAAAGAAGATTTTGTGATGTAAAAGACCGGTTAGGCAAACAAGAAAAGCATCTTTGCCAGCTTATTGTTCATGCACAAATTAAGGCCACGTTTCCTCCTGTTTTGCCTTTTCATAATTACACTTTTCCCCCACAAGCTTTTCAGCCGATGATCTGTTTTTTCCAGTCCTAGCTCCTGCTAAAATGGTTAGATTGTATTTATTTTTATTCAGAATAAAACAAATCCTGAGTATTTGGATGAAACTTTTGAAACACTTATCATCATAAAGATAAATTCTTTATAATTCAGGTTCTTATAACTTCTAATGCTAATAAGACTTCTTCTGCATTTCTATAAGACTACATCACTTTTTTAAAGAACAATATAATCCCCTTTTTCTGATACTTGACATGCCACATTGCACGAGTGCAGCAGTGTTTTTGGAGTATTTTTTTTTCCTGTGTGTCAGTTATTTTCATTCAGATTCCTTCATTTTGAGGATCATTTTCGTGTCAATACATCTTTTCATTAATGTTCAGAAAGCAGATTTGGATTTTCAGAGTAGAAAATCAAATACAAGATTCATAACCATTGTATATTAGCCCCTGGAATGGCACTCTCCACCTGTGAGCTGAAGTTAAGCTCTGAACAAAGAATCAGGAACCTTTGAATTCCAAGGCAAGGTCTTACAGAATGAATGTGTTTCTGGACTACTTGACCTATGAATCTCTTTGATTATGAAATAAGGGGAAAAAACTTTGACAGAATTCACTGATATCAAAGTGCTTTCAGTAAATTCTGGTAGATGAGTGCTTTAAAAATGCTGATAATAATAGATGGTCATTACATTTCTCTCTAAACCTAACATCAGGGCATTGATATAAGCATGTAAGTAAGCTCAGTATCGTGGGAATAGTAGGAATCATGGAAATTTCTGTATATGCTTCTTGGACTTAGAGTTTCTAACAGAGTCACTTTTGTTTTCTAGTGAAGACCGGACCAGATACAGCTTAAATAAAAACAGTTTTCTAATTAATATCCCATTGCCATTCGGTGGAAGATCATCCCATGACAGAAGGGTGCCACAGACTGTTAAAACACCTCCTCTGGTAATGGAGTCAATGGGAATAAGTGTGCCATCTCAGGAACACAGAATCCCAACATTTACTGTTCCAGAATCCTATCCTCTACATGTGCCTTTACTTGACACTTTAGAGGTCGCTGCTAATGTGTACAGCAACTACTACAACTGGACCGCAGCGTACACTTTGGCTAATAGCACCACAGAGAAGGCATCCAGCATAAGAACTACTTATACCACGAAAGCTGATTCGATTTTTGAGCTACTTTCCTACAGTGTGAAAGGTAAGAATGTGTGCTAATACTGCAACGTTGGCAAAATTATTTTAATGACTTTATTTTCCATGTATCAGGTACAGCACATTCATTTTCCTGTTCCTTATTTAAAGTGTTGTATAATCTCTAATCATTTTCTCTTTTTTTTTTTTAAAGATATTATGGAAATCTGTTTATTCAGGCAAAAAAAGTGAAGTCAGATTAATTCAATAAAGACTTTTAAGGTCCGTATTTTCCTAGATATTCCCTACTGAAGAAAAAGTCCTTCAAAACTGAAGGAGTGATTCTGTAAACAATTTATATCTGACAAGTCAAGTGTTTTCAAAATCAAGTGTGCAGGTGTATGTGTAGGTATGACCACAGGTTATTTCTTGCCTTTTTATATATATATAAATAATTTTTTTTATCATTTATATATGTCCATATACTGCCATAACTACATAGCAGTTACCCCAGATTCAGACTGGATAGGTCTTAAAACTGATATTTTTAAGTTAGTTCCTCTCAAATTGCAGTTTGAGTTCTCAAATTGCAAAAGGAGAAGCTAGCTTCAGTCTTTCCTAAACTCCCCACCATAAATGAAGCACGATAAAGAAAACATTAAAAAACAGGCATGTTAGATATGTGTTATTTTTGAGAGTCCATCTTCTCAATTGAAGTTTAAATAACAATGTAACTTCGTGCTGTTTCACATAAGTGTGGTCAGTAGAGTAGTGTAGAGATGTAATTTATTCATAGTTCAAAATTTTAACCCCAAGTATCAAAATAATAACAATTTTTATAGAAATATTCAGGATTTACCAAAATATTTTGGCCTCTAAAGCAAAATGGTATAACAGTAATAGCAATTGAAGCAGTAAGATAAAAGCTTAGTGGCATCAGACAAAGTCTTAAAGACAAAAAGGTATAAATTACACTGTTATCCTTTGTCTTCTTTTTTCTATTTCAGGTTCTGGAGAAGCATCATACAGTAGAAATGGATTCACCTGTGCATATGAAAATCACCTGAAGCACAGACTCTTAACATCAAATTTTAAGTTGGCCAGGACAAAGAGTTATGATTCTAGTCCAGTTGCAAACTACACCGTGTCACTGATGGCATCCAGTACTCTGGGTCCTCAGCTTTCATTTTCCGGTGATATTGTTTCTGAAAAGACAAATAATGTAACTATCAATAACGTCAAGATGGAAGGACAGCTGGAAGTGGCTTCTGTCTTTGCAAGAAGCATTGACACTCTGTCAAGCTCGTACAATGAAAAGAGACGAGTTTTAGAAGGAAAATCAAATCTGAAGTTGGATTCTTCTTACCTACAGGCTACCAATCAGGTATCTGGCAGATACAGTGATGATTTGTTTTCCATTACTTCAGTTTCTGATGTACAAAGTGGACTATTAAAGAACACGGCTTCACTGAAGTATGAAAACAGCCAGCTGAAAATGACATCTGAAACAAATGGGAGGTATCGACATATTGCAGGTGTCAATAAGCTGGAGTTAATTTTGTCAAGGAAGATGGCAGCACTTCGATCCGAGTACCAAGCCACTTACAAGCAAAGCCAGTATTATGCCTTGTTTGCAGGTTCTCTCAATTCCCAGGATCTTGTTTTCAACACTGATATTTCTATGACTGATCAAAGGAATCGAGCTGCACATAAGTCATCACTTAATGTAAATCAGTATGGTCTAGCCAGCAGCGCAACCACAAATGTGCAGTTTAGTCCATTGACAATGCAGAGTGAAATGAATGCCAAACTTGATACTGCTGGAGGCTCCATGTCACTGTCATCTTCTGGGCGCTATGGTAAAAACAATGCAAAATTCAATCTAGGTGGAAGGGTGAGCCTAACAGAAATAACACTGGGAACTGAATATCAGAGTACAGTTCTGGGTATGGACAACAAACATGTTTTAAACTTCAGAGTTAACAGAGAAGGACTCAAGTTTTCAAATAATTTGCAAGGATCATTCAAAGAGATTAAGTTGGAGTACACAAATGATTTGAATATTCCTGGCTTATCCTTAACATTTGCTTCGAAGTTAGACAACAGCTTCAGCTTTGACAAGTTCCATAAGCATGTTTTTGACCTACAACTGCAGCCTAGCTCACTTACAGCTAAACTGAGCAATAATATTAAATACACTAAAACAGAAGTTTCCAACAAAGCTGAACTGCTTCTCGAACCTCTGAAGCTGAACTTGGGTGGCAATGTCAGAGGAGCCTATGGAGCAGATGAAATCAGGCATACCTACACCATTGCGTATGCTGACCTAGCTGCAAATTTTAAAACAGATACAGTCGCAAATGTTCAAGGTGCAGCAGTGAGCCACAGAGTTAATCTGAACGTGGCAGGCCTTGCTTCCTCAGTTACTATGAACACAAACTGTGATTCCAGATCTCTCCGTTTCAGCAATTCTGTGCGTTCCACTATGGCCCCATTTGCTATCACTGCTGACGTACATACCAATGGTAATGGAAAGCTAGTTGCTATGGGTGAACACACAGGAGACCTCTACAGCAAATTCCTGTTTAAAGCAGAGCCTCTTGCTTTCACCTTCTCCCATGATTACAGAGGATCTACCAGTCATAGCTTGAAGTCTAGAGGAAGATACACTACGCTGCTTGATAACAAAGTTCATATGCTTTTTACTCCATCAGAGCAGTCAAGTGCTTGGAAATTGAAAAGTCAGCTAAACAATAATGTATATTCACAAGATCTCAGTGCTTACAACGATGCAGAAAAGACTGGTGTGGAGCTTAGTGGGAGAGCTTTAGCAAATCTCGCTGTAATGGACACATCAGTCGTATTACCATTCATATCTGAAGAAGTTAATTTAATTGATGTATTGGGCCTCAGGGGCAGCGTGTCAGAGCCTCAGGAATTCAGCATCTCTGGCTCAGTGAAGTATGACAAAAATAAAGATATGCATGTTATTAACCTACCATTCTTGGAACATTTGCCGCTTTACTTTGAACAAATCAGAGGCACCATTCTGTCCATGCTGCAGGCCATCCAAAGTTACCTGAAGAACATTAACATAGAACAACATATGAGAAAATACAAGGCAACTTTGGATCAACTCCCACAGCACATTAATGATTACATGGATAAATTAGATATGAAAGGCAGAGTTAGCAGCATGAAAAATAATTTGGTTGCTTTCGCAAAGGACTACAGAATAACATCTGATGATCTCCAAATTATGCTGGAAAAAGCCATGGTCAATCTTCAAGAAATACTATCCCAGCTGCAAGTCTATCTGATACAAGTTGAGCAATACATCAAAGACCATTATGAGCAGTATGACATTAAAGCACTTATTGCACAGCTTCTTGACCAAATAGTTGAAACAATGACAGCTCTAGATAACAAATATAAGATAAGAACAACTGTAGTTGAAACTATTCAAAGATTGCAAATTTTTTTTCAACAGTATTATCCTAGCAAAATTGGAAGCAGCACTTTGGCCTGGGTTAAAAATGTAGATGAGAAGTACAGGATTACAGCTAGGTTTCAGGAAAACCTAGAACAACTCAAGATTCAGGTTCAGAATATTGACGTCAGACGCATTGCAGAAAATTGGAAACAGCAGATTGAAATGTTTGATGCTAAAGAAGTTTTAGAGAAATTGAAGCATTCATTGCCAATTGAAAAAATTAAGGACATTCTTGAACAAATCAAAGACTTTATTCTAAATTGGATGGAAGAGTATGAAGTGTCTGAGAAGATCAGTGCTTTCCGAGGTCATATGCACAAATTGATTGTAAAATACGAAATTGATAAGCAGTTACATTTTTTAATGGACAGAGTGATAGACCTGCTTAACCAGTACAGAATAAAAGAAACAATACAGAAACTGATCATCTACCTGAAAAATATTGATGTGAAGTCATGCTTTGATAAAGCTGTTGCTTTTATTGATGATGCTGTCAAGAAAGTGCAAACCTTTGATTATGAAATTATGATAAAGGAAGTCAACAAGTTCCTTGACATGGTTATTAAAAAGCTCAAGTCTTTTGACTATAGCCAGTTTGTTGATGACACAAATAACAAAATCCGAGAAATGACCCAGAAAATAAATGAGGAACTCAGAAATCTAGAACTTCCACAGAAAGCAGAAGCACTGAAACAGTATCTGAGAGATTTTAGAGCCGTTATTTCAAAATACATAGAACAACTACGGGACACCAAGCTTGCTGCAATAGTTAACTGGTTCAAGGAGCTCATAAACTCAACAACATTTGCTAATCTGAAAGCCAAGGTAAATGAACATCTGGAAGACCTGCGAGAGAGGATTTCCGAAATGGATATTTCCCAAGAATTCCAGTGGTATCTTCAGAAGATAAGCCAATTCTACAATTCTGTTGTAATACACATTTCTGAACAGTGGAACATAGCTTTTAAGAAAATTGTTGCTTTGGCTGAAGAGTATGATCTGAAAAATTGGGCTGAAAATTTAAACCAGTTTGTTGAAACAGGATTTAAAGTCCCTGAAATCAGAACTGTTATAGTCACTATACCTGCCTTGGAGGTTAGTCTCCGAAGTCTTCGGGAAGCAACATTTAGAACACCAGACTTCATTGTTCCACTGACTGATCTGCATATCCCCTCCTATGAGATAAATATTAAGAGACTAAAGGACATGAAAATCCCAGTGAAATTTACTACCCCAGAATTTACCGTTCTAAATACCTTTAAAGTTCCTTCCTGCACAATTGACTTGAATGAGATTAAACTTCAGATTATGAGAACAATAGACAAACTCACGTCTGGTGAATTTCAGTTGCCAGCAATTGATTTATATTGTAAAGATCTGAAGATGAGAGATGTGCCTTTTTCTAACATTTCTTTCCCAGAAATACAAATGCCTCAGTTTCAAATACCAGAATTCTTGGTTCCAAAGCTAAATCTAAATGAGCTCCAGATTCCTAACATGAAGATACCAGAGTTCCAGCTTCCACGTATCCCACATACTGTGACTGTCCCTATGTTTGGCAAATTGTCTCGTGCTTTCAAAGTCATCTCTCCATTCTTTACGCTGTCTACACAAGCTGAGGTTCATAATACTACAACATCTGTAAACAGTCCAGAATTTGTGACGTCCCTTTCAGCTCAAACAACATCCAAATTAGACTTCCTAGTTTTTAGTGTTATTGCAGATTCATGTCTCTTGGCCCCTGAGATGAAGCAGCTGAACCTTAAAAATTCCATGAAGGTCAACCACAGGTTCCTTCAAGTTGATCACACCAATGAAGTGATATTTTTAGGGACTTCGGTAGAAGGTGAAGCTGAAACTAGAGCAAACTTATATACAACGAAAAATTCAATAGAACTACAGAATAATTTAATGGTCAAGCTGCAAAGAAAAATTTCGATATGGAGTGGAACGGCATATTCCCACAGACTGAATATTCCACAAGCTGATTTCTTCAGCCAGGCTGATCTAGTCAATAATGTGACAACAGAAGTAAATGCAGGACTCATATCACTTACATGCACTGGTAAAGGAAACTGGAAATGGGCTTCTCCTAGTTTCTCCGATGAAGGCACTCATGATTCTCTCGTCATTTTCAGGTTTGATGGTCTCATTATTACATTTTCTGCCAACAGCAGAAGAAATGATAAGTACCTGAAAGTCAGCCAAGCTATGAGATGTGAATGTGCTTTCCCAAGTTACACAACACTTCAGATTCAGTCTGAAATTGAGTCTCAGCGTGTGGGACGTAGTGTTCTCAATATAAAAGGCACAGCACAGCTTGGAGGAATGAAAGTAGAATTAACAGGCTCTCATAATGCTCAGCTCAATGGGCGGATTACTGGAACTGTAAATAATGAGGTTGATGAAGACATCAAAGTCCAAACACAACAGCTGTACAAAGATGCAATGGCTTCAGACTATGCACAGAAACTGAGATCCTTGGCAGAAGATGTTAAAAAATACATTTCT
>Ga0181612_148222_pt1 | contig 10966 bp, 5 predicted proteins | sample HoacroProtozoa21_FD_119630 | JGI IMG/M metagenome (GOLD analysis project Ga0181612, IMG submission 119630) | Hoatzin crop microbial communities from Cojedes, Venezuel. Combined Assembly of Gp0051906, Gp0051904, Gp0051908 | reverse complement strand
TGAATAAATAAACTTTGACCTTGTCATGGACTTCACAATTATCTGGTTCAGTCATATATCTATTGATTTGGAGTCCTGGCTCGTACATCACCTTGGAGGCATAACAAAAGTCGCAAAATATAAATACTGCCTATTGTGCTTAATTGCAAGCTGGTGAAGAGTCATACCTTATTAGAGCAAAGTGAGAGAGACAATAATGCCTACTGACAAAATGTCCACCTTTGGCAGGATCATTATGGAACATTTGACTGACACTTTCCTAGTAGAGGCAGAAGGAACAGCCTTTGAGTAAGGTAGCAAAATAGTGTTGCTTAATTAGATGCAAATGAACATTTCAAGAAGACTCTACTTAGACATGTCAAGGCACTCGGAGAGAGTTCAGTCTCTTGCTCTATTCTAATTCTGACCAGAAAGTTGCAAATTTAAGTCCTTCCAGAAAGTCCCTTTGCAACATCTAATCTCCTGTCATTGTGCTAGCATTGAGAAGAATAACGAAATAAATTGTTCTGAGTAAGTTATTTTGTGATTTAAGTCCTTAACCTACTTGTTTGCCTCCATGTCTCCTGCTTTATAAAATATGCTTTGACTTCCAGAAGAAAATAAATGAGGGCTTAAGTTACCGTGAATTTATTTGAAAGTAAACATTTACTGTATGAGAAGTTGAAGTTGGGTAGTGAGCAGTTAAATCTCTTCTAGCTAGCTTCTGCTATCTTCGGTATCCTGTCCACATGAATTTTCTGGAAAAGCCTGAAAAGCTTTTTTTAGACTTTACATTACAGCCACAAGCTAGAGCCCTGTTGTTACTAGCATTGTATAAAAGCATAGAAGAAAGTAACTCTTCCCAAACCCTTAAAATCCAAAGCATCCTCTGCATGTGAGAATTATAGAAGTCTGGGAAAGGCAAAAATTTAATCTACCAAATCATCCTGCAGCACTTTCTATTTTCTTTTTTTTTAAAAGAAAAAAAAAGGAAAAAGGAAAAAAGTTTTCATTTGTTAAGAAACACCAAGCAGAAGGCAGAGGTGATGTTTTATCTAAGTTGACTGTTTGACAGACAAGCATGGGTTGGAGTCACTCGAATGCAGCCAAGTTAATTAATGATTACATAGCTGGAAAACTTCTATCCTCTCACCACAATTTACAAAATTAATTCAGTATGAGAACCACAGCTGCACAAACCCTAATCAAGGATATTCAAGCACATAGCATGAAAGGTGTTGACAGCAAGCATTTTAATATATTAAATAAACATTTTTAAAACCCCTCTTCTAATCAGCCTGGCTGAGCATAGTTGTCTGTCATGTTTAGCTTTCAGTTTCTGACATTTTTCATCTCAAGCATGGGGCATAAAATACCCCTACTGATTTGAGATGTGGGTTAGTTGTGCATGCCTACTGAATATAAATTAATATAAGCATGGAACTCATTTTCACCAGTTAGGTTATCACGGGTGCTTGATGTGTCTTACCGGCGTGAAAGCCTCTCGCTGTTCAGCTGCACTCTTGTTTGGTTGTCATACTCTTCAATTCTGACAAGCAAATTACCAGTGATTTTAGTACACACATGGTTACACTGAAACCAACAGAAGTCAGTCAAGTGTTTAAAGAAAGCTGAGGCAGGAATAAGATTACTGTTCTTCTGTGATAAAATGTTCTTTTCTACTTCTTACCCTTCTATTTCGCTCGCATATTGCACACTTCTCAATGGTGTTGTCCTGCATTACCAGTGAAAAATAAAACCACTCCACCACTGAAAAAAATGCCCTTCCCTATGTGTATTCTCAAGATCAGTTTTTACTGTGATAAACCACATCTTTTCAGTGACATCAGCTTTTAAATTTCTGTATTGAAACAGGGACAAGCTCTTTTATGGATGCTCTGGAATGCATTTAGCCTGAGTTTACATCAATTTGGCTTAATGTATTTGACTCAAGCGAAGTCAGTGTAAGCTAGCAGTTAGGTTGTATCCAGACAAGGTTTTGCATCAGTCTAAGCTGATCTCAAAACTTGCTTTACAGAAAAGTAGTGCTCTTTTTGTATGTGTTCATTGGATCTGAAGTTTGAGTCTAATGCCTTTCAGGAAAAAAGGTTTGCAAATACTGCTGGGAGAGCAACAGGAAACAGTCCAGGGCTAGAGAAAACTCAGAAACAAAGGAATATATTTGGGATCTTGACCTGCCTTGTCTCTGCATGTGGCTTGTCTTGTACCATCACCTGTAAAGCTTGTCGGTTCTACAGGACTGCATAATACCCTTTTGTTGTAAAATGATTTTTAAAATTGGGAGGGATGGGGGGATGGACACAAACCCCACAAGAGTGGAATGTGTTGTGCTGGAAGCTTCTTAGAAATGTTGTAGGACACACAGGTTTTGAACCATCTGAGCACTTAACGCAGCCTCAGTGGAAATATTCACTGTCTCGGTCTGTCGTGAAAGCTGTGAAGTGGAGCTGATTATACAGTATGTGAAAGCAGAGGAGAACTTAATAAAATGGCATCCTGGAATCGAAAGGCCCTGGTGAACAGCCTCCTTCTCCGCCCTCCTCTCTTCCCTTGCACACTGAGAGAAAGAGGAGGCATGGCAGCTGTGAAAGCCAGAACTCCCTCGGCATTGAGATCAAGCAGAAAAAAGGGAGATCTCGCCATTCGGATTCCTGGAGCTCGCAGCTACGCAAACGGATGGAGTAAGAGGAGATGAAAGGCTTTACTTAAGTATCTGCCCTCAAGAAACAGTTGAACATTTTGCTTGGTAGAGCTACGGTTTTCCAGAGTTGCACGCTGGGTAGCAGGTTGGATTGCTCAGCACAGGGTGGAGGAAGAGGTTGTCCCTTATCTTGCAGGAAGCGATGGGTGAGATTCTGTAACAAACCTGGAAGTTTGGTAACTGGTTCTCTTGTAATCTGCTTGTCTTGCTCTAATAAATATTCTGGAGATTTAAGGTATTTCAGATTCCTGTATCATAGAATGATACAATGCTTTGGGTTGGAAGGGACCTTTAGAGGTCATCTAGTCCAACCCCCCTGCAGTGAGCAGGGATATGGTAGCTAGACCAGGTTGCTCAGAGCCCCGTCCAAGCTGGCCTTGAATGTTTCCAGGCATGGGGATGTATAGCTCAGTTTCTGTGTCAGCTTACAGCTCACTGAGCCTGCAGGGCTGAAGGATCATTAAAGATTTCCTTTTGTTTGGAGAGCAAGAGTGAGAGAGATGAGTTAAATTTAGTGTGGAAAGCTACCAGGCCCACCTGTGTAACTGCTTTCTAAAAACAATTACCTGCTTTTATTTTGTGCTTTTTTATCACTTGGCTGGAAATTAGCAAGAATGGATTTTCTGAAGTCAAATCCTTCAGTTAAATGCTGGCATTTACTGATGCTTCTGGAGGGTCACCTTCCATAGGCAGCACTGCTCATTATTTTTGAATCAGATATGCTGGCTTTTGGTAAACAACCTTTGACATCTCTTCCATTCTGCGCAGATTTCTGAATGTTGAAGGGAGAAGTATCCTGTGTTATCATAGGTACAGCAGATACTACCAGGATCAGATCTTGGAGTATTTAATCGAGCACTTAACTTCAGTGTCATTTATGTGGATCCTTCAGCTCAGATAAAAGAGACAAACTCAGTAAAGGTCCATCCTCAAACTCTTCTTCTGTTCTGCAGCTTGCAATGGGAGTACGCGGATACGTCAGGCTCTCAGCCCATCCAGAGACTTGCGTGGACTGGGGTTTTTTTTTGTCATTTTTTTTAACGAAAGGGATTGAATATTCTGTAATAAAAGGGACTTTGTCATTTGATTTTGGCTGGTTGGCACTGGGAATGGATTTGGCGAGATGTGTCATGCCCACAGTTCTAATGCAGATTCAGAGGTTATTTCTTTTTTGGTATGGTTGTGGCACTGAAGATCAAATTTGAACACAGCAGGTGCAGTTCCCAATTTTGCATTGACTAAAGCAACTTACTTTAATGCTTATTTTATTTTCACAGTTATGTTGTCTCTAGGAATTTATGATATGATGTCTTTGGAGGGAGGTGTTATTAATTGTATAGTAGTTTCTTGAACCTTAATTTCTGACCTGTTTTTGCAGGCACTAAAACTTTGCTGCATGCTGTGGTCTAAACTGAGATAATTGTTTGTGGGTGGTTTTTTACAATTTCATTTTAAGATGACCCTAAGTTTTTATGACTGTTGGAACTCTTGGCAGAAAGTAGAGTTGGGAAAATTAAGCCCATGATGTTCCATTTGTCTCACCATCGTATAGATAGCAGTTTCCTGCAGTGAACCGTCACACAACTGCCACTTTCAATATTGGAGATACATGAACTCTGTTAAGCTACCTTCCGCTTCTAGGGCCTAAGCAGAAATGGTAGCTTCTGCTTTGACAGGCCTCCGTGTGAAAATGGCTTTCCCTAACACATGGCTACTGCCATGGAGAGCACATGCAATTCTGGCTGTTGAGATTCTGAAGACAAAGAATATTTTAGTTTATTTTAATATCAGTACAGAAAATGCTGCTTGCCTTAAAGCACAGGGGAAAGTTGACCCTATACTACAGAGTAGGTAGCCCGTTACAAAGAGTTGTTCTGGTTATCTAGATAAGGCAAAGCCAGCCAGGTTGCTGGGAGGTATTTTGGGACCTGGAGAAGTAGAATAAAGGCTGCAAGGTGAACACATTTCCCAGTCAGTGAGGCAGCCATGCCTGCACTTCGTTTGAACTCTGCTGAGTACCCATTAGATACGAGAAGCGTGAAATACACAGACAGGTTTTACTTTTAAAAAAAACCCCAACTTTGATTCCCCCCTGCCATGGGAAAAAAAGAAGTTAATTTGTCCGAACTGTCTGTCCATTCATATTTTGAATCACTTTGCTTGAGCTTCTTTTACATATGTCCCCTATACCCTTATAATGAAAGGGGAAAAAAAGAAATGTGTCTCGATTTAGTGGGTATAGACAGTGCCTTGACAATGACATTGTTTGTACCGAGGAGAATCCTCCTGTGGTTATCCCTCTGCTTCCTCTGATGTAGGCTCTGCTGTAACTTTGCACTTCACGTGGTTGCTCTGAGCAGAAGTGGCAGGTGGGAAAATGAACACATCGTTTGTCAAAGGGCATCTGGTCTGGGAGCGAGTCGATCATGCCCTTTTTACCACCAGCAAGATATGATTATTCACAGCAGGATTCTTCTGAGGTTAATAAGGATGGCGGTAGAAAGCTAGACTCTAAATCGAGCTTTTTTGATTGACTCTTAACGATATCTCATGCACTGGTCAGTAGCATCCAATAAATGGCAGCCACTTCCGACCTTCCTTCCCTCTCTTCTTAAGTAATTTCAGCCATATAACAGCAATAAGACCAGACAGGCAGTGAATTTCCTGGGTGATAATTGCATTTATTTGGTGGCTCAGATCTTCACCCAGCGGCATCCAGCCTCGCAGCGTACAAGCCGTGTAGCTCACTCCCTTCTACAGTATTTTGGCACCTAGGTGCTGCACTTGACTCCTTCTCGGGTAAGAAGGGCAAAATGTTGTGCTGGTGTAATGCCTTGGGATTTAAACACAGAAGAAATGAGAAGTAGATACATCTGATCTGACGTATTGGCCTGCTGCCAAATTAACACTGTGCATTTTAGCTTTAATGTGCTTTGAAATCTCCCTCAATAGGTTCTCCCTCACCTATCTAGAAAGTAGCAGTAATTAAGGGGATTACTTATTAATTTTTACAACTTATAAATGAGGACTCCATCGCTATTATAGTTACCTCAGTTCAATGTGATAGTGAGCTGACAGAGCACCTTTTCCCTCTAAATGAGCATCCTAGAACTACCCTTAAGGCTTTGAGGCTTTATTAAACTACAGATAGAAACAAACTCTAGCAGAGAGATGAACAGGTCTGGAAAAGGCAGAACAGAGGGTTTGAAATCAACCTTCCTTCATCAAGACCATGTTCTTCAGGCCAGCTGTCGTCCAGCAGTTCTTCAGTGGCTTCTTGGGTTGCAAGAAACTTTTCAAGGTCCCCGGCATGTCCCTAGGAAAAGCTTCTTTCCCCTCCCATGCTGTGAGATCTGGGTTTGTGCCTGCCGCCTGCTCTCCCCGGAGCCTGCGCAGGGGCCGTGCTGTCCCAGCAAGCTCGAAACGCTCAGAGAAGGAGCGGAGTCACCCTCCCCTGACCCGCAACGCTGCAGCGTGGGAAGGGGGACGGGCAGCCACCCTCCGCTGACAGAAGAAGGCTGCTGTGGACAGAGCCAAACCCGTTCACTTCCATCACAAATCTGTATTGGGATCGACAGGAGCTGTCTCTCAATGTCCTTAAATATTTTCCCTTGGTCCAATACTAATGTAATAAAGTATATTCTGGCACATTGAGATTACAAGAGACCAATTTTTTTACCTCACCTTCTACATATGGATTTTTTTTTTCTTGAGGGACATTTTACTGTGAATGACTTGAGACAAGTGAAATCAGCACTTAAGATAGAAGAAAGGTTAAAAATAAAAACATTACACTCCTGCAAAAATTAACATGAATGATTGTGCTGACGAAGTTATTTTATTAAAAAAACTCAACTGCTAAAATAATAAATGGCCCTCAGCTGAAGCTTCTAATTACAGCCAGTAGCGTTTACCATATCACTAAACTGCAGAACAGTTAAGCCTCACACAAAACTGAAATATTAGAGTGTGATTCGTTATTATGTAGGCCTGAAGCTTATGTTAGCAAATTTGCTGTTATTTCCCTCATGATTTCTTTTTTTTTTTTTCTTTCTCATATTTTTGGATATTGGTTGTATGGTTGGATTTATTCAGTAACATTTATTTACAAAGCCTAATTAGACTTGTTGCTATCAATAGCCTCTAACAGAGCTCTTAAGAAGAAACTACATGGCAAATTGACATCGTGTCCTTGTTAAATCAACTCCTGCTAAGTAGGTGTGATTTACACATTGATTACTTCAACTTTCTTGATTGCCCTTTTGCAGTGAAATAGCGGGTAGGGAGTGGTGGGGAGCAGAGGTGTGAGAGAAGAGAGCATGGTGTCCAAGGAGAGACCCGTGGTTGGTAAAGCACGTTTCCCCAGCTTTGCCCATGAGCAGCAGGTGCCGGACTGGGCAGGTCCCAGCGCGCAGCAGGACGGAGGGCTCAGAAGGCTCCTCTCCCATGCCCGGGGCAGAAGCTGGCCGGGAAGGCAGCTGCTGCTCGGCCTCATGTCCCATCTCCAGGGTCCCCGGGGCTGCAGTTGAAGGCATCCCTTCCCTTTCTTCCACAGCTTGTCCGCTACAGCTCAGAAGGTGTCCTGCAGCTGGGGCCGCTGGGCTCCACCGCCTTTCTGCCTGACTCCAAATGCCTCGTTGATGACGGGAAGGGCAGGACACCGACTCTGAAGAAGTGCGAAGATGTCATGAGGCCAGCACAGAGGTTCTGGGATTTCACACAGGTACGGGAGGGCTCAGGGAGTCTTGCAGAGATAAACTGGAGAGGAATGCTGCTCTCGTGGATATTTAATGAAAAACAAGGAGGTCTTTAGAGGACTATCCTAGGATTCCCCCCCTTACGCCTTCTAGGAATAGTCAGATATGTTTTCTGTAGGTCATATGCTATCCAGGAATTTTCTTATATTGTGGCTGGGAATTTTGGGGTGTGCTTTCTAGGGATTTTTAGTTATCCTTTCTTGAATATTCTCAATTTCTGTAGTGATTGTCAAGAATATAATTTAAATTTTTTTTTTTTTTTAGCGTCTAGGAATTTTGGTTGCTAGAACTTTTCTAGGATTTTTTTAGCATCTTCCTAGGAACTTTTAGATCTAGAACGTTCGAATAATTTTTAGGACTTTCAAAGGCATTCTTACAGTTTGTGGGATTTCCTGTGTCTTGGAGTCTGTAGGGATTCTCTAGTGCTGTTTAGAGATTTTCTAGTGATTTCTGGGGTTTTTCTAGAATTCCTTAATCTGGAATTATCAAGTGTTGTATAGATTGTCTAGCTTCTCCTAGGAATTTCTAGCACTTTCTAGGGACTTTTATCACTTGATATATACAGAACTTTCCAGGCATTTTGTAGTGCTTTCTAGGGATTTACAGATCTAGCGCTGTTTTTCTTCTAGCCTTTTCTATTCCTCCTTCTAATATTTTTCTATTTTTTTTTCCTCTTTTTCTCAGAATGGTCCAATCATCAGCAGAGACACTGGCCGTTGTCTAGAAGTGGAAATGTCAAAGGATGCAAATTTTGGGCTCAGATTAGTCGTACAAAGGTGCTCGGGGCAAAAATGGATGATTAGAAACTGGATAAAACACGGCCGACATTGACTGCTGAGGCTGAGAAGCTGCCTCTCCTGCTGTTGTCCATTGCTCAGTGTGCCATATCTTGCAAGACATTTGTCTTAAAGTAAATCAGTTTGAACAGGACTTGGCTCTCAAGAGTTCTCCACAGTTGGGCATTCAAAGGCAAAAAAGAAGAAAGAAAAAGAAAATGAGAGACAAACATGCCCTTTTTGACCTTCCTTGCTCTGATAGATGACCCGGGAAGCTTAACAAGAGTTTTCTGTAGATTTGGAAATCTCATGAAGATCAGAACACAACAGAAAAGTGGGTTCCTTAAGCTCTCCTAGAGGAATTAACAGACAGATGTTTGTATGATGAGTTGAAAGGAGAGATCTCAATACTGCCTCATAAAGAATGTTATCTGATGGGTAGCTTTTTAGCTTTAAGTTATTGACTGGTACACAACTCCTATGGTGAATAATCATGTGCCTTTTTTATTGTACTTCATATAAAAGAGGACTGGAATAATCTTACCTTTTCAGCATGTCTGGTTCATTGTACTAAACGAGATCTGTAAATAACACAGGAAGTATAATATAATATATGATAAATTTCAAGGTTGATTGTTTAGGAGTCTCTGTTTCTAGAAAGAGACTGTTCTGCAAATGTTTACAGGTGGTTCTCAACCTTCAAGCTGCTAAAAAGCAGCATTTTAGAGACCTCTTCTAGTTAGACACAGGTAAATGTTGAATAGGTAAAGTAGCCACATTCTCCATTATACTGCCACATTTTACATTTCTTGACGGTAAAGGCATCACGATATAGCATTTGCATATTAAACTCTTTCAAGGCAGTAAATGTCGTAGTAGATGGATGAAGTCCTAGAGGTCTCGGTTGGCCCACAAGCCCTGAATACGTAAGTGCAAGGCTCCCGTCCTGCACTCTGCATGCAGGTGCACTGTTGTGTTGCTCCAGAAGCTGCCTGGAAGCTGGGTAATCATTACTTCTGAAAACAAATTGACTGGGTTAGGTGCCATCTGTGGAATTTAGTAACTTGAATCTTCCATTTTGCTAGCCATCCTGTGAAAATGTCAAATGTGAGCAAATACACTTTGTGAGCACTGTCTAGACAAATTTTCTGAACAAACCAACAAAGTCTTTTCAGTATTTGAAAAACAAACAAAAACCTAGAGATAAGAGGGCAAATTACAGCAAGAAAGAAATAGGCAGCTTATATAAGTACAGTTACTCTGAATTATAACTATTTTACTGTAGCTGACCTGTTGACAGCATCTTTCTGAACCTGTGCTTAATAATGTATGGAGTGGCTCATGCAGTACCGGTGCACAGGTAGCCAGAGCAACGGCAAGGCCTTATCCAAAAGGCTGCCAAAGCTGCTGACCACTGTCAGAGTCAGCAGGCTTTGGATGTGGGCCCATGGCAGACAGCTTTTCGTTACAGAAGATTCAGTCATACTGAAGAACAAAGACGGTATCTGTTAACTTCACTATTTAATATTTTATAGTAATTTAAAAAAAAAATTTTGCATTGTTTTACTGAGCCAGGAAAATAAGTAATTGCAGACACTGCAGTACCATGAACCGTGGTGATCTGTTTCTTGAAGAGCTTTTGCCATTCCTATTTCAAGGCATGCTGAACAAAATAAAATGGAAACAAAGTTACTTTTTCAAGGGCATGATATGTAATAAAACATTTACTTTTAACATGCAAAATCCATCAGTTCTTGTCAACTCTTGGTTGGTATCCAGAGAGCATATCACTATATTTTGCCCCATTTTATTTCGAAACAGAGTGTGCGAGATGTAATATAAAGCAAATTCTCCTGGAGTTTATTTGTGGCTCATAGCTGGTCTTTGTTTATGTCGTGTGGATCAGGTTATACATGAATACATACAAAAGTATAATTAAGGGTGAGATTCGAAATACAAAAATGTTTAAAATTCCATGTTTATGGTTAGTTGAATACAACCTCTTGAACAGTGTAACAAGACCTGCAGGGAGAGGTAGCATCTTTAATAAAGCAAGAAATACAATAAAAATAGCATGGACAAGCTCAGTATTCAAGTCTTCCTGCAGGTTTTAAGCAGGTAGCAAGCTTCAGGCTAAATATAGACTGGGAATGGTTGCCCTGCGTTTCACCTCCTTATGTTAAGCTAGTAGGCAATTTAAAAGGAGAGTTACCAGCTATGGAGCAGGTGTTGAATGCTTTGTATGGGAGTTCTGTTTGTAAGTGACTTCATCTTCTCTCCAGATGCAATTTAAAAGGGAGAAATTGTATGAAACCTGTATTCTTCTTTTATTTACTCTGATGGAGTTTTACTTTGTGAAACCTTTGGCCGAGGGAGGCAAGAAGGCAAAAGAAGGGAAAGGCAGATGTACCAGGTGAGCTTTTGGTGGAGTAAAGTCACAGGTCATTCACACCTTTTGTAGTCTTTCCAATTAATAAGTGCTAACTATTTTATATGAAGATGGCTGGAAGTTCAAAGTAATTATGTATCAGTGTGACTACTAAATGCCTAACTATTAGAGTATAAAGTTACTGTACTCAACAGAAGCAAATAAGCAAATATCCCCCATGGTTGTTTTTTTTCTTTGTTCCCCCCCCCCCAATTTCCCGGTCTTTGTTTGTCCTTTGGTTTGAAAGGGGGAGGAAGGCTTTTACCCTTTTGGGGGACTGAAAAAGGAGGGTGGAAAATTTGGG
>Ga0181612_109932_pt1 | contig 10966 bp, 6 predicted proteins | sample HoacroProtozoa21_FD_119630 | JGI IMG/M metagenome (GOLD analysis project Ga0181612, IMG submission 119630) | Hoatzin crop microbial communities from Cojedes, Venezuel. Combined Assembly of Gp0051906, Gp0051904, Gp0051908 | reverse complement strand
TTCCCCTACACAAAAAATACTGAGGATCCAGTACTGTCCTCTCACCTACATGCTACCCATTACAATTAAGGAAAGCAATTTGTATCTATAAAAAGTCTCATTAAATCAAATAGCATTCATTTTGGTACATAGTAGTCTCATCAAAATCAATAGGATTGAGGGCTATAAGCTCTCTGTCCAAGGGCAATTGTGTGTGCTGGTGACTTTCCTGTCTTAGAAGGTCTCTGAACCTTTCTGCCTAACCCTGTCATATAGAAACAAGCCTCTTGAAAACCTTCGTTGTTATATGCTGAACTGCTTTGATTTTCCTTCTTTTCTGAAGTATTGTGAGACACTGTGTACCACTGTCCTTGGGATGCCTATTAATATCTGTTATAATGAATATGCTATTCCATTTCTTTTTCATGTTGGTATAAAGATTTGCATCCTCTAACAAAAATAATTACTGTGCATTTTCTTTCATGTTTTTCACTTACAAAAAAAGAAATTCTCAGTAAATGGCACATTTTCTGATGTAATTATTCAACGAGGTAGTTGAAATCTCTGACTCTTCCATTTTCTGTATTTTTTCCCAGTCTGATTAACATACACAATGAAAGTATTTATCAGTGTTGTTGAAAGAACAAAGTGCAGCTGTATGCTACCAAATCTAATGAAAGACATGTAGCTGTCTATGGAGGTTGGCTTGAATTCTGCCTTGTTATCATTGAGAGAACCCTCTGACAGATTATGACAGTTGAAAATGTAGCAGCAGATAGTCTGAAGGGGAAAGAAAACCCTAAGTAATTAGAAATGTGAATTATTTTATATTAATATATATAATCGCAGTGAGCTACAAGCTTACTGGTGTAAACACAACAATAACTTATTTTCACAATTTCCTGCACTGACCTGAAATTTGAGGAATCTTTCACAAAGTAGGAACTGATTATTATCTAGCTGATGCCAGCAATGTATTAATTAATAGAATCAAGCATCAGTAATGACACTTGAGGGCACCATGCAAATCTTATATTTGAGTTATGCTTATAGTCTGATTAGGAATTACTCAAGGGACTTCACATTACAGAGTCCTCCTCAGGCTTTTAGCAGGAACCTTTACTTTCTTCCCTTTTCCTCTGCATGATAAGTACAGGGTTTTTTTTGAAGTCATTCTGATGTGTCTACATCTTTCACTACATAATCATGCTTTTTGTTATAGAAATGTTATAAACCATTTTGTCAATTACCTCTGAGTGTTAGAAATTGGTATAGTCATATGAGTAAAAGGGATAGTCTTCTTTAAAAGACTTGATTTCAGTCTTGTGGCTAGGAATTGTGTCTGTGACATCCCCCTCCCCCATAAACAGTCTAACTGCATCAGCCATTGTGGTGATCAAGACCTTTTTACTTCAAAGTGTTTAAATCATCTCATCAAATATACCCTAAAAATAGAAATTATAAACAACCAGCCTCTCATTTCTCTGATTATTTTTTTGTTGTTGTTGTTGTTATTCCTGTTTTCCTTTCAAGATTTGAAATCTTTGGCCATGGGGATAATTAGCCTGCTCTTGGGATGGAGTCTTTCCTCTGGCTGTCAGCTTGAACAAGCACCTGAAGATTATGTGAAAATTGAAAGTTTGTTTATGACTGAAAGAATAAATGCAGTCAAATAAGCCTATGACCTCTACTTTTTAAGAGTCTTTCTTCCAGGTAATGCCAGGTGTATCATATCCACATTTGTCTTCTTTTTTCCCTTCCACTTTTAAAAAAGAGTTAGTTATTTTAATCATCAACCTGAGTGAAAGATCATTGATGGTCTTTGAAGAACATGAAGCAACTGGGAATGACAAAGAATAAAGATAAACGTAGCACGGCCCAGCGAAGGAAGGAAGAAGGTAGAATACCAAAGCTAGAAGAAGCCTTCTGTACTGGGTTTCCAGCATCATGGTGTTGGTAATGGGTGAAAGTATTAGAAAGTCTTGTGGAAATGACATCAGGAAAGTAGCATCGCTAATGTGTGTTCACAGCCCCTATGCATTAGAAAAGTCTTTCTTTTCCCTTTCATTTCTTGACATTTTTCACTTACTAGAAATTTGAGGACTTTTAGAAGAGGCAAACACTGATGGTGGGAAAGGTTTTTTCTTCAATTTGCCACACAAAAATATTAAAAAGAAAAAAAAATGCTGGGGCAAGGTATATTTAAAGCACCAGTGTTAAGCTGCTTAGCTTTGGTGTCCGAGTGAAGAGGCTAAGCTTTCTAAATTCCATAAACAGATATATAATAGCAGTCTATGAAATCATTAGCAGCATGCGAAGAGTGGATGGAGACTTGTTGTTGCTGTCTTCTCCAGCAGCAGTCACTGGAGGATGTCGGATGAAGCCCGGGTGGGTGAGGTTCGACACGAACAAAATGAGCAGAAGGATTAGGGGGTGGCAGGCTTGTGATCTCCTTGACAAAAGAACACTGTGGGTGTCAAAAGTTGAAGTTGGTCCTAGGGCAAATTAGACATATTCATTTGAAGTTTTTGCATGAAAGACTGTTTTATTAGTAAAATGAAATTACAATTTCTCTTAAAAGAAACCGTAAGTGATTCTGGCTATTTTTGCCAGTCAGGATGAAAAAAAATTACTTAATATTTTAGGAATTTCTACTCTGAGAATTGTCTGAAAGATGGCAAGGTGTTAGCAGATCTGCAAACAGACTTCTGCTTTGAAGTTGTATTAAATTTTGGAAGAAGTCACAATAAACTGCTGACAAATGAGATTGTAAGAATCTAAATGCAGAATAACAACTACTAGGAGTAATAGTATCTGTAGTTTTTGGTAGTGCCGCACCCAGCGTCCTGGTCACATTGCACAGACAAGTAGTTTCACTAGACTTTAGTAGAAATACTTTTATAGGTAAGTGTCTTTTCTAAACCATCTGTTTTGTTCTCCAACCTGCCAGCATATTTCTTCCGCATAAGCATTAGATCAAACCAAATGTAGAAAGCAAACATTGACTAATGCCTTTCCTCTGTGTTTTCAATGTAGGAAAACTCTGCATAAAGAAGATACATTTACTTCCTAACTACTACAAAACATTAGAGCTAGCTACATGCTCCATTTGCCTATTGCAAGATTTTAGGTTAGTCTGGCGTACAAAACTAGCCTATCACTCCAGGTTCTTTAAACCTTCCAAAAATCCTTCATAAAGCACGAAGTTTTGCATACAATGTGTAGTGAATAAGAACTATTTTCCTCTTCATTTGCTTTGGGTTTTTTTAGTTGGTGCATGTTACATCAGATGATTCAGGTTTGGGTGATTTCTCTTTATACAAAGATATGATTATCTTCTTAAAGTGAAAATGTTTTAAAATGAGACATGGTATCAAATGATTTTACAGATGAAAAGCCATAAAAATCTTTATAAATTCCACATAGTTCTTGTGTGTAGAGTTATTGGGTCAGATGAGTGCTAAGTTCTCAAATAAAATTATAGGAATAAGAATGTGGCAATCGTTAGATATACAGTGATTACTACAAATGGAATGTTTTTCTAGCCTTCAAAATACTTTAGCTTTATATTTTAGGACAATCTGTTCCATTACAACATTCTTCCTTCAATTTTTTTCTTTTGCCTACATTTGACTCCATGTGGGGAAAATAAAAAAAGAAGAAAGAAAAGACTTATGGCCTTGATTTTAAGAGAATAAAGATAATAATTTTTGATGTTTCCACTGCTTTATTATCTGATAACAAATATCCAAATATAAATGTATTTCTCATAAACCTCAGCATCTTTGTTCTTCAAAGTGTATGTGGGCTAGTCTCCAACATCTAACTCCATTTTACTTTCACATCCGTGGTCACTGTGTCCTAAAGTTAGATCACCTACTGCCTGACATAATGTTAGCCCTTTTTACCAATAGAGTATTCCTGTCACTGCTAATCTTAGGTGTATGCAGAAGACTCATATACATGCAAACTTACTGTGTATGCATTACCAAGTTATATTTTCCCAAGTAAATCTCACTAGGGAACAAGATGAGCTGTAAGCAACAGTCTCTAGCATGCATGAAGAGAGCCTTTGTTGTAATAGTTAACTTTGATGAATGCTGGCAGGGCTACTAAACAGTTTCTTCAGATTTGTTAAAAACAAAATGTAACTTCTTAGTATTTTGTTCTGAGCCCACCATGGAATCACTTAGTTGGATTTCCTTCAGAAAAAGAATTTCTACATTCCCTAATTACGATTCACTACCCTTTTTTGTATAATAGAATATAGCTTGAGTGTGATAACCCTCTGACTCAAAACCACTGATATTTTCTACTTGGAACATACATTTTAGGTGAAAAATGTTAACCAAAACCACAGTCAGATAACGCAGATGACTAAATAATGTATTACAGTGGTCAAAAGCCATTCTTGTTACAACACACATTATTAGAAAGAAGCTGCAGTTGATAAAAGACACTACTGGAAATATGTCAATGGCCAAAGGGTAAAACAACTTCAAAAAGCATTTTAAAACTTAATTGGCATCAAAGAAACCTTTAATTGGATTGTTTGCTTGATACAGATGGTGAAAACCTGAATAGTGATGCAAAAGAGGGAAGAAATGCCAGAAACTGTTTCTGCCCTATATATGAAACAAAGCAAGAATACACACGCAGGAGGCAGATACTGAAGGAACAGAATATTCACCGTTTAGGACACACACAAAAAAGGTGGCAGGGCTGACTGAAACTATGATTATTCTTAAATAGTGGATTCAGAAAACTTATGTCGGGGACTTCAAAGATATTCTATCAATAACAGTGTTATTTTTTCACAGATCTGAGAAAACCAAGGAAATTAGTTTCTGAAGAGCAGAAAACTCTAAGCTGGTTAGCCACAGGTCAAGCAGAGGCATAATAAATGTAGTAGTTAAATACAGATTGTAAACAAACAATGTAAGATTAAAAATGTAAGATACGTTCATCAACATGGCATCATGAGAAGTATTTTTCAGTAAACTAATCTGTTATCCATTTCATAGAAATACAGGTTTAATTGATAAAAACAGCTATACTGAGTAGTAAATTTTAACAGAATTTAATACAACATCACGTACTAATGTGAGGCACGCAGGTCAGTTGCTTTATGTAGACTTAACTAGGGTGCATATTACTTTCACTCACTGACCATTTTTAAAATGTAGCTGTCAATGAAGACTTATTAGTGAGCAAGTTTTTTATTAACAGACACCCTCAGGAATTTCTTCCAGTAATGATATTTGACATTTTTCTCAACACTCTAAGTGCTAAAATCTTTGTAAATAAGATTTGCTCATGAAATAAAGACTGATGATTCAGAAGATAATCAGGGCATGTTACACTTGTTAAATTATTTGAACAACAATTTTGTCAGATTCCAGAAAAATGCATTATAAAATCCACCAAAGACAGAAAAATACAGACAGGATCAGGGAGGGGCTGCAGGTTAATATGGAAAACTTCTGTGAGGGTAGAAATAGAACTAAGATGTAATGAAGGCACCAGCATAAACATGAGGCGTCTGTGTAGTTGAGTGGTTTGAAAGGTTAATATCATCCTTTGATATCCAAAAAGAAAGGGCATATTGAAGCATTCTTTCCACTTGTTAAAAATGCTACAAATCTGTAAAGTTAATTCTTGTTTTAACAATCCCCAAAGGTCTTTCAGATAGCAGAAAAGGATGTCACAGAAGTGAAATAGACTTTCAATATGGAGTTGTGACTTAGAGCCAATACACAGTTAGATTCAGGACAATCATGGCTTTCTGACTGTGTTTGTTATGCTCACAGGATCAAACCCACAAGCACAACGGATTTTCCGCTTGAAACAAGAAAAGATGAACTAGGAGATATAGGCTTGAACTGCTTTGATTTTTCCTTTACTTACAGCTGGTAAATTCTAAGACTATTGCAATAATTTTTACAGAGGAAAATTACAGTACCAAGAATCATCAGTATTTCTAGTGGATGTACAGGCCGTGTCTGCAGTACTTAGTCTAGAATGGTGTGAGGAGGAAAGATTGTTCTTTTTGTCATAGGTGCTATATGTGCCATATGAGTTTGGTGGCCACAAACCAAACAGAGAAGCTCTTTGAGCCTAAAGACTTTTTTTGGATAGAACAGATAGAAATGTTACATGGAGAGTTGTGGATAAACTTGTTATAGCAGGATATGAGCACTTCTCATTGTAGTAAATCCGGTTATTTACTTCGTGATCTAAATTTCTATTTGGATATCTGATTTTGGGAATGCAAATCATTAAAGTTTTGGCTTCAGCATGTTGGGTATGAAATGGTACTTTCCAGTTCTGTCAAAGTCTATAAATACAAGGGTCTAAGGATAGTGATAGTGTGGGTAGGAGTCAAAAGATAATGCAGTTTGGATTATGTACATGCTCCTCTACCTATTCTTAATGGCTGGTGGAATCAGTATGTTATACAAAATGGTGGGCTACCTCTTTACTGCCAGATCCTTGTCCGAGGAGTGCAGATTAATGTCAGTCAGGGTGACTTCTTGACATCAACATCCCTTAAGCATGTTGTGGTCTATTGCTTTTACATTATTTCAAAACCACACAGTCTTAGCCCTGTTAGCTCTTAATATGCCATGCTGTGGTCCATGCGTAAAAATCAGATAACAGACCCAAGGAACTTTCGAACAATTTTGTTTCATTCATCAGACTGTAAATGGCACGTGTTGGAGTCAAATACACACAGTATTTGTGGAAGAGAAACTGTGATTAGAAGGGGAGCCCCTAAAGCACCTCTAAACACCCCTGATGCATTGCAGGCTTGGGAATAAAGCTCCCCTACACCAAGGCCCAATATACAACTTTTAGGGGGTTATTATAAATTTAAATTGCATATAACACCCAAAGTGTATCTTTCTTTCTCATCGTAATTTTCCTCTTTCTGGCAGCATTAATAAAATACCTATTTCGTTTAACTGCTGAGGCACGTGGCTACTAGGAACTCTCTGTGGAGAAGCAGCTGAAGTTTTCCGAGTGCTTGCAGTGTATTTGGCATACCAGCAAAATCTGCTGAGTTATGTTCTGTATAATTTTTGAATCATGTTCCACAGCACTCAGCAATATCTGTCATATGCTTCGTATCTATGTCACACTTTTTGCTGACTTCAAATGAATAGTATTTAGGTAAGTTTCTTTGCAAAATTCAGGTGAAAAGCTCCAAAATATTCACACTGTAGCAAAGTTTCATTTTCTACTGATGAGTCATTATTTTTTATGAAACTTTAATGAACAACAGCAAGTACATAGAAGTCATAACAGAGTTTTCAAAGAAAGGTAGTATTATAGTTCCTATTTCTGTGCTCATGTAAAATGTTGCTGACTTCCAACGACAGGCTTTTTCTATCTTAAACTAAAGAAAAATAGATATTTCAAAGTAACTTTTACTATATGTTAATATCAACAAAAGTGCTTGTGAAAGTAATAATTTAAAACACAATAGACTTTAAACAGCAGATATTGTGCATAGTATGCAACAATCAGCTTCAAAGAGCAGAAATCAAAGATTTTCAAATAATTAGAAACTGGAAGTGGAAATGATCTATTTAGGCTGTATTTTCTTTCTCTGTGCATGAATTCTTTAACTTTAGTATCTTTTTTACCTGCAAATATTCTATTTCTTGGGAGGTTTTTACCTTAGGCAGCCTTTCCCTTTGCGTGCCAGCCTTCCCATGCTTTTGAATGTACAGCATTTTTGCCTGGGAGATTGAAAACAGCTGAGAATATTTGGCTTTTACCCTTATCCACCACATCTGTATACTCCTCCAGCAGTAAAAGTTTCCCAATTTCTCTGCTAGACCTACCTGCCGGTCTTCATTACAACAAAGGCAAAATGAAAATATAAGTCTACATCATATTTTAAATCCAGTTGAGATTATTTTACTGTGTCGTAAGTATAATTTCTGGTAGATTTCTTTGGTCTCATATTTACATGTCTATAACTAGTACTCTTTTAAAATGCACATAGTTGAAATGTTCCAGAAGATGGACGTGAAATACTGTCTTCATTGTTTGGGTTAGTTCATATATACTACAATCTTTGCTGAAGAAGAGAGGATTTAGAGAAAGATGCAGTCTAATTCTTGCTGATGTCAGAGTACCCCTAAAAGGAGCAGCAAATCCTCACTTTTCTAGATACCAGACCTTTGATCTTGGTAATAAGAGTTTACTTGGATTGAGTTGTGCCATGCTGTTCTTCACAGAGGAGCAAACTGAGTTTGTGTGTGTTGCCCATTGCAACATAACATAGAGATAGCTGCCGCAGATTTAAAAAATAGCAGAGTTCAAGTACAGAAATATTAGGCTTGAGGTAGGCTACATTATAGCTGAAAGTTTCAAAGTGGTTCCTCCAAAGTCAGTGGAACTGTTTTTTCTTGTTAACAAGTAAAGTGGTTAGCACATCATGATTGTTCTGACTGAAACATTGAAGTATTGCTATAGCTTTAAGCAAGAAGTCCAAGAGTCCAAGCACAATATACTTTTAGGATATGACTAATGGAAAGAGGGAAAAGGTAATTTTTTATCACTGTGGTGTTCTTGTTCAGGCCCCGACGTTGATGAGAGCAGCCCCCCCCAGCTTCAGGCAGTTGTGACGTGGTGTATGAGCTGGCAGAATCGAGCGTGCTGTGATCGTGCGCCCCTCTGCCTGGGGAGGGGGATGCAGGATGAATGGGCTTCATTTGCTTCTGCTGGCTTTTTGTCAGAGCAGCTCCCCTCTGCCTGGAGCACTGTCAGCACCCTATGCGAGAGGAGTCTGTGGGTTCTTTCACTTTGCATTGCTGATCCACCTGGTGGTGGCTTTACAGTGAGAGTTACTTCATTTTCTGCATTTACTCAGTCTCCAGTTTCAAAACATTTCTGAGCTGGTGCTTGTGCAGCTCCTGAGCTAAGAGTGCTTGTCTGTCAGTGGTAAAATGTGACAAGAACATCTTTTCTGATACATTCCAGATTTCTTTTGCTAGTTGGAAATTCCTTACCTCTTAAACATACTTTACCTTTTCTGTGAATCTAAAATGATAGAAGTACAGTAATTTAAAGGCACTCACAAAGATATCATGCCTTTTATATTAAAAATTATAAAAGTAAACAGTGAGAATGTAATACTCTATAGCTGTCTGGTTATAGTTAATGTAACATATTGGGTTTATCAGCTCTTGTTTGTCTTCTGACAACAGCAGGATTAATTAGTGTAATGGTGTTGTATTGAAGGAGCTGTGAATTATTTGGGTAGTGGAAAGTAAATGCTATTTGTGTGAGTACTGGGATTGGGAAGACTGTACCAGAATGACTAACAGGAAACTAGACTGTGAGATTTTGGGCAAGACCCCTCTGATAAATTTAGCAGTTTAGTCCCTTTTGCTGTCCATGCATACAGGCATCCCATTCCTTACTGTAAGCAGAGTTACAGATCTGATACAGCCTTGGTGCTTCTGCGTGTCTCACTAAATATTCTTTAGTACCCTGTGAAGATGGAATGCTCCAAGTGTAAACGGGAGCTCCAAAATAACTAAAAATGACTGGGGACATGCCTCAGGCTCCCAGGCCTTGTTTTTAAATGAAAAATATAGACTGAGACTCCCAGATATCCTTTTCTTTCATGTTCCATGCTTAGGGCCACAGCAACTAAAAAGCCTTGCTGTACTGAGGCATGAGATAAGCTGAGGGAATATTAAAAAAGCCAGTATGCAAAGATCACTGGGAGTAGGTAGGTGCTTGAAAGTTCCGGTTTATAAAAGTAACTAGGAAATTGTGCTGGTAGCTAAAAGATCAAACATTCAACTTATCAAAGGTTACGTTTGAAGTTTTGGGAAACAAAGTAAAGAAATTCCTTGTTCTATTTCAGTGACCTCTGTGGCATATTTTCTTTGGCCATAGCACTTCCCTTAATAACAGCTGATTTTTGTGGGGGTAATTTTTAGCAGTGCTGCATCATACAAGATGATTCCACAGTAAATGTTCTGCAAACAGTATGCTAAATTGATTTCTTGTCCCTACTTGAAGTTGATCAAATGTAAATTTCAGGGTTTTGATCTAGTAGTTGTTGGCTTTGTGCCCTGGCTCAGGTTAGTATGTTTCTTCTAAGCACCAGTCTTTCTTAGTCTCCTGTATTTGATTTGCGAAAAATATTTTTCTTGCTGGATCCAGGCAGCAACTTTATTGCATCATGAATTTTTTAATTTGGTATATGACACCTAACGACTTTGTGCCTCAAACTAGGTTTAATGCTGTGCTGCTGATCTAGAATACAGGCTTCAAATGAGTTTACTGGCCAGAGTTGTAGCAGGATCACTGAAAATGAATTATATATTCTTCCTCATTTAGGTTATTGTGAGTGCACAGCTTTTTACCGTTTTGGTGGAGTGTTAAACACATAAGTCTATAGAGAATGAGACCTTTATGTGGTTTCTTGTGAAAATCACATTCTTTTGAGAAAGAATGGAATGTTTGCTTTGAAGTAGAACTAAAACCACTGAAAAACAGGACTATTTCTACTCAGCAAAATGCCAAATGTTTCCCTGTTTATTTATAGGTCAAGTCTGAAGAGGACATGGAAGCCAGGGAGCTTTCCTCTGGCTAGATCCCTAATTTGTCCAGCAGTTAAGGTCTGCTTGCCTGTCTGCACTGTGAATAGTCTGGCTTCAGTGGGATTATTTATAATGCATAAAGTTAAATCATGGGTGAGGTTTGCAAGATTCGGACCTTCAGAAGCAACTGGCAGATTCAAAATGCATTATTTCAAAATGTACTGAGAGTTCTCCGTGTTATGTGAGTGTCCTTTATTACACCAAACTAATCTCCTAGTTATAACTAATCCCTTAGAGCTTGATTCTGTTCATCCTCATTTCGGTAACTACAAAGTCAGTGCCTGAATCAAGTTAGGGTGCTTGGCTTTTTATTCTTTCATCCTTAACTATTACATAACCTTTAATACAGTTTACAG
>Ga0181612_176686_pt1 | contig 10967 bp, 10 predicted proteins | sample HoacroProtozoa21_FD_119630 | JGI IMG/M metagenome (GOLD analysis project Ga0181612, IMG submission 119630) | Hoatzin crop microbial communities from Cojedes, Venezuel. Combined Assembly of Gp0051906, Gp0051904, Gp0051908 | reverse complement strand
TCTGTGCCCAGCTCCCCAGCCTGTCCAGGACTCACTGGATGGCAGCACAGCCTTCCAGTGTATCAGCCACTCCTCTCAGCTTTGTGTCATCAGCAAACTTGCTGAGGGTACATGCTGTCCCTTCATCCAGGTCATCGATGAATAAGTTGAACAAGACCTGGACGATAACTGACCCCTGGGGAACCCCACTACTTACCAGCCTCCAACTAGACTGTGCACCACCACCGACACCCCTCTGAGTTCTGCCCTTCAGCCAGTTCTCAATCCACTTCACTGACACTCATCCAGCCCACACTTCCTGAGCATTCCTATTAGGACATTATGAGCGACAGTGTCAAAAGCCTTGCTGAAGTCGAGGTAGACAACATCCACTGCTCTCCCCTCACCTACCCTTTAGGACACCAAAAGGTGTTGGCCAATTTGCTGTAAGTGCTTAACCCACTTCAAAAACGGTTGATGATGATGTTAAAGCCAAACACCCAACAGTTCACCAGTTAAGAAAAGGATAAAAAGATGACTGCAGTGAGGAAAGCCATTTTGAATTTTTTTTCTTTTTTTTAATATCAGAGCTCTTATCAAGAACTTGTAAGAATCAGATCACAAACGTTCATTTAAAATGAGAAGGCATTTCAATGAGTTGCCTGTCCCATTTCATATTCCTCAAACAGTCTCTTCGCAGGAACACTAAATCAATGGCTTTACAAAAACCAATTCTGCAAAACCTTGCAGAGCTTTGTTTTCATGGTGATAGGAGAGTATACCCAAAAAACTCGCTTAAGCCAGTTTCTTCTTTTTCCCACCCCACCCACCGTAATTCCTTTCTCCTACCTTTAATTCTAAACCAAAATCCACAGAATTTTTGTCAAATCCATTATTCAAAAATGGATTTGACACACAGGAAAAAAGAAAGTCTTATTAGGCATGCCAAAAGAGCAGCTCTGGATTCAGGCTTACCACCCATGCTGCAGAAACACTTACAAATCCATCACTAATGGCCTTCCAGCTATCCATCCTTTCCCCATGTTCAGTCTGCCCATACAGCTAGCTATTCCTTTCTAACAAATACCATTTTAATTGCATCTCCCACTTTGTTAGCCTTCTCGACCTCCAGTAAAAGCCATCTATGGTCTAACAATCTCCTAAATCTGACACTTGCACCGACTAGCACACTTGTATGCCTTCCTGCTAGGTTCACACGTATATAGGCTTATTGTCAAGAATTTCCATTAGAAATCTAATAATTATGAACTGAAATGACAGCTTTCAGACTAGTGGGAGAGATGCGGGGGTGGGGGGTTCAGCAATTGAAAAGGGAAGGGTGAAAAGAATATGTACATGTATTGCAAATGCCCCCTGTTACTAAAACTTCATTGTGCCTTTCTGGTGCCAGGGCTTCTCCAGTCCCAACACCTCCCTCCGAGCAACAAATGCCAGCCACACAACCTCAGCCACAGTTAACTCTTCCTGTGGGAGTACTGCCAGCAATTTCAGCAATATTAACCCTGGGAATACTAACATGATTTAGAGGACTTGTTAAATTTTAATGATACTATTAGAAAAGAGGAAAACACACAACTCACAACTCCAAATTTGGTGCATTTGGCTGCTGAATAGGATATTAATGTTTTTCTTTGCTGAGCACTATTAAATGAGCAGTGAAACTAATAGAGAAATGAAGAGTAATGACTTCTATTCTTGCTGTTCGGCGCCTGCTCAAAGCCAAGACTGCCTTATTGCCCACCAGGCTTTCTGCTGGAGTCCATCAGGTGGATGGAGTAAACGGGTAATTCTTTCAGCATTTGGCACTTAGCAGGTCAGAGGTTCATTTAGCTAAGAGGCACAGAAAAATAAAACTGTCCAATTGAAATAGTAGCATACAACCATTCAGGCTACCGGTTAGAAGGTAGAAGCCCGCTCTCCTGAATAACTTCAGCACTGAGTTCGGCTTTAAGAAGGCAAAAGTTTTCCCAGGTGACTCTTAGAAGAGCTGGGACAGAAACACGCAAAGGCCAAGTTCTGCCCCACTTTTAGCAAAGGACTCCAGAGCGACCATCTTCTTCATCACTGCGGAAATCATTCATACATTCAAGTCAAGTACACCTGTGAGAAAAGGCATGGGCAATTCCCAACAGAATAACACAGCAGCTCACAGAAATTGAGGGGTTGTATTTCTTAGTCTTCATTTATCTTCAGTTAATTATGATGGTGGGAATGAAAGATGCAGAACTTGGGGAAAATTAATTCCAGTGCTGAGGTGGGTCTGCTCAAACAGTTATAAACACAGATGAAACTCTCAAACCACTGTGCATTTTCACTTTTTCTTTTGAAAAAGAAAATATTTGCTGTAGTAGATGTCAAAGTCTCCTTTCATTTGTTTTTCCCCAAACATCCATGTGAGTAGAATTTTGTTCCTGTGCAAGCCCATGGAATAGAGAAGCTGTTGTGAATAATCAGGTGCAAATAAACAATCACGTCAAAGTATTTATGATTTAGGAGGCACAGTAAAATGTAAGTTAGAGTAGAGGTTTGTTATTAATAAGTCACTGAAAATGTGCAGGTTAAAACACATTTGTAAAAAACAAATACATGTAAAGCAAGTCTCACTTGAAGGTAATTTGGAAGCCAAAACACAAATAGACCATATTCCTGATTTAAGATTTTCCTACAGACGCTAGAGGTGGATGGATGTTTTACATCAGTCATATTGCACCGGATAAAGACATCCTATCTAAAGCATACATAGCTCCTCTGGCACACACCACTAGCAAGAAATTTAAAATGTTTTCCAGAGCCACACTCACATTGGCTTGCAGTATTTTTACTGAAATAAAATAATTGTTACAAGGCGTTTGATGCTCTTTTCCTGAATTACCTAATCCATTGAATAAGATCACTGACCAGCCGCTAACAAAGTGGATACCACAGGGCCTGTAAGTTAAGCTCTCCTACTTGTAGGGCAACAAAGTGAACAGACTCAGCCCTACTTTGTTTAATAGGAAGGCACGATAAATTTAAATATGCAAAACAAAAGTCTTATACTGACACGGGATATACATGTGTGAATCTAGAAGTGTCCAGTTCCTCCTGAGGAGAGGGAAGTCTTTTGTTTTCACCACAAATTTTAAACTAAGCCCAGTTTAATACCCCATCACTTCCTTCAGGTCTCCAACAGAAATTCCTCGGCAATTTTCCCCCCCCCCCCCACAAAGACTAGTACTGAATACAGTTTCAGAGGAAAACTGAGATGAGGAAACCAGTCTCAAGGTTTCTTCATACCGAAATTTTTTCCTCCCTCCCAGAAAACATAGAATATTTTGTAATCTATAAGAAATGCAAGATCAACCATAGACTGTATGATTTAATAGTACAGATCGAACAGAACAGCAGGTCTTGATGACAGCTAAAAGTAAACACAGTTGAAGCTGAAAATAAATTTTAAGCAGCACTTCAATACTGGAGTGGTAAGTAGCTTTCAACAGACTTACTATGCTGTATTATTTCAAATAAAATAAATTGAATGCTGATACTACAACAATAAATCCAAGCTGCAGTTGAACACATCGGTTTCTTAAAACTGATTCTTGTGTATAGCTGGCATAGTATTTTCCTTTACTGTCTCTACTGCAAAGTAATTAAAAAGTAATCTCTGTATTCTGCGCTAGTTACAGCTGAGGTTACAGTTGGATGCACTGTGCTGCTCTCATCAGTACCTTTCTCAGGGATCCCTGCTTTCTCGCATCTGCTGTTGTTAGAGCACATCTAGTCACTCCCTGACCTTTCAATCAAAAGATCCGAGTTTAGCTATTGAGAGTGTTTGAACTATCTATCATTTTGATAAGAACCAAGGCAAGGAGCAACACCACTATACACACAGGAGACCTGCAGGGATGCCAACTTATGACCTTTATATGGAGAGGAGAAAGAAAAGGCACATAGGGAAGCCCAGAAGGGGCCAGAATCTCTTAGCCCTGCTCAGCCCAAGCAGCATGTCTGACTGCCGCTTCAAATGCATGCAAGTATTCCCTTCTTAGAGGTATATGACAGGTAGAGCTGTGGCCTAAATGAAATTCTGCTCATCTCGCTGAAGTCAGAATCCTGTCACTAGGGCCAACTTCATGCAAGTCACTAGGCTGACAAGGTTCAGATTCAGACATTTTCTCTTTCCCTTCCCACTTCTTTGCTGTTTTTATAAGTAACCAGCAATAACTCATGTTATACAAGGAAAAGAGTTTTCGCTATTTGACAACTCCTGCAGGATCTTTTGAATTGCCTCCTTTCCAAGCCCAGAACTATCCAGTCACCATTTCCCTGCCCTTTCAAGGGTCTTGGGTTGGTCTTGGAGAAACCTCAAAAACGCTTTCATCAAAACATTACTAAGCTATACTGTAATATCATCTAAAGAGGGGAGGGGAGGGAAAAGAAGCACAAGCAAATATATATTCTCATTGTAGATGCTACAAGACATTACAACTGTACCAAGAAGGTGTCTGATTATATATTTCAGGTTTTAAAACCAGAGATCTAAACATGGTCATTAGTAGCTTTGTAATGCTCACAGCTGTTTGGGTTTTTTTGTTAAAAAAAACAAACAAAAACCTGGTTTAATGTAGGAGGGTTGCCTAGAAGGCAATTGAAAAATAAAACTGGACAACATAAGTCACTGGTGATCTGAGTTCCACAAACCTCTGAATAAGGATGCAGCCTAGAACAACCTTGCTCCAGTGACACCCTATGTTAACACAAACTGTCAATGAAACATTGCTAGGTCTTTCAAACACGCAAGCTGAAGCTTCCAAAGAAAAGCAGTATTTCAGTGTGTGACCACAGCTGACTGCTTGCAGTTATTACTCCACCACTGCTTTCTAGAAGAGCAATACTATAATTAATTGTCATGACCTCCATCAGTGTCACAGTGCAACCAAAATTTGGTCCAATAATGGGAAAGACTGTGGAGGACACTTTAGAACTTTACACTCTAAGGATTCTACTTTGTTTATCAGGCTGTTGTTACATACCACAGCTTGCTTAACTCAAAGTACTGTGCAATCTGCCTTTCTGCAATCAGGGATAGTTCTTGAATTGCAGCTTCAGCAACAAATAACATGGACTAGCAATAATTTATCTAATGGTGGAGGGAAGACCCCATGCTTGCATTCCTCACACTTTATTAACATACCTGCTTCTCAAGCTACAGAATGACACTTTGCTAAGATGTAAGCTAGCAATTTAACTTAGAACACCTCTCACACTTTTGACATGCTGACCACATGTCACAAAATGCTTCAGTTCCCACTACATCATTATGTAAAGCATGATAGGCAAGTTTATTGCCGTGGCAGGCTGCAAGTTCAGTGCTTGGAAGCACCCCAATTATACAATGTCAAAGGCTACGTGCTGCTGATGTGGCAAAACTGCGAATGTCTTTTGACCCTACATACACAGCACTGCAACATTCTAATAATCTGCTGACACAGGCGTGAATCCCATTACACACCGATGGCCTGTAGTGGTAACGTGTTACACTTTTTCCAACACTGTGTGGGGAATTCAGCATGGACTACCATCCTTCCTCCCCATCCCCTTCCAGAATTGTACATCAAAATCCTACGCTTGTTCTACCAGATTGCTACAGATTTTGCATCATTTACTTCTAGGAAAATAAGACTACCTAAAGATACAAGGTGATTTTAGAGATCGGTGCAGCATTCACAGAGTGCATAAAGCACCCTGAAGGAGCTTGGTCACTTTATAATAGCCTGGAATGAACAGGCCAGCTACAGACTAAGCATGGGCTGTGTATTTCTGAACACACGTTTTCAGATGCACAGCCAAATCTCTGTAAAAAAATATGACTGGATCAAAATTTTGCTCTTCCCTGGAGACTTACTTCAAACAAAACAACAATACTTCCCCCCTCCCCCCCCAACAGCTCTGCCTATGGTCTCCTAAAAGTGTGGTTGTTTTTTTTTTTGTCTTACAGGAAAAACACCATAGTCTCAATTCACTAAACATAGTCATAGGCCTGTTCCTCATTTCCAGGGTACTCAATGGTGAGCCTTTTTGATTCCATGGAGAAAGCTGCAGAGCTAACAGTTTTGACAGCTTCCTAGAAAGCAGTCTTTAATATACAGTATCTTCATCCTTGCCTCGAAGACATTTGCAAGCTTGAAAGAAATATTTATATCATGTGACACATTGACACTGTGGATTGCGGCAGTAAGACAGCAAGACTTCCAGCTGCTCCAAGAAAAGGGTTTACATTAGCTCGTCAGAGGCGAAGGCATATCCGTTTGTCTCCTCTGGACCTCTGCAAGCAGCTGTGATTCCAGGGCAAATGAAGTAACTTGTGGTTTCCAAACTTGCCAGGAAACATACAGCTGCAAGAAGATTCACAGATGAGTTCTGCTAAATGTTTGGTATTGTGACCTGTGATGCAAAACAAAAGAATGGTTGTCGTTGCCTAAACTTTAATGGAGTTAATCCTTCCAAATGCTGACAAATTACTGCCCCAGGCCATTTAAAATCACATTTCTAATGCAATAATCCTATCTGCATTACAATGAGTTGGGATGAAATGATTAGGTGCCTGAGATTTTTGCACAGTGAATTAAGTCACCATGCAGACTGGCCGTGCTTGTTCACAAATTAAAGGTCTGGACGGAAATGAAATTCCATTATTCTGCCACTTGCTAAGCTTTGAGGAAGGGTTCATTACTGTCGTGTCTCTACTGGGAATGTTTCTGAAGTAGCCACAAGCTACAGGAACCTATTTTTCATTAGATCATCTGCAGGGTTTCCTCATTATTGATAATTATTAGTCAAGTCTTTGACTACTGAACACCTCCAAAATGGAAGAGGCTAATTCCACAATATGCAAGCAAAAAATGAGACAGTGTGTCAGTGAATTTGTGCAAAAAGGAAACAAAATTGTATCCTGCATGCAAGTCCCTTTCTTCCCCCCTTCACAGACACACTGTGCTAAATCAGTATTTACCCATTTCTTCTACGCAGAAGCACAGACTTTTTAGCTAGGAGATAGTCCAGAATATAAACAACCCAACAACATCAGCGCGATCCATCTCTAGCGCTTCAAACGTTACCCTTACTTCCTGACCCAATCACAACACGCCCAAGCAGCTATTCATGTCCACACGTTCAAATTACCTCTTGGCTTGAAGGCTGTATTCAGGATTTTCAGAACAGCATACTAATAAGTCCATAATCACCAGCTTGAGACTATTCTTGTGAGCATTCAATTGATTATTTACACACAATATAATCTGACACTCATAAATATAGCAACTCCTCAGTTAAACATAATGAACTTTTTTTTATTGGATGCCTGTGAGGTTAGTGTTCCGTGGAAGCCAGAGGATATCACAAGTTTGAACTCAAGGCAACCAGATTTCACACAAATTCTGATAAACAGGGAGTGTGATGCCGTAAGCTTCTGTGCTAGAACTTTGTCTGATACCCTTCTGAAAAACCATAGCCTAAGAAAAAGCTTAAAATTAAAAAAAAAAAAATCAATATTAGTAATTCTTGAGACAACCCTTTTCATCATGCAAATGTTTGACACTAACAAAAACCCACAAACAATGGCCACCAAATGCTCCAAGATCCATTCAGTCATAACCCGCAACGTGGAACTGCAACAACCACTTGTGCTAGTCACTTCCCACGGGCATGCTTCATGTGGGGGTTACAATAAGATTTCATTCTCATAAAACATAACCCCTTGTATGCAGATAATTACTGTACATTATTAAGTCACATCTGTATCACAACAGGGGAAAAGGAAACCACAAGCTTTCAGCATTTCTTTTCGTAATTGGCAGGGAACCTGGCATTTTAAATGGTTAAAATAAACTAGCACAACTATAATTCTATACTCCTCACCTTTGTGCCTCAGCAGCCCCTCCCTCCCAACCCCAAGTTTTCATCCTGATGATGTATTAGGAGAGAATGCTTCTATTTAAAACTGAAAGCTCAACACCTCAACACTGACAATGAGCTACTCAGAAGCAGTTTGCTCTAGGTTAAGTGTGGCTTTTTCTGTACCAAATGAAAAGCTTCAGTACACAGCTTCACGCATAAAGCCTGGTCTGTTTATGCAGCAATTAAGTATACCATTACACTTTGCAGATATACACAAACCTTTACATGATTACACACTGTAGCAAACATCAGTGTAGGTTCACATTCAGGTAAGTTATTGCAAATTCCAGTATCTGCTACCAGATACGTGTCAAAACACAGATACCCTCGTATTCTGCTCGTTCTGCAATACACAATACCCAGGGTTACAGGCATTTCTAAATACAGTATAAATGTGAAACAGGTGCCGCAGACTACATTTATAATGCTAATGAAAATTCTGGGCTGTTTTCAACAGCATCAACACAAATCACCATGTAAGTCAGCTAGATCTAGCCGACTAGAAGACGACTGAACAACTAAACGGAGCATTTAAAATGTACCCGCTAAAGGCAAATCACCCATTAGCTGTGTCCTACTAGGCATCACAGTCTTGAATTTTGAGATGCTTTGCAAGTTCTGAGGGAATACCCAGAATCAGGAACGTGATTTGCTCCTTCTTCCACTGAACTCAGTGGCAGGATCAATTCTAGCCCCGCAAAAGCCTATCCCCATAGCAGCAATCAAGAGCAAACCTCGCAGGACCCTGGAAAACACCAGCTATGTTAACATGGCATGGTAGACTCCATCCTCAATCCGAGCTGCAGTGAGTTTTGCCCAGACATGTGACAGGTTCTCACACTCTTGCGAGAGATTCTGTACACCTCGCCCTCAGAGGGCAACCCCAGAGCACTGCTGTGGCACACGCCTGGCTGAGCTGGCGGAGCCCACGCCAAGGCCAAGCAGGCACCGAGGAGGCTACCCCATGGACGCCAGCAACAGCAAACATGCAAGACCAGCACAGCACACCCGATCCAAAGAAGCCACTGGCACTAGCCATGATATTTGTATCCTACATCACCTAGATCAAAGCCTCGCTGCGCTGGGCAGTGCCTGCTGAAGGCAGAAATCACAAGCCCAGAAAGTTCTTAATGGCTGTAAATAAGAAAGGACAAGAGATGCGGATGCTTCTGCAAACAGCCACAGGCAGGCAGCACCCCTCCACGGCAGGGCACTGTGAGTAAAAAGGCTGAGTGCCTCAACAGGATTGAGCCTGCAAGTGCTATTAAGCATAGCCAACAGGGCACCACAGCCCACGGAGACCACCTCACTGTGGCTCCTTCCTGCCACCTAAATGCACACACTGAACAGCAATGGTTTTCTCAGTGGCAGTCTTACAAAAATGGAAGGTTTGGAAAGGAGACGTAGGAAGAAAAAAAGAGCACAGGTAAGGGGGTTAAAAACAGAAGTAAAGCTTACTACTGACGTGAATAAAAAGATTGGCCTGTACACCATCAGCTAAACTATGTGAACAACAGAATAGAACAAACAATAGTAACAGAAGAGCAACATCTCAGGAAGGCTAGGGTAGGCAACAACTACCACTGCTGTAATAAAAGAAGCCTGAACAAATCTTTACACGACTGCAAAATCTGTCAATTTCCATTTAACACTGCGTGAAGGATACAAAGCCTTGACGCTTCTGTTTTATCCTCCCTCCACCCCCAACCTCAGTCATTCTGGTGGCTCCCATGTCTGTATCAGCAAGTTCCCACCTACACCCACAGCTGGTAACGACTGCCACATCACACAGCCTGAGATTTGTGAAGATTTTGGCATGGGACCACTTTCCAGGGAATCTACCACGTATTAATACGGTCAAACTGACTATCAATTTCGGTGGTTCCACCTTTGCCTTTTCATGAATAATTCAGTTAATCCAGCTCTTGAGACAAGGTAAGAACCAGCCCTTGACTCTTTTGTTCAAGAGAGCACCAACCCCCTCTCAAACAGCACACAAATAAATAATGGAGAGTACAACACAACAGCAATACCAGGGACCCTTTCGCAGTAATCAGCTCTTTTCCATGATATCTCTTTACCATAACGACCAACAAAAACTCTTTGAAGTGGAAGAGTAAATATTATCATTTGATAGTACCTGGACCCAACCAGGCAAACAAAATTGCATTGTGTTGCAGTCTGGGAGTTGCAGACCCATTCACACCCCAGTGCTCACAGGGTTGCTACGGAGGAACCCAGTGCTTACTATTTTGGTAGCAGGGGGTCAGCCAAGGGCTGCTGGTCACTCTCGTAGGGCTGCTAGCCTTATTGTTTATATGCACAACAAAAACAAAAAACAATGCCAAACAAAACAAAACCAAGGGATTTCAGAGTATGCCTTTGGGGGTACCAGATCCTCCAACAGAGGCAGAAAGCAGACTTCCAACTCTACCCATGATCAATCTGCTCTTAAAACCTGAGGCCAGATTTCAGAAATGCTTGCATAACCTTTAGGCACAAGATTATTCAACCCGGTACTCGGGGTCCGGCAGCTTTGAGTATTTTTAAGTCTCCTTTTTGATTTAAAAAAGAAAAAAAATCAAAAAATCTAGCACTTCTGTGTAGGAGAGAAGTATCACCGAGTTGTCCTTGTGTTGACAGTTGGGTTCCATGCCGTGGTCTGCCACGTCCTCCCTGGGTGACCCTCGGGCTGACAGCGTTCCAGTGCCTCAGCTGAACCCGAAGCTACGAGAGGGGCTCTGCTGCCCCCAGGCCCGAAATCCGGGTACAAACCAGGGGCATCAGGCCAGGCTGCCGGGTCGCGGGATGCTTCGTGACTCCATCCCGTGGGGACGGATCAAGGGGAGCAAAAGGGGCAGGGACCGACGACTCCCGCGCGGCGTTCCCACATTCGCTCGCCCCTCGCTGGGAACCAGCGCGCGGGGAGAGACAACGCACAGCCCCGCCACGCAGCCGGAGGGGTGCGGGCGGGGAGCGAGGGGGGCTGCCTCAGCGCCCGCCCCGACGCCCGGCAGCCCCCCCGGGGG
>Ga0181612_175533_pt1 | contig 10967 bp, 6 predicted proteins | sample HoacroProtozoa21_FD_119630 | JGI IMG/M metagenome (GOLD analysis project Ga0181612, IMG submission 119630) | Hoatzin crop microbial communities from Cojedes, Venezuel. Combined Assembly of Gp0051906, Gp0051904, Gp0051908 | reverse complement strand
CAGCAGGTCCACCCCAAGCCTGTACTAGTGCATGGGGTTGTTCATTTATTATCATTAAATTATTTGACCAAAACATTTTCCTCTCTTTTCCAAAGGGGTCTTCTGTACAGCTGTCTAATTCTCCCATATACCTTGGTCATCTTAAACAGCTGTTCAGTCAGTTATCCTCCTTTCTAAAACCCTTCACTGCTTTCTGCTTTTCAGTAAGTCACACTGAAATATGGTCAAACTGTCCCACTTTTTGTCAGCTAAGCAATCTGTTTTCTGGTTCCAGGGATTTTTCAAAACTGTTTTCCTCTATATGCACATCTGAAAAACACCGGTTTTTTTTAAAAAAAAAAAAAAAAAAAAAAAAAGACCCCAATACATGGATTCTAACAAAACGGTATCACTCCCTCCAAACCATGTTTCACAATATTCTCTATCAGTAGTGGTTAAAAAAGAAGTTAGTTTCGTGGTAAGCTTTTCCCTGTGATATTATAACAAAAGAATAAGAGAATGAAAATAAAGCCTATGCTCTTGGTGTATATAGCATGGAGCTACTCGTAGTACAGGATCTGAGAAAACCACATCAGGAAAGAGTGGAGAGCAAGAAAGTGCGTGAAGTGAACTTTAGACACTTGACACATTTCTGAACAGAAAAAAATTGCCATAAAAGTTCTGGATATCATCTAAGCAAGGGTAGAATAAAGACAAATCTTTCTTTGATAAGCCTATGGATAAGTGTTATACCAGCAAGGTGACTAGCTTTTTGAGCAAGTATTTCTTGGATAATAACAGAGTAATTTAGAGATGTCAAAAAATAGTAGATGGGTAAAGTCACTGTATGACTAAAGGATGCAATGCTGAAAAAAAGCTGGAAGATTAGGAGAGTGTTTAAATGTCTGCAACTGAATGCCTCAGGTAGGTTTCAAGTTTGATTTTTCCTGTACAATTTGATTTCTGAGTAAAGCCTATAGTTTTTGTATGGCCAAGAGAAACTCAGAGTTTGCTTTTTATCAACTGGTTATCCAGACTCAAATGCACTGGTTCCTAGACTAAGAAAAGTTGCTATTATGGTCATGCATCTAAGGAAGTCTCCTAGACACGTGTGTTTCTAAGGTAAAATATTATCAGAAAACACAGGTATTTCTTGTGGGTCAAAAACACAAGTCTTCAGGGTTAAGACCTACGAGCCACTCTATGGCTCTGGCAAAAGATTATACAAATAACAGTGGATGAAAGAAAAGGAACCTGAAGTGATGAATATGATGAATAGAAACGTCAAGAAGGCAGGGATCAAGCATGAATCTTCATCCCTTCCTGTCCTCCTGGAAATAATATCCTTGCCTCTGAAGTCAGGAGACATTTCTACTACAGATCCCTGATGCCAGGTCCTACATCGCACTCCACGAGAGTTCTGATTTTCCTTTTCCCGTTATCTCCAGCTTGTCTGTAGTGGATTTGCCTCCAGAAAACGTGTTGGAATACCTCTTGAAAGATGTTTAACTCTTTGTTGCAAAAGTAAATGCTTGTACCTCCAAAATACAACATCTAAATCGAATCTGCGCAGCTTGCAGATCAAATCCCCCTACAGTTACCAGGAAGTACAGGCTAAAATGAGCTTTTTGGGTCACTGAAGAGAAACCCCTGTAACTACACGTAGGAAGTATAAATGCCATAACTATTCATGTCATTAAATTTGTTTATCTTTACTGTAGTCTTCCTCTCCTACAAAAAAACAGGCTGATGCCAACCAGGTTTACTTTCTTAATGAGGAAGACTTAACTCTGAAGGTCAAGAAAGCATCTGCAGAAAATTCACAAACAGAAAAAAAGTTATGAAGTTCCACAATTCCATGACATGCTTATACTCCCACAGAAAAAAAGACAGACAATCCTTCTGTGCAAAGCATTACATACACTTTTCCTAGTGGGTACACATTACAGCTACATTCTGAATGCTGGTATGTAAAATTTATTTCAGCACGTACTTGTTCATGCATTATTTCAGAAAGCTCTTTTGCCATTTCTCTGTAGTTGGCCTTCATTTCTTCTTGATATTCCAACTGATCTTCCTTTATAAGTCGTTCGTTAACACCCAGAGCATGCCCACAAGCTTCAACAAATTGTCTGATTTAGGTACAAGAATAAAAAAAAAGATGTCAAATCAGGAATACAAAATCCAAAGTATTAATTCAAAATACCAGCTTAAAGTATGTTTTCAATGCAGTTTGAACACTATAAAAGTTAGAAAAAAAAATTTGTACAATATCAGTCTTGAAAAAATCTTTTCTTTTTTTCCCCTTCCAAAAAACATACCTAAAAACTTCCTTTAGTAGCTTTACTTTATTGTCTGGATATCTTTTGGTGTTTGTGTCATCTAAGAAAGCTCTTGCGTATGCTAATGGACCAGCATTAACCTAAAAAGAACAAGAATTACAAAATAAAGTCGGTTCTCTGACACATTGTCTTAGCAGTAACAGGTACTATATGTGTCTGATTTGTTTTTCTAAGAAGAACACACTGATTTCAAAACAGCTGGACTTCCGAACTAAGAAAACTGCTGGAGCTGGAACATCAGGAGAGGTCTCTACAGCGCTCTGTATGAACCTGCCCTGGCACAAAGAAACCACTTCAATGACGAGCCAAAGTAACTGCTGATATTGCCAATTTGTCATGTCTGTTTATGAAATTAGGGTGGGAAAACGCAGAAAATGAGCTACATCTACTACTGTTTAGTCTGACTCATGCCTATTATTCTTTCATATTAACAGTGAGAGCTGCTCACTTCTTATCCCAAATGCTAGCTTGAAAACTTCCTGATTATGTAATCTTGGCTTGTTTGGGTTTTTTTTTCTTCTTTTCTCTTCAACATCACAACAGTTCATTTCAGTTGACTGTGTTTACTGTTCCTTTTATTTGAATCAGTTAAAAATAATAGATCAACACTTTTGTCATTGCATTCTTAAGACCCTTACCATATTGATTTGTACATGCTACAGCTGCTTTACCCTATTTTGGTGAACCTGATGGCTTCTTTATACATTTAGTTCTTGCCTGCCTTAGGCAAAACGAAACGTTGCACAGTGAGATTTTCTACTATTACCTTCCTCCTATATATTTTGGCACTCCCTCTTCATCTCCATAGGGATCTTACCAAAATACAAAAGCAATCATGATCATATTGAACCTACTGTGAGCAGACCTACATCTAGGCAAAATACACTCATTCCTCCTCATATGGAAGTCAGCTTTACACCAAAACCTGGTGGGGCTCAGACCACCATAGATTCCAGAAATGAATCTTAACCCTTCCATGTAACTGTCCGTAATCAGTGTTTATATGAAATAATTTTATTGCTTTCCCTGTTCTGGAAATAGCTGCAAACAGTGAGCACATTTCTAATTTAGGGCACTCTTGAATATACAGATTATATATATAGATTATATAATTTTTCAGGGACAGAAGCAAGTGAAATAGCTGAATGGCAAAGTATATGGTCTTACCTGAACACTGACACTTCCTTGTAGCTTCAGCTGCAATTTGATCATATCTACATCAGCTGAAGAGCAAAGCTGCCTAAGTTCTGCAACTTTTTTACTCATTTCATCAATGGCTACTTCAATTGGGTTTAAATCGGTATGGTGCTGGTACATTACTGGAATGCGCTTTTTCACATATGGGAAACAATGTATAGCTATGGATGGAAACAAGTTTAATATAGTTAGAAAAAGGGTTTAATAAGGTGTGTTTTGATAGAATTTTATGCTAAAATCTTATTTTGATGAATTTGCCCAATTTAATATAATTAGAAATACTACCAAATGTACAAGGAAACAAAATATTGAAAATGTAAATATGCATAGCTTTAAATGTACTGCACCAAAGAAATATCATTGTCATTAATGCTATCAATAATAACCAAGAAATAAACCATTGGAACGTAATTCATATGACATCTATAAAAAGAATCGCTTATCATCGACATATCTCAAAGAGGAGCAAAATCAAAAAAAGCAAAGCTGTGTTTTCTATTTCCTCACAAGTATTAGCTATGGACAGCTCACATTATGAACTCATTTATTTAACTTGTTTTTACCACTATATTAAGACAATGATACAGAAGCTCGCACTTAACAGAGACAAAACTTTAACTAAGAACAAGGAAAGCTAGACTCCAGATTCACAATCCTTGAAGTTTAAGGAAAAAGTAAAAAAATTATTTGGGGTTTATCCCTTGAAATAAACAACCTGAAAAACCTAGTTTTGGCTAAAAATATGAAAAGCATTTTAGCTGATAGCTATAAAGGACTTCTAAGTGAAATGGAAAAACCCATACAGCACAGAATTAGACCATTTGAAATAATGCTTCCAGTAAAGATGCAACTTGTTATTTCACAAATTCAGATTTACATATTATACAGAAACATTGCCAAACACATCATAACTTTTAATTATCTCCCTTAAAAATATAACAAAATGTTTTGTACTACTGTACAAACTAAATATCTTTAAAGTTTGAGCCTATGGGAAGATAGATGGGCACACTCTCCTCCTTCCACAGCTAAAAAACAAGAAACTAAAGCGCAGTGGTTAGACCAAAGTCACAATGGAACAGAGGCCGGAAAACCAAGCAGAACCTGCCCTTCAGGGTCTTTTAGTGCTTTTAGCTGAAAGAACCAATGCTGCATTTTACACATCCAAAGATTGAAAGAATGTTGAAAAATCCCATACCCAAATCAGCAAGCATAATACCACCATTCTTCAATGTTTCATAGCAAAGAGAGGTGAGCACAGGGAAGGGCAAAAGGGAGACATGCAGACACTCCATTGTCAAAAAATAAAGATTTCAAAGTGAAGGGTAGTTAGGGCATAGTCATATCAGAGATTTTACTGTCTTTTTCCAATGCTTAGAGGTTAAGAAATTACACAATGATGCACATATTCTCAGATGGTCATTTCTATATAAGTGCATTTTTAAGTATTATTTTCAAGAATGCACTAGTTTTAAAAGGTTGTTTTATCTAATAGTATTTTGGTATACTTTGCAATTCTTGTCACCTCCAACAGTTATGTGTGAAATCTTCTACAGAATTTTTTCTGACAAAATACATAACATACAGAAAAACTTAGTATCAAGAATTAAGCATTAAAAAAACCCCAAAAAGAGCAGCTTTCTTTTAAAAGAAATTTCCATTCAATCAGTACCTGTCAAAATAGTCCGTCGCTTACACTGTTCTTCTACTCCTCCTTGTCTTTTACCAGCTTGAGTAAAAGGCATCTCAAACATAAAGCGACGAATGTTATGAGTCCTTTCAAAATCTGTCTTTCTTTCTTGTAACTCTTTTTCTTCAAAGTATGGAATTACATGTGTAACTTGAATATATGCATATTTTGAATCTAAATCCTTAGGATTGACCTTAAAAACATGAGAAAAAAAAATTAAATAGCTACACTGTGAATAAAGTGGATTTAACTGTAGTCATACAACTTTGGTCACTCAATCTTTACATTATTGAAAACACAGGAAACTTTAATGCTTTCACAGGGCTTCTCTGCATTCAGCTTCTAAGTATCATGAAGACAACACACCTAGATGCGTTACAAAATACTGTTAGGTTTTCGGTTTTTTTTGAACACTCATTATCAATAACTGCTGTATGCAAAACTGCAAACCAAAACATAATACAGAGTTATACCCATGATTAACACTGGAAGGCAGAGATGCAGGAAACCCAGAAACAAATATTTGTCCTTCATGACAGCTGATACAACAGTAGATAGGAGACCAAAAATTGCTAGTGATATAAAAAGATAATAATTAAAAATAAAACCCTACATTGTACATAGTTCAGAGATACTACCTTCAGAAGACACTCCTCCCAGCCTGTCTGCCTCAACTCTGACACCCTGTGAAGGTCCCAAAGAATACACTGGTGGGAGCAGGGCAAATAGAAGGCTTCACTATGAAGTTCATTTTATTTCTAGAACTGAATGAGCAAGAGCTTCATGGACTGGCAGATATTTAATTCAGTAAAAGTCAGCAGCTAGTCTCCAGTACAAAAAGATAAGGCCTCCTAAGTCTTTGCCCAGCAGGGTCCCTAAGCAGAAAAAGGATTTTTTTTTTTTGTAAATTCCCTCAACCACGGGGTAAAGAGGGCACCCTAAATCTGTGCACCTTTCTAAAAGTTGTAGTCTACCATTTTAGTCTCACATCAAATATTCACGTTATCTCTGCCTGTCTCTGAGCCTTTTCGCTTCTATAAACTAAGTGGGAAAAACAGCAACGCAAATACACACACGAAGTCACCAGGTAAGTCCTGGAGCAAACTGGGAACAGAGCTAAGGTCTCCCTGCTGTCATCCATTTTTATTGGAACATGATGCTTGATTATTATTTTTTTTTAAGCTGGTATTTTTTTTAAGATTGCTGGACATGAACTTAAATAGTAATTTATGTATCTATCTTTTTTATGTACCTATGTTCTCATAGAGCTAATAGAAAATGTTCCCTACAAATGTTGACAAACACATGCACTATAAGTAACTGTAAAGAATTCAGCAGAGTACACTGGAAGAGCTCTGAAAAACTGCTATTACAATATAAATCTCTTGCCTTACATGGCATGAAAGCAGCCCTTGCGTAAGTCCTCCTCTCGTTTTAAAGTTCCAATATTGAAAGCCCACCATTTCTGCACTTTCAGGCCGAGAGGCACAGAACTTTGTGATCTTACTGGTGGAATCAAGGAACAGAAGAGACAGGAAATTATAGTAAGAGAAAATCACCATGAAGTTTGAAGCCAAACAAAAGTTAAAAATTGGCTGAAGAAGAGAAGGAAAGGAATGCAGAGAGGCATCTTGCGCAGTATGTGTTCATCTCAGCATACAGGACACTGTAGCCCTCTTTAGTTCACCAGTTTCGGAGCCTTCAATTACCAAGGAAAGCATTTCCTATGACAAATCTAGATTTAACCAGATGACTTTGTGCGAGCAATTTTTCCTACAGTTTAAGCATTTATAAAATCGAACAAGCTCAGAGACATAGGCAACAGATAACACAAACAACTGATACAGAAATAAAATGTTGTTTATATATGGTACTTTTCTCAGAAGAGGGGTTTATTTCTTAAGTCAGAAGAAAGTTTGGACTCTGCTCTTGGGGTGCAGAAAAGGGAAAAACTTCCAAAGAATGACTGTGCATGAACTCGCAAGAAATACAGCTAAAGATAATACAGGTTATGATCATAATCCAAATTTGTTCTAAGATACAATTATTGTTTTGAGAGGTAACACTATGGAAATTATATTTTTTGATCGTTCTTAAAGGTAAACCTAATAGAAGATGATACTTCTCTTATGCCCTTCAACCAGTAGTTTTTAGACACTTTCGTGTACCAAATGAGAAACAGACAGTGATCCCACAGAATTTCCCGTGGACTACTAGAAGCAATATATTAGAATTTTTTAGAGAGACTAAAGATCATACTTTGCCAGAATCCTGAATCATTTTGACATTTTCAGATCCAAATTTGTCAGAGTAGAGTTTTTGGAGTCTTTGGGAAATTTCTGAGAGAGGTGTGAGTTTAGGCTCTTTGTAGATATATTCCTTTCCATCTTCATCCTCAAAGAATCCCTGTAAAAAAACAAAGTAATCAAAATCTTGGGAAAAAAACACATAGGGCAATGATGAAGATGAACATAATGTGTGTGGTTCAAAGCAAATATAAACATTCAACATCAGGATTCAAGCAAACACAAATAAAGAGAAATTAAAATCTAAGTAAAGAAGGTTTCTTAAGAGAATTTAAAAAACCACGAAAATGTAATCATCTGCTACAGAATGAGTGAAAGATAATGGAAACACATAGTTCAAATTTTAAAGGTTTGTTGCAATTTTATGGTGTGCCAAGCCTTCGAGATAACTTTTCTTCACTTTTGTTTAAAAGTGAACTTTAGCACTGTTTCACTTGCCAAAACAGAAATCTTGTTGCCCAACAGGACTGTCTGATTCACATCAGTATTTTGGCAATGGTTTACATAAAAATAAGTAGTAATAAAAAAAATTCGAGAAAATGAAATTTAATTTATGTAGAAATCTTACTTTTGTGTTGTACTACATTGGCATACACTTATTTTTATTACATAAAGCATTTATTTTAAAACCATAACTAAATGCAAAATAGAGTACATGGAAAGTGAAACAGGTCATTGGTTTAAAACAAGCCATGTTCGACTTCATGTTTGAAACCAGAAAATAAATATTTTTGTCATAAGCAAAACAGACAAAATAGAAAAGCACAACATCTCATGTTTAAACACAGGCTAGATTGACAAAAATACCCACATCAAACTAAGGTGAAATGCAGCAGTTTTTACTGCATTGCTTGCTTTGTAAGCGGTTACTGTAATTACCTCAACATCTGTTTCACTGTCTGTAAACTGGTATTGCTATAAAGTTATAAAAGACAACAAAATACATGTAAAGTTATACTGCTCAGAGTATTTTACAATGCTCCATGCTCAGCTGAACAATTAGCAACTGGGCTATGCATGTAGAAAGTGTATTACTTGATACCATACAGAAACATGGATTCTAGACATATATTAGAGGACGTGAAGCTGTCCAATGCAGCGACAGAACTTTTCTTCGAAGCATGCAATACCGATGCATAGAAAAGAGGTGATTTGTTCTCTAAATGGAACTTCATGTTATTTTTTGAATTGCAATGGCTAATTAATGCATACCAATATAAGAAGCAGCCTTGCAAACCACACTGTAGCACTACAGACATTAAATCAATACATTGCTAAGAACTGACATTATAGAAAACTTACCGCTGCCTTAAGGTAGTAAATAAAAGAAGAAAAAGAAAAAAAGGCAAAAAATTTACTGAGGAAAATAAGGAAGAATAGTATCGAACTGATAAATGTTTTAAGCTAAATTATTGACGGTGTTTAATTATTTCTTACAGAACACATTTCTCGTACTTTTTATGTCATAGTATCAATATAGATGGCAAACTAGTATACCTTGTAAAATAAATTCAGAGTTTTCTTACTGCATAGAGAAGACAAACAGAAGTTAAATAATTCTCACCTGTCCAAAGAATGCTACTCTGAAATAAGTTCCCAGCAGTCTCTTGCCTGTATGCATAACTTCTGTTACTTTACTGTATGCTCGATGAAGGGTGTCATATAAATGAGCAAGCCTCTAAAAATAAAAGAAAACAACCATGGAGTAAAAGAATAACGTAGAACTTTCCTACCTTAAAAAAACAACATTAAATGATGTCCTTGTAGTTAATAACTACTAAAAACATTGTTTTATTCAACAGTAGTAATGGGTTTCACACTTCACTAGAATGACAATATGTAAGGTTAATTTTTATTTATAGGTAAAGAAAAACATTTTAAATTATTTAAAATTGAAAAAAAATTCAACATATTCATGTTTCAGTTATGATATTAATACCCTTGTTCTGCAATGTCCAATGTGTCACCCAGTTAGACTAGAAAAATGAGGATTTTTTTTCTTGCTCAAATTTACTTATGATGAATTTAGTACCTCAAAATCTCTCCGTTTTTCATAAATAGGAATTATAAGTTTATATATGTCAGCAATGAGTTCATAGCGTTCTGCCTTCCAGAGTCCATCAGCACACTGCTCCAACAATTCCATCAGCACATCCTAGATTTGGATACACGTTTCAAAAAGTAAAACAATTCAGTACTCATGAAAAGAACAGCAAATAACTATACCAAAGTTCTTCCCAGTGAAAAGGGAGGTCTTGCTTCAAAACAAAATTATCTACACATAGTAATTTAAATTTTTGTGGCAATCAAAAATTACTAAAAGGAAACAAAACAGAATGGTCTGAGTGTATGCATGTACTCTTTGTATTTACCACAAACAGCACTTTCCTTTTAGATACTCCTGACCTCTTAAGTCTACAAATGACACCTCTGTGAGGACCCAAGGTCTTACCTTGAGACCCTTGTCTTACCTTGTAAGATTTTCTTTTTTTCCAAAGTGTTTTTTCCTTGGGTTTTTTTTGTTATGCACAAAGAACATTATTTTTAAAAGGCAGCTATTACAAACACTTCACTGTAGTGGTTCTGAAGGAAACTATTAAACAAATTACATAAACAAAAAACCAAAAAGATAGCAAAAAGACAGAATACCAAAATCCGCACTCGGAAGGAATTATCAAAGTACAATGGTGGAATTTTATATACTTGGTCCAGAATAAAAATACCGATAACAACAGTTAGAGAAGCTGAGAAATCCTGAAGGGTCAAAACAGTCACAAGCAAGAAATCACCTTGGCTTTGTTGGGTTTGATCCTAATACCCTTGCAGCAAAAAGTTAGTTATTTAAGGTTAAATAAGAATTATGCTTACCTGTACATTAGAATGGAAGCATATATTTTGCAATAGAGCAGTTACATCATAAAGTCTTTTCAGTTTGTTATGATTCTTTATTTTCCACACATTTAACTACTACTACTTCAGTAAGTGTAACAAAATTAAGATAACATTATTACTTTGCTCTAGTTTTCATACATTTAAAATTACTTGGCTAACTCCATTCACTCAGTTATAACAAACAATTTTACAGATACTATGGAACAGCTCATAGCTCGTGTGACGAAGCTGTCATATACTTCGTCACGGCTCGAGTGCGACAGAATCACTGTGAAGACGCCCATTGCTGTCCACATACCCTAACACATCTCAGTTCTCTCTAAACAGGTCTGGAGCTCCAAGAACCTCCAAGAGAACCCAAGCCTTAGACTGACAGATGTCAGCAGACATTACACTTCTACCTCTTGAGACCTTCTGGTACCATTCTTGCGTCATAGTGGTGAAGCCAGAAGTTGGAAATAACTCCTTTTTATCCTTAGAAAGGACCCAGTGCTGCTCTATTCCCCTCCTCCACAGAATCACAGAATGGTAGGGGTTGGAAGGGACCTCTGTGGATCATCT
>Ga0181612_152734_pt1 | contig 10967 bp, 7 predicted proteins | sample HoacroProtozoa21_FD_119630 | JGI IMG/M metagenome (GOLD analysis project Ga0181612, IMG submission 119630) | Hoatzin crop microbial communities from Cojedes, Venezuel. Combined Assembly of Gp0051906, Gp0051904, Gp0051908 | reverse complement strand
GGCAAAGTATGTCACAAACGAAGAGTCTTTAAAGACAAAGACATAAAAATCAAATACAGGAAATACCTCCGTAAGCCCTACGACTTACAATTCAAATTCAACAACGGCAAATACTACTGCTCCGAACTAGTCTATGAAATCTACAAAAACCAATTCGACACAGTGCTGTGCAAACCAAAGAAAGTAAAAGAATACTTCATCGGTTCATTCCCCAAAATAAAGAAAGAGATGAAAGACCGCAACATCTCCGAAGAGCAACTAGTCGTCGCACCCTGCGATTTATTATAACTAAAACAATAACTTTACAAACAAAAAAGATAACTACAAATCTACCCCAGAATTATCTGGGGTAGATTTTTTTAGCAACAACTACGAATAAAGCTAGAATTACATGTTTTCGTATATAGTTGCGAGGAAAAAATCAATAGCGCGTTCAATTTATATATGAGTGATGGGAAATAGGTAGGAAAAGCCAAAAAAAGTCCCATTATTTTGTGCGTTATTTTCAAATTCGTAACTTTGTAACCATATTAACCTAAGCGGATAAAATAATTGCCGATTTTTCATCGAGTTCTTTCACACCGCGACTATCAGTCTAACATGCCTACACGATTCTACAGTTTCAACGACCGCATCGAAATTATGAATCCAGGCGGACTTTACGGAAAGGCTCGTCCCGAAAACTTCCCCTTCGTGAATGACTATCGCAATCCCATCGTCGCCGAAGGTATGAAGGTGATGGGGTTTGTCAACATGTTCAACCACGGCGTGCAAAACGTGAAAGATTTGCTGAAAGCCAACAAGAATCCTGAACCGCAGTTTAATGTGGACAAGATAACTGTATTTGAAGTTATAACGCCTATCGCCGGTCCGGAAGATGCGTATGAGAAAGACAGAAAACGGACAGAAAACAGACAGAAAACGGATAGAAAAATTTCTAATAGGCAACAGAAAATAATTGACTTAATACGAGCCAATGCTGAAATTAGTCAAAACGAAATGGCTTCATATTTAGGCATTGCAAGAAGTACTGTTGCAAAAGATATCAAGCATCTGCAAGAATGTGAGATAATATTTCGTATTGGTCCTGATAAAGGCGGGCACTGGGAAATAAAAGATTTTTCATAGTAATAGCTAACTTATGAGGATAAAAATGAATTAAATTGAAAATTTTTCTTTGTGTCTACTTTTTGACAACAGTACACAAAGGAGGAGGAAAAAGTTGGAAAAGTGTAAGATTTGGATGGAAAATATGTTGGAAAAGTGTAATTTCTAGGCTAAAAACTTGTTGGAAAATGTAATTCTCTCTATCTTTGCGGCAGAAAAGACCAACGAAAGAGGCTATGTTACAACGTAAGAATGAGACCATTATACGCAATTTCCTGCTAAACGAGAAGCTGGCGTTGCTGGTGACCGGCGCGCGGCAGACCGGCAAAACCTTCTCTATTCGGCGAGTTGCAAAAGAGATTTTTGACAACGTCGTGGAAGTGAACTTCATTGAAAGCCCCGAAGCGAAAGCTATTTTCTCAAGCGCCAGAGACGCACAAGAGATTTTGCTTCGCTTGTCTGCTTTCAGTGCGGTGCCCATGGTTCCCGGCAAAACGCTCATCTTTCTTGACGAGGTTCAGGAGTGCAAAGATGTTGTTACTGCGATCAAGTTTTTGGTTGACGAGGGCAGTTACCGCTATGTGATGAGCGGCTCGCTGCTCGGCATCGAATTGAAAGACATCCGCAGCGTCCCCGTCGGCTATATGAGTGTGCTGGAGATGTTCCCTCTCGACCTTGAGGAGTTTGCGTATGCTGTCGGGATAGGAAACGACGTCATCGCTCATTTACAAGCATGCTTCCGGCAGCTCAAGCCCGTTGATGACTTCATACACCAACGCATGCTGGAGCTGATGCGCCATTATCTTTTGGTCGGAGGTATGCCGGCAGTCGTTCAGCGCTATGTTGACACAAACAACGTGAAGAATATCGTTGCGGCACAACAAGACATCATCAATGCCTACAAACTCGACATTGCGAAATATGCCGAAGCGAAGAAACTGCAAATCGATGAAGTCTATGACCTCATACCGGCAGAACTGAATGCGAAGAACAAACGTTTTATTTTGAAGGAGCTGAACGAAAAAGCACGATTCCATCGGTACGAGAATGATTTCCTTTGGCTGAAGGATGCGGGTGTTGCCATCCCTGTGTATAACGTGGAAGAGCCCACCCTCCCCCTGCTTTTGGGCAAGCAACGCAATTTGTTCAAACTGTTTCTGAGCGATGTGGGACTTTTGGCAGCCATGTACGGCAACCAAATCCAGATGCGCCTTTTCAGTGGTGATGTCAACATCAACAATGGCGCCATATACGAGAATTTCGTGGCGCAAGAACTTTGTGCCCATGGTCTTTCTGCCAACCACTCTCTGTATTATTTCAACAGCAAGAAGCAGGGCGAACTGGATTTCGTCATTGAATACGAAAGCCATGTGTTGCCGATAGAGGTAAAATCGGGGAAAGATTACACGCGGCATAATGCTCTTTCAAATGTACTCTCCAATGCTGATTACGACATTCCGCGCGCCTATGTGCTATGCCAGGACAACATTAGCACGAAGGAAAAAATTGTTTATCTTCCCATCTACATGACCATGTTCCTGAAGCGGGAGCAGACCGAGGAGCAGACGTTACGATTCGACGCATCGGGCCTGGCATAAACGATTAAAGGTCTTGCACGGGAGGGGTGCAGGACCTTTTTAGTATATTCTTCTATAGGGGGTTATTGCGGGTCGAGGGTGGCGATGACGCGCAGGAGGGTGTTGCCCACAGCGGTGAAAGTGTCGGCGCTGAGGTTGGCGGGCACGTCGGCGGCGGTGTGCCAGTAAGGGAAGAAATTACCCTCGGCGCGCAGGTCGATGATGTCGATGCAGGGGATGCCGGCTTGGTTGATAAAGACGTGGTCGTCGGTCACGGCGCCGCCGTGGTCATCGACAAACATAGGCGAGTCGGCGCATCCCCACACCAAATCCAGGAATCCGGAGGCGTTGTACTCGGAGTACATCTCTTTGGGGAAGCGCGCGCCCTCGGCTCCCACCATGTCGAGCAGGATGCCAAACAGCGGTTTGTAGCCCGGCACGTGGGTGTGCGCCACCCAGTATTGCGTGCCCAGTGCCCATGAATTTTCGTCGGAAGAATCGCCCCAGTCCTCGGCATCGGTCAGCAGGATGTCCACGCCAAGCTTGGTGCCCGTCTTGCGCAGCTCGCGTGCCAGCTGGAGCAGCGCCGCCACGCCACTCGCGCCGTCGTTGGCGCCCATCACGGGTTGCTTACGCAGCGAGACGTCGGGGTCGTTGTCAGCCCAGGGTCGGCAGTCCCAGTGGGCGAGCAGGAGGAGGCGTTTCTCGGCCGTGGGGTTGATAACGCCGATAAAGTTGGTGATGTTCAGGCGGTTGTTGTCGAAGGTGGTGACGGTGGCGTGTTGCGTGATGACGGTGTCGCAGCTCTCGCCGAGTTGCTTGCCAATCCACGCGGCGCATTGCTTGTGGGCGTCGGTACCCGGCACGCGCGCGCCGAAGTTGCATTGCTCCTGCGCCAACAACAAAGCCGCCCCGCCATCAAACGAAGGCGAGGTCGGTGTTTGGGTGTTCACAGAATCTGTTCCGCTCGTTGCGGGCGTGGCGGAGGTGGTTCGCGCGCCGGTGTTGGTACAGGCGACGGCAAGCAGCAAGCCAACGCAGAGGGCGATTTTTTGCCTCACGCAGAAGGAGCGGATTTTGAAGGATTTAGCCATACGGGGGTCGGATTAGAGCGGATTATTCTCACGCAAAGACGCGGACGTCCCGCAGACGATTTTCCCTGCAGATTTGCGTTGTTATTTCTCGGCGGCGGCGGGAGCCTCAGCAGCGGGAGCCTCGGCGGCAGGCTGCGCTTCGGCAGCGGGTTGTGCCTCAGCGGCGGGCTGCGCCTCGGTGGAGATGTTGGGAGCCGTGGTGCTGGTCGGCAGGTTCTTTACCTGCGGGAGGTTGCTTTGCACGAGGTCGCTCGGGGTAACGATGGCGCACAGAATCGATGCGGCAGCGATGAAGATAGCGAGTGCCCAAGTAGCTTTTTCCACAAAGTCGGTGGTTTTCTTGACGCCGCCGATCTGGTTGTAGGTGTTGAAGTTAGCTGCCAAGCCGCCCCCTTTGGATTTTTGGATGAGGATAACGCCCACCAAGAGGATGGAGGCCAGGGTGATAAGAATTGCAAATGCTACGTACATATTGTTTTGTTAATTTTTGGTTATTCTTTGTCGGTTGAGGTTCAGTTTTCGCAAAAACCGAATTTGGTCGGCAAAGTAAATACTTTTTTGCGGATAATTCACAAATAATTTCTCAATAATTTCGAGCGCAGGCGCGTACTTGCCTTGCGAGATATAGATTTTCGCGAGGCTTTCGCTGAGCATTCCTTCGTCGTCGTCCTGCGGGGCGTCGATGTTTTCTGCGGCGATTTCGGCGAGCTCGTTTTCGTCGAGGGTCATCTCGGGCGAGAGGGGCTGCTGGGCGCGCTCCACTTCTTGCGAATGCTTGATGAAGCTGTCGATGATGCGGTCTTGCTCGTCGGCGGCTTGTGGCGATGGCGCGTTTTCGGCTTGTTCCTGCGCGGCTAAGACGTCGGCATAGTCGGGCATGGGGTTGAAAATCGCGTTGTTGATCGCCTCCACTTCGCGCTCGGTGGTGTTGCCAAAGTTGTCCAGAAACCGGTCGATGGCGTCGATGGTTTCGGGCGTGGCGGGCTGTTGGCTTTCGGGATAAAAGGGCGTTGGCGCGTCTTTTCCCTGCAGCGCGTCGGCGAGGGCGGCTCGGTCGGGGCTAGTCACGGCGAGACGTTGCAACTGCTCGGCGGAGGGTTTTTCGCCCTTCTCGCGAAGCTGTCTCACCTGTCGCGCCACGTCATACGGTGCGCTTTGGCGGTCCGTATTTTGCGCTTGGTCAGCCATAGCAATGCAAAAAGCGCCGCAAAGGTAATAATTTTTTTTGAGTAATGTGTCGGTAGATGAGATTTTTTTTCTCACCTCGATTTTTTTAACTCCCCAATTTGCTTATCTCGCGCGGAACTCGCGGAACTCGCAGAAAAACCTCGCGCAGATCACGCGGATTTAAAAGATCCTGCCATCCGGATTCGGATTTTTAAGGATTTCGTCGGGGGTTAGGGGGATTGGAAGACGTAGGAGGTCATGGACATGGAGCCCAGCTCGCGGTAGTCGTTGTAGATGGTGAGTTGGTCGCCATCGTTCACGACACCGAGGGCGCTAATTTACTGTTGCCCATCGGGTTAAATCAGGTTTTTGCTTTCGATGTCTTTGAAGTAGCGGTAGGTGCCCACCTTGAGCTCGGCGCAGGCGTCGTCGTCGGCAATGATGACGGCATGGCGGTGCATCTGCAGGGCGCTGAGGGTGCACATGTGGCTGACGGCGCCTTCGACGGCTGCCTGCAGCGCGCGTGCCTTGTTGTGTCCGCTGACGATAATCATCACCTCGCGGGCTGCCATCACAGTGCCGACGCCCACCGTGAGCGCGGTTTTTGGCACTTTGTTCAGGTCGCCTTCGAAGAAGCGGCTGTTGGCGATGATGGTGTCCTGCGTGAGGGTTTTCTGGCGCGTGAGGGAGGTCAGCGACGAGCCCGGCTCGTTGAAAGCGATGTGTCCGTCAGGGCCCACGCCACCCATAAACAGGTCGATGCCACCGGCTGCGGCGATACGTGCCTCATAGTCAGCGCATTCCTTTTCGAGGTCGGAGGCGTTGCCATTGAGGATGTTGACGTTCTCGGGCTTGATGTCGATGTGGTTGAAGAAGTTGTTCCACATAAACGAGTGGTAGCTCTCGGGGTGTTCTTCGGGCAGGTTGCAATACTCGTCCATGTTGAACGTCACGACGTTGGCGAACGAGACCTGTCCGGCTTTGTTCATCTCGATGAGTTTACGGTACATGCCCAGTGGCGAGCCGCCGGTGGGGCATCCCAGTACGAAGGGTTTTTCGGGGGTCGGGTTTGCCGCGTTGATGCGTGCGGCTACGTGTTGCGCCGCCCAGAGCGACACTTTCTCATAATTCGGTTCTATAATCAGTCTCATAATGGTGTGGTTTTATTTGGTTGCAAAGATACAAAATTAGTTAGGAGTTAGGAGTTAGGAGTTAGGAGTTTTTTTCTCGCGCGCAAAAAAAATCTCACGCAGATCAAGCGGAGCTCGCAAAAGAGAGGACGTCGAAGAGGTCACCCGCCAAACACATACTTTGGATCGAGCGTATGACCGTCTTTCTTCGCACAGAGCACGCAGATTAAGCGGATTTAAAAAGATCCTTAAAAATCCGCGTGATCTGCGTGAGGTTATTCCCAGGTGGGGGGATAAAAAAGGTGGCACGGGAGAGCCGTGCCACCTTTTTATGGAGGATTCGTGGATTATTCGGGTAACATGAGGATTTCGGCGCGGTTGCGGGCGTTGAGGAGCATCTTGGCGAAGTCGGCGATGCTCTGCGGGGTCTGCGCGTTGACGATATCGGTGTAGTGGGTTTGCCAATCGATGCCGTTCTCGTTGTATTCCTCGATGACGTTCAGCCAGTGGGAGTTCTCCTTCGAGGCGGTTTCGTACTTCTTAATCATGGCTTCCTTGATGTCGGCGAGGGTGGCGGCGTCGATGGTCTGCGTGGCAGCCTGCATCTCTTTCTCCATGATATCGAGCGCCATATCGCTCATTTCGGGCTTCACGGGGCAGTAGCCGACGATGCCGGTGTAGGGGCGATCGCCCTGGCGCTGGCTGAAGCCGAAGGCTCCGGCGGAGTAAGCTGCTCCGGCGTCTTCGCGAATCTTCTGGAGGTAAACCTTGCTGAGCACTTCGCCGAGCATTTCAGCCTTCACCGCGTTCTCGACGCTGAAAGGCGTGGTCATGTCGTACCAATAGATGCGTGCGATGGCTTTCGGGGTTTCCATTTTGCGTTTGAAGTGGACGACGTTGTTGCCGGCGGGATGGGTAGCGACGTTGTTGTATTGAGCGTTGCCTTTGCCCTTCGGCAGCGAGGCGATGTATTGCTCGATGAGGGGCAGCAGGGTCGCTTCGTCGAAGTTACCGATGATGTAGTAGGTGTAGTCGCCTGCGTCGGCGGTGCGCTCTTTGGCGATTTGGAGGATGCGGTCATAGTCAATGGCTTTCAGGGTGTTGACGGTGAAAGGTTGGCTACGCCAGCTGCGGTTGTTGGTGATGTACGACACCGAGTCGTTGAAGATGCTCTCGGGGTTCTGGTCCTTGTTCTTGAGTGCCTGTTCGAGGACGCCCATGGTGGTGGCAACGGTTTTCTCGTCCTTGCGGATGTCGGTCATATTGAGGTAAACGAGCTGCATCATCGTCTCGACGTCCTTGACGGTGGAGTTGCCGGAGATTACGTCGTAGTAAGTGCCCATTTCGAGGCGTGCGGACGCTTGTTTGCCAGCGAGGGCTTTTTCGAGTTCAGTGTTGTCGAAGTTGCCCAAACCGCTGGAGCCGACCATGAAGGTGTAGGCAGCGAGGTTAGCGGCATCCTTTTCGTCGTAGAGCGACTTGCCGCCTTTCTTCTCGCCGTAGAGCATGATTTCGTCGGCTTTGTAGTCGGTCTTTTTCAGGACGACCTTGGCGCCGTTGCTGAGGGTGAGGATGTCGTAGTCGAACTTGTCGCTATGGGTGCGTCCGACGATTTTGCCGGGCTTGGGCATCGTGGCGATGAGGGGCTCATCTTTCACGTTATCGACGTAAGCGGTGATGTCGGCAGCGTAGGCGTTGTTGATGGCGTTGTGCAAGCCGGTGGGCGTGGGATAGGTGGCGCCTTCGACTTCGCGGTTGAAGTTGAGGACGACGAGGTTTTTCTCGCCCGGCTTAACGAATTCCGCCATGAGTTGGTTGATGGCTTCCACAGGAATCATGGGCACGATTTGCTTCATGATTTCGTAGGTTTGGTCGATGGTGGCGATGGGTTCGCCCTCCAGGTAGTTGGCGGCGTAGGCGCGTCCGAGGCTCTCGTTGCGGGTTTTGTTGCGCTCGTTGTAGCGTTGCTCCAGGCGGCTGAGGTATTCCTCTTTGGCGCGATAGTATTCGGTGCCGGTAAAGCCAAATTTCTGGGCGCGGAGCACTTCGATGACGCCGGCGTTGAGGGCGTCTTCAGCCTTGCCCTCTTTGGGGACGACGGTGAGGTCGAAGGCGTCTTTGTTGCTGGACAGCAGGTAGTTGCCGTCGCTGACAGAAGCCTGCAGGAAGGGGCAGTCGGGTTCGAGCGCCTTTTCTTCGAGGCGTTTATTGAGCATGGTGCACGCCATGTTGCGCATAAAGACGTAGAGCAGGTAGTCCATGTTGACCTTCTCGGCGTTGGTGGGCGCTTCGTGTTTCCACATAGCTGAGACGAGCTCGAACTGTTGCTCTTTATCTTTATCTACCACGATAATCGCCTGCTCGTTGTCGGGCACGGGTTCTTCGGTCACGTGGCCGGCGTTGGCGGGAGTGGTGTTGGGTCCGAAGAGTTCTTTAATTTTCGCCACGGTACGGTCGGGGTCGATATCGCCCACGACGATGATGGCTTGGTTTTCGGGGTGATACCATTTGTGGTAGTAGTCGCGCAGCTCATTGTATTTGAAGTTGTCCACCACTTCCATCGTGCCGATAGGCATGCGGCGGCCGTATTTGCTACCGGGATAGAGGGTTTCGAGGTTACGCTCGAGCATGCGTTGCGAGGCAGACGAGCGCAGGCGCCATTCCTCGTGAATCACGCCACGTTCTTTGTCGATTTCCTCGTCTTCGAGCAGCAAGCCGTCGCTCCAGTCCTTGAGGATGAGCAGGCAGGAGTCGATGGCGCTGAGGCGCGTGCTGGGCACGTCGTTGATGTTGTACACCGTTTGGTCGATGCTGGTATAAGCGTTCAGGTCGGCGCCAAACTCCACGCCAATCGAGCGGCAGTAGTCAATCACGCCTTTGCCCTCGCCGTTGAAGTGCTTGGTGCCGTTAAACGCCATGTGCTCGAGGAAGTGCGCCAAACCGCGCTGGCTCTCTTCTTCTTGCAGCGAGCCTACGCGCTGAGCGATGTAGAAGTTGACGCGCTTCTCGGGGTAGTTGTTTTGACGAACATAGTAGGTCAATCCGTTGTCTAATTTTCCAATTCTCACAGCCGTGTCCACCGGAATGGGTGGCATTTGCATTTGTTGTGCCGATGCCGCAAAGCCGAGCAGCAGCATTAGGCTCCATAATAAATTGATTCGTCGCATAAAAATATAGTTTGGTTTATATTAAATAGGCATGTTTAGCAGTTTCGAGGCAAAGGTAGTGCTTTTTTTAAAAGAAAGGGTACATTTAAGGAATTTTTGTATTAAATTTGCGGCAAATAACACATAAAAAACAACAACTTGTATGAAAATCTTAACCTTTATGGCTTGTAGTCTTTTGACTCTGAGTGCCATGGCACAAACTACATTCAACTATCCCAACGCACGGCGCGACGGCACCGTCGATGATTACTTTGGCGAGAAAGTCGCCGACCCCTATCGCTGGCTCGAGGACGACAACAGCGCCGAGACCGCCGAGTGGGTGGCTGCCGAGAACAAAATCTCGCGCGCCTACCTCGACGCCCTGCCCATGCGCGACCGCGTCAAGCAGCGCATCACCGAGCTTGCCAACTACGCCAAGCAGAACCCGCCGCGCATCGTCAACGGAAAATACTACTACTTTGCCAACGACGGCTTGCAGAACCAGAGCGTGCTCTACGTGAAGGACGGTCCTAACGGCACGCCGAGTATGGTGCTCGACCCGAACACCCTCAGCACCGACGGCACCGTGGCGCTACAGCACGTCAACTTCTCGCACGACGGCAAGTACATGGCTTACGTGATCACCCGCAACGGCAGCGACTGGAACGAAATCTACGTGATTGACCTCACCACAGGCAAGACCCTCGACGACCACATCGTTTGGGCGAAGTTCACCGACGCGCAATGGATGGGCGACGGCTTCTTCTACAGCGCCTACGACGCCCCCAAGGACGCCAAATCGTCGAAAAACGAATACCAAAAGGTGTATTACCACAAAGTCGGCACGCCGCAAAGCGAGGACAAGCTGGAATACAGCTCGCCCGACAACCCGCTACTCTTCAACTCGGTGGAGGTGAAAAACGATGGGCGCTACCTCATCGTCGTGCAATCGGAGGGATACGGCAACACCCTGCGCATCAAGGATATGCAGGCAGCTAACCCGCAATACGTTACCCTCGTGGACAACATGGACTACATCAACAACGTCATCGGCATCGACAACGGCAAAATCTACGTGCTGACCAACGAAAACGCGCCGATGTACAAAATCGTGGCTTACGACGCCAACAACCCCTCGACCGCCTTCCAGGTAGTGGTGCCGGAAAAGACGAACGTCATCAGCGACGTGAGCATGGCTGACCACCACTTCATCATCACCTACGACAAGGACGCCAGCAACCACCCCTTCGTTTACGACCTCAACGGCAAGGAGTTGCGCGAAATCAAACTGCCGACCTACGGCTCCACCTTGTTCAGCTGCCGCAACACGCAGAAAGAGGTGTTCTACACCTTCACCTCGTTTGTCTATCCAATGTGCATCTACAGCTACGACCTCGCCACGGGCAAGAGCACGCCTTACTTTATGCCCAAGACCGCGGTGAACCCCGACGACTACGAGACCAAGCAGATTTTTGTCAAGAGCACGGGCGGCGTGAAGGTGCCGACCTTCCTCATTTACAAAAAACACCTGGCGAGAGACGGCAACCGCCCCACCCTGGTGTACGGCTACGGCGGCTTCAACGCCAGCATGACCCCGGGGTTCAACTATTACCGCATCCCCTTCTCGCTGATTGACGAAGGCGGCGTCTATGCTTACACGTGCCTGCGCGGCGGCGGCGAGTACGGCGAGAAATGGCACGAGGCGGGCACGAAGATGCAGAAGCAGAACGTGTTCGACGACTTCAT
>Ga0181612_152335_pt1 | contig 10967 bp, 4 predicted proteins | sample HoacroProtozoa21_FD_119630 | JGI IMG/M metagenome (GOLD analysis project Ga0181612, IMG submission 119630) | Hoatzin crop microbial communities from Cojedes, Venezuel. Combined Assembly of Gp0051906, Gp0051904, Gp0051908 | reverse complement strand
GATTTTTTCATTACTTTCACTGACGACATACTGTGAAGACTGTATCAAACCATGTAACACTCAGAACTGACGTATTCTCAAGTCTGAATACAGGCCTTCAAGCTTGCTTTGGGGTTGTTTTGTTTTATTTTTTTAACTGATAGCACAATTACCTTAATTTAAAAAGAAAAAATATTAAAAAAAACAACACCCTACTTCTGAAACTCTTCAGGGTTGGAATCTGGCTCCAGGTTCTTCCTCCATCTCTCCCAGGATCTCTCAGTTATGAGTTTCTCCCCTGGAGTCTCAGGAATACCCATGGCCTGAGCAAAGAGGTGTGCACCATGGTCAGTCAGCAGCATGTGCTTTGTCTGCAGAAGACAGACAAGAGATTCATTGACAACTCTTGTTTTGCCTTGTACTGAGCAGTTTTGTATAACCACTCTTTATTTTTAGAAATAACCACACAAAGAAAATTCCAATTCTTGTTTTATTTTTAAACTTTCTAGATTTCTATGCCTATATCGTCTTCTACTAGCTGAAAAAAATTTTCAGCTCTCCAAATCACAGACACAAATTTTCATCTTTAGTAGAAAAGAATTGCATTTATCTACTCAATACTTATTATAATGGGAAAAGAAAAATTGGTAAATTTGCTCTATACATGCAACTTCTTTGTATTGTTTCCAGTCAATCACCAAATCATCACTTAACTGTTTTCTCCAGTTAAAGAGACCTAGAAGGATTTTACTTGGAAGGAAAGAATGGTAAATAAATTCCTGTTCTGTCTGAAGGTATTACTTTTTGTAAAATAACCCAGAAATGTAAACAGCATACACTATATCATACAGTAACATGTTTCTTAACATCAGCTGAACCATTTTATTTTAAATACTTCCTTCAACTAGCTGCTACTCTTATAGACCCAGAATCTCAGATTTAAGATCAGAATATTATTCTCGCAGGTTTGACAAAAATGTTTGCTCTCTTCTAACAACTGCAGAAGCTCTATTTTGATTCCTTCATTCAGCAAAGCACTTAGACCAGATTTTAAGTCAACAACCTTAGTTAATTCCATACAGCTTGGTTAATTCCTATTTTAGAGAAATTCGCCAGATAAATTTGTTTCATCAATCCTTATATTTTAGTTGGAGCAAAAAAATCTGACTTTTTTTTTTTAAATCTGTGTATAAAATAAGTGTCAACTTCTTGGACCACTACACAGCTGTAGTGTACACTACACAGAGCCGAGGAAGGTTTTGGAGATGGTCTGACTATGTAGCATGGAGTCATTTTGGATCATGGCAGCTAACTTCAAGCCAGCTTTTATGTCCATGCAGCAGCACAGCACACAGGTACCAAGAAGCAGAGATCCAAAAAGTAGACCCACATGATGCTGGACCTAGCGGGCCTGCAGAGCCAAGCAGGACACCGGAGTGGCACACAGTCTGCTCTCCGCCTGAAGCGAGGATGCCAGAAGTCGGGTATTTCTGCGTCATGCTGCATTCCGCAGGACATTTACAGTCTCAGAGCTTCAGACTTTAAGATGTTGCAAACCATCAACTTCTGTTGGTTTCTCAAGCAATGACAAGCAATCACTACCATGACCAACCCATACCACTGCATTGTCTTAAAGGATTCGAGCTGAAGCTCTTCCCAAACCAGACACCGAGCTCTGCTTCTGCCCGTTACAGCCTCTGCACTAACCCCTTCAGCTGCTTACACAAGCAGGAAACGTGACTACACTTCAGAAACATTCCTGAACAGTCACTCACGCATGTGGCGGCCCTAACATCAAACACTTCTGAGATTTTAAATGTCCTGTTATTGACAAATTAAGTCCTCAATTCGTAAGAGTACTGCTTCAGGGAACAAGAGTAAGGGTTACAAGGAAGAAGTCCTCTGTATGTGTGAAAGAGTGGACAACTGGCTTACAAGCAGAGTGATGTTACCAGCCAGCAAAAGACCTACCTGTTTCTTACAAAGCTGCAGTGTTCTTCCGACCTGAAAGACAACTGCTTTGTGCGATGCTGCCCCCCACTGCCACGAAACCCCCAGAGGCACACGATCCAATAACTCAAACTGGGTTTGGCTGGGGGTTTTTAGGTGGTTTTTTGGTTTTATTTTTAGGAAATACATTGAACTGTCTTTTTGAATTTATCTGTATCAGAAAGCTGTGTCCTCCATCACTTGCTTTCTTCAACAATTAAGACTCTATATCATTCTTTAAGTAAGTTTTAAAAAAATTAAAACTTTATTGTAAAAAATGGAAGTTATTTCTTAAAACTTTTTCAAAGGGTTTCTTCCCATATGCAGATTCTGGTAACATACCCACCTTCCTGAGCTGCACAAACAAAAAAATGCTTGCACATAGAGGAATAAGCTTCTATGATAGGTTTTGGGTGGGCTTGGTATTTTTTTAGTCCTCACTGAAATGAAGGTTATCTTCTAGGAGAAATTTATTTGGTTTTCTATTCAATATATCTTGTCAATCAAAGGAACTGGTAGAACATTGCCAAACAACCCAAAAGCACATTTTTCTGTCTCATCCTTCATCTAGAGTTTCATGAATATGTTTGCTAACTTAATTCTTCTGGGACACATTTCTACAAAGTAATCCAAAAAGACAAAGAAACCTGCCCCTAGATAAGGGGTTGCAGAGATCTTACAAACAAACAGCAAATTTTGGCAAGTTCAGTTCATTTCATGGGAAACAGGGAAAAGAAAATCCCCCAAATTTCTGCAGATGACCTGAAATTCACACCATCACTGTTCTTCATTTAACAATCCTGGCAGCGCACACAGCACAGCAAAAATCTGCACCTTTGCCTTGAGAAGTCTATGTTCCAAGCTAAATTCACCTTTGTCTAATGCAAAGAGTTGGATGGTATAGTAGAGGAAAACATATACACAGTTCATGTATATCAATGAATCAGCACTCTAATTTTCACAGGATGCCTGTCTAATGAAGTGTTGGAGCTAAGGGGGATTACATGCCCTATTTAAATAAAAAAAAAGCGCCATTTGCCATTTCGCTGTATAATTCTCTTTGTTCACTACAAACAGGACAAATTCAACAGGAATTTAACTGCTTTCTCAAGGATTTGTAGAATTAATTAGTTAACATACCAAAAGCCTTCCATCTCTAGAGGCTGCCATGTTCAATAGCATAGTAAACCATAAATGGAACTCCCCCATGAATTTGGACAAGTTGAAGCCCAGTGAGAATGTGACAGCACACAGGATAAATGTGCGCAACAACAATCTAGAAGAGCTACTCTGGCCACCAGATGGAGCCCATATTGTTCCATAATAGGAACAGAAATACAGAAAATCACTAGCAGATGGGGAGGAGTTTTTTGGGGTTTGGTTGGGTTTGGGAGCTGTGTGTTTCAAAATTCCTTAAGACAGCGAGGCATCTCAAAACCACTGGGAAATAAGCATCCTAACATGCTTAGGACCCCAGGAAAACTACAGTCTCATTACCCATGGGTCACAGAGTTCAAAATATTTTTAATCATGCACAGCAAAATGAAACAACATACACTCTGAAAAGTACTGTGAAATAGCCTGGGTTGGTGTCCCAAAATTCCTGTCCCAGATGAATAAAAGAGCAACACCAGTTGGTATTCCCATTTACAACACCTGACAGAGAAGCAGCAGAAACTCACCTCAAGACATACAAGCAATTTAGGCCAACATGTACATTTGAACTTTGTTTCATCTACACAGAAATTTTTGCATCTGGGCAAACAGCAATACAATGCACCACAAAATTTCATGATTTTATGGCTATACCACTTTACTTGGTCCTGTACAGCTGAATTTTACGATTTCCTTTCAAATTTAGCCTCAACATTCTTGAACACCAGAAGCACCACACAATGGCAAGAAAGACCTTATAACAGAAGAGAAAGACAAAGGAGCGGGGTCTTTTTGACTTCATTCTTGTTGGCTTAAACGAGATTTTGTCACAGAGAAGACAACAAAAAAAATCAGTGAATCTGGAATATGAACTGAACAACATGCATTAAAAGAAGTTATCTACAGAAAAAAAAAAAAATTACAACACTCCTCCCAACATGCTAGAAGACATCGCTCCTCCAGCTCTCCACCTACATTCTCAAATTCTGAAAAAATTGGCCTTGTGAAGCTGTCTACCAGCTATACTTATTTGTTCCAGCTAAATGACAGAATAAATCCCATGTGAAGGAACAAAAAGCTCATTCATCACAAGTTTTAACAATGTTCTCCAGTGGATACACATTTTCAAAGTATTTATGTTAAATACTTTAGTGAAAAGTCCTGATTTTAAAAGCAGAACTATTCTCCAATTAAGGGCAAAAATAATTCTTATCTTCTTTGGAGACCGTTGAGGACAAATTACATTTCAATCATCTTCACAGATCACCAAAAGATGTTTTGTTTCCTCAAAAGTCACTTCGAAAGGTTAAAGAAACATAAATCCTCTTTGTTAGTAAGTATTGTTGCAAATATCAACCCTTTTCAACAATGGGGCAGCTGCACTAGCAGGATGAAAAAGGTAAACTTTTTGATCACTGTCACAGTCTAGTAATGGTAAAACAGATGCACATATCACACAAATGACTTTCTCCATCCCAAACCGTATCAGTTGCACCATTTCTGAAAAACAAGAGAAGTCTGCTGTGGCAGCTATTAGAGGGCCTTCTTAGTGGAGTAACGTAGGATTGATTTTACGTAGACAGTCAAGTAACAATCATTTTGCTGCCCTGATAAGTTTGATTCTCTCGGAGAGTCTGTCATGATCACATAGTGCAAACATTATCTTCTACTGCTGGAAGACCATGACTTTGCACTAAGGGTACCATCTGATTAGGTCACAATGGGGAAGGCTACCTAGAACAACGTGAGACTGCGTTACATGGCCAAATATGTTACTGGGTCATTTAATTCAGCTCCGTGTCATTGCAAAGTCAACAGTACATCATCCAACTTTAAACTTGCAAGATCAAGCAGAAGACTTCGTGACAGCATAGAAGCTCTGCAAAAAACAAGTGAACAAAAAAACCTCTAAAATCTTGAACACTGGCTGTGGAGCTACAGCAGACCAACATGTATAGGTCAATTTCTCCTTGAGCTTCCAATTGCATGGCAGAACTGATGTTTCCTTAGAATGCTATTTTTAATAAATACCTCCCAAAACCCCTTAAAGTAAAAGTTTGTCATGGTCATGACCATAGTTTCCAAATACTGCCACCCATTTCTCCCTTCTTTCCTGCTTTAAAGCACTACACAAACATCATTACTGAGGTGTATCAATGTAACGGATGAAGTTCCAAACGCAAAAAATGCTTCACATTCAAGTACATATTCCACATACCTTTTCCATGACAAGTCGAGCAAGTTTTATTGGGTTTGCTATACACTTCACTGCAGATACTGCTCCAGAGTCTAAATTTTTTCCATCCATGATAATTGCATCCATTTCTACTTCACCTTTTTCATTTAGAACAGATCCACAGCCTACAGACCAAAAGAAAAAAAAAGGGGGGGCGGGGGGGAGAAGAAAGTCATTAAGAGCTAATCATCAGGTGATTCAATTATTAGATCTCATCAAGCAAACTTTCCCAGTTTGTTGTGTGACTTATTGAAAGTATCTCCTGAATACAAACAGAACTCCAGAAACACTGCCGACTATAATTACAAAATCCAGCCATTAACAGAAGTCACATAGGGTACAATCTCTACTTTAAAATCGAGTTTTATTTTTATAACATGAAAAACACTTTTCCAATCCCATCCAAAATGATATACTAGGTATGAAAGTTAAAACGACAAACAATCATGAACAGAATTCTTTATCCCCCAGATCATTTCAAGTGCACATAAAACTATTTTACCTTTACAGTTCTTCCAAAGGAGGATACAACATAACCCAACAAAACAGTATAGTGTTCAAATCTATCAACAGATTAATGTCACACAGTGTTCCAAGAAACTGCCAAAACTGATGGAGCAGAATAAAAGTGTATGCTCACTAGTGTAACAAAAGCTTGAAATAACAAGTTCTTCATTACCAAATAAAAACAGTAGATGAAGGAATTAAAAAAAAAAAAAATCAAGTAATGAAACGTTGGGTAGTTATTTTCTTCTATAATTATCGGTGCTATCACTAACCTAATTGAAAATTAATGAGATACAAAATGAGACAATGCAAAGAGTTGGTTTTTTTTTAATAATGCCAATAACTGTATCACAGGGGAATAATCAGTTGTAAGTAATCAAGTGCACAAGCCTTGCCAATAATGACAAGAAGACTAAATCTAAAATGAAGTAAAAAAACCCCAAACAAAACACGGCAGATTCACAGAGTAGCTCAAGCAGAAAGACTTGAACATTGTACAGAGTTAAACCAGGTTTTTTTATTTCTGTTAAGCCAACACTAAAGCAGGCCAGAAGCCACTGTTAATAATTGTTGACAGAAGACTTCTATGCTGATGTACTTCAGACCTGAATATATGAAGTTAAATCCCCTGCTACATGAGGCAACAAAATCCTGTAATCTGCTAAACTCCCCTTGCCACACACAGATATGCCCCCAAAAAGTTATTTTTTTGCTCCTCTCCAACTGCATAAGCTATTCCAGAGTTCAGTCCTGCAGCATTCACCAAGTGTTAATTTCTAGACTACACTGATCTGTAAAGACCTTACAGGTAGCTGCCTTACGCCACCTGTGTTAACATCTTTCTTCCAGCTTCTCCTTTATGCTGGTAGAAGTCTTCTTAGTTTTCCTAGATAAACCCTGCCATACTTTTAGCTTCCTTTGACAAGGTAGGCGCTCTAGCCCGTGATCACCAAATTTGCTCTACAACTAGTGTACCCCCTTCTCAGGTACCAGTGACCAGAACCATGGTTCCAGGGGAATCTCTACCAGCTCCCTTCATCACTGCATTAACAGTATCCTATGTCTACTGGACATCTCTCATGGGATACATCTTAGGATTTCCTAAAATCTACAGAGCAGGAAACAGTTGCAGACAAATCCCGTAGTCAATGGCATCTTCCTGCAGAAGCCTCCTTTGACAGTCGGTGAAGAGAGACAGCTGCCTTCTAAGAACAATTCAACCCACTTACCTTAGGCAGTTGTGTAGCCATCCTTTCTCATTCCACTGACAGCCGTGAAAGCCTGTACACTGTGGCAAGGCTAGATACTAAACTTCAGGTTATCTGAGGCAGGATGAATCCCTCCTTCTGTGGTTACAGACTGTCTTTTTGCTTGCCTTCCAGCACAATGGGTAGGGACTCCCTGCCTCTGAGGCCACAGTATCCATTAGCAGCACTGAAAAAGAGTTTGGCTTGCTTGCGAAGCCAAGGCAGGGGACAAAACAGAGAGACAACAAAAGATAGAATCTAAGGGGACACAAAGAACCAACATGTTTGACATCAGCCAAATCACAGCAGGGGTGCCGAGAGCACTACTCCAATTCCCTCTATCTACAAAACACACTATCCTGCAAAGGCTGAGGAGGTCAGAGTGTGCACGGATCACTATATTGGAATGACAGTTCTTTATCTGGAGTGTTCAGACCAAGCTAGTCAATACTTCTAATCATCAAAGAGATGGCACGAAGGAAATATAACCATGGCCATTTCCTCATCACAAGCAGAACTTGATGACTTCACTATATATTACACACTGCAGAAGTCACTAACATGGTAGTTTTAGATGACAGCATAGCTTCCGGGTCCCTACAGCAAGCCTACACCGAGATGCATCTATACAGTATAGCTAAACCGTACCATTCAAAAAAGGACACAACTTGATTGTTATGCCCATTCTTCCCAATCTTTATTGTTGTCTCTTCGCAATGTCTGTGTTTTCCTTGAAAATATTACAGCAAACCTCATTTTTCTTTTACAAATACCACACGGTGAGCTTTAAACAGCCACTCCAATCAGGGCCCTCTTCACATAGCTTTCAGCTCCTTTTTACCAGCTCCTGAGAGGAGCTGTATCTAATGAGAGTTAACACAATTAGATGTGTCTAAGTGATTACCAGAGTACTTGCCACTTAGATCAGCATAGTCAAACTTGAACAAGGGCTTAAGGCTCAAGTCTAGTCTAAGCAACTTTTGCTAAAAACTGCTCATTTAATATACTACAAACAAGGTATAAATATTGTCAGAAAACATTAACGTAAACACCCTTAGACAAAAAAATAATTCAACATATGTTTCAGTAAGAATAAATGTGACCTCGGACCATGTAAAAGTTTGCCACAGGCACATCTTGTACTTTGTACGTTAAGCAAAATGGTAAGTTATCACTGTGTATCAGTCACTGGATATGGTGGACTCCAAGGTCCTGTCCTCAAACAATATGATCATTTTTAGAGGAGCATACACTGCTCACAGGTGTCAGTTCAGTGATGGCATGCTATGAGAGAGCACAGCTCAGAAAAAGCAGTATTAGTGACAAGATCCTACATAAAGGTTAAAAAAGCTTGCCTGCAAAAGACAGAATATTGCTAGTCCTTGTGATCCTACTTAGGATAAACACCCATATGCTTCAGACTGTTGTGTACAAGTTAAATAAATGAGCCTAAACAGATCATTATAAAACAAGCTTTCATCACCAAGAGTCACACTGAGCTAAAATATCTTTCCCATCTAAATAATTTCAATTTCTAGAAGCATCAAAACTAGTGTATAAGAAACCAAGAAAGTATGCAATTATTTATGTGGAATGATTAAGAAAGTGATGTAAACAATCTTTAAGCTTAAAATTTATATTGAAGTTGCTTCCACATTAACATTGGACACCCAGTGTTGGGCAGAATGTCCCTGAAGAGATGCTTCCAAGAATTAGGATTTTTTCCTGCCCTAAAGTAGCAACTCTAAACTCTCTGGCCAGAGAGATATTTTGAGACATAAACCAGAACCATAAAGAGAGCCAAAGGCCAGATAGATACTGATTTACTGACCCGAGCAAAACAAAGTCCTAAAGGCTAGTGACTGATTACAGAATAGGTAAAGTAAAAGTTAAATGACAGAATGCCACCCTGATGTTAATGAGACAATAGTACACACCACATCTTTAAGTCCACTTCATGATTTCAGCCTGAATCCTCGAAACATCAAGATGTTCAACCCAAGTCAGTAACAAAACACTGAAAGTTTCATATGAAACAAAAGCTCTCCCTCGCTCTCAGTTACAAGGTGAGAAGGAACAAGAGAATCTCTGCAAACTAAGCGTGCACATCGCTAACAGCTATCTTACCTAAAACACTGAACACTCACTGGTCTTTCTTACCATGTTCATTCCTGACATACCTTGGTGGAAGTGAGGAAATACTTTCACTGACATTCATCAAAATAGTAAATTTGAGGTCATATTAAGAAAAGTATTTGGCTATTGACATTAACATTAATCATTAGGAGATCCAGTTATGAACCCTTACTGTATAAATTCATAACACATATACCATTACTGTATTATTTCTGTAATATTATTTACTAAAGCACTAATTGCAAGCATTAATTAAGAGAAAAACAACTAGAATCTTCAATAACAGTGTTTCTCTGGCAACAGGTAAAGGTAAAGCGTTAAGGCTTAAACATTGCTGCAAGCTATATTCAAGTGCCTTAAACGTGAACGTTAACTAAACATATCCTCCATTAAGGAGTCCACGTCTTAAAACTGAGCACACAGCACAGTAACTGGAGAAGATGTACAGAAAAGTAGTATGGCACCACAAGAATGAAACGGCAGGTATAAAGCACTGAAAAAAACAGACAAGACTAACTCCTCTGCCTAAGTGTACTCAGAACAAACTACAGTACATACCATGCTGTTTTATTATACAGAGAAGCAAACTATTTTGTGAGATCAGTATTTACTCCACCGCAGTGTACATAATTCAACAAAAATACAAGCCAGCATTTTCAGAAACATCAAGGCAAAGCACTTAATTCTTGAAAAATCACCTGCATTAAAATGAGGATCATCTTCCATTGATCGTACTGCCTCCTCAACCGCATCTAAGGCACTGCCCCCCTGTTTCAGGACACCATAACCTCGCAGCGCAGCTCTGACAACACCAGCACGGCTTCCCTCTTCCCGTTCTTTAAAGATCCGTCCAGCTCCACCATGCACCACAATGACAGGCTTCATCCTGCCAAATTCCTCCCCGGGCTTTCAGCTGTGCACACAGGTTACTCGTAATTACCCTGTTTTGGAAAGAAATGTCTTTAGCATGTGCTCGCTTCTACATGGATGGATCTGTGCAGGTTAGTTAACAGCCATGGGCTGTTTGATAGCAAATGTTTTTTCTTTCAGGAAGCCGAGGACTCACGTGAAGGAGCTCCTAATTCAAGCCTGGACTGGAGGCACCAGGCTATGCAATACAACCTGGAGGTCAGCCCTGCTTTGTGCAGGGGGCTGGGCCAGGCGGCCTCCGAAGGCCCCTTCCAGCCCAAGTTAACCTCACGATTTAGCACCAACCTTGTCTGGTACCACTGCAAGTTACACAGAAACGTGCATCTAAGTAACCCCTGATCCTGCTAACTGCTCTTCATGCTTGATGGGTAGCTCTGTTATCTCTGGGAATATAACCAGAGATAAAGCAAAACCACTGACCTGACCTAACAGCTCACCCAGCTCTGCTGCCTGGACTTCAAACCTCTTGACCTCCTGCAAAAGGCTGTGCAGAAAATGAGGCGTTCAAACCTGGCAGCCAGCAGTTTGCTGCTCCTGCTCACGGCCTCCTGGGAGCAAAACAGAGTGTTGCTAACACATCTTTGGCGATGGCGGCTATGTTTTCGCTTCCAGAAGAAGGCAAAGGGGAAGCAGCCTCACCTCCCGCCGAAATCCAGGGCGCCTCACCGAGGAAACTCTCCACCAGCAAAGAGTTTCTCGGGGCCAGACATTTTTGGAGCCCGTGAGTGAGGCCCTCCAGGCTCTTATTTCAACCGGCAGCAACGCCTTTCCCTCCGCGGAGGTCGGCT
>Ga0181612_149367_pt1 | contig 10967 bp, 7 predicted proteins | sample HoacroProtozoa21_FD_119630 | JGI IMG/M metagenome (GOLD analysis project Ga0181612, IMG submission 119630) | Hoatzin crop microbial communities from Cojedes, Venezuel. Combined Assembly of Gp0051906, Gp0051904, Gp0051908 | reverse complement strand
CCTTGTTTAACCATGCAAGTCTCCTGCCTCCTTTGCTCGATTTCTTTCTCAGGGGGATGCACCGCTCCTGAGCATGGAGGAAGTGATGTTTAAACAGCGACCAAAGAAGTATCACAGACACCTAAAATTTTGTCTCTGTGCTTGTCCAGAACTTCCTGTGAGTGTGCATCAGGGAGATCTCTGAGCTCCAACATCTGCAGGCTGCTTCTGGAACAGCCAGTACGAAATTGCCAAATGAGAAAGCAATAGCATGTTCAATACATGTGAACTAGGAAAATCTAAATGATAAGATTGACTAAATAGTACCAAGCACTCTGTATTGATTAGTATCCACGTAGATAGGAAGACTGCAGCAGCTTTCAGACAAGGCAGAGATGCAAAGTGTCAAACACAGGTACTACAGAGGACAAACTTCCCTCTCTGGTACCTATACCTTTACAGGCGTGTATTTCAGGAACAAAACAAAAACTCCGGGACCCCCAGTTCCAATCCAAACCCCCCAAAAGTGCCTTGAAATAAGACAATTCTTCCTAAGGACACATCTACACTGTAGTAGAAGACAGTGCCACGTGACAATGACCGAGCTAGCTCTGGGTGACTCTGTATCAAAAGCAAGTAGAAACAGCTCCACTAGCATGCTGGCTCACACAGATAAACACCCCCAGCTTCCCCAAAGAACTGATCAGCGTGAGTCAAGTGTCAAGGAGCAAATAGCGTATCTAGAATCCAATCTGGCATGTCTGCAACTAGCTCAGGTATCACTTCGTGGCACTGCACGAAGCCATGTATAACATAAGGAAAGAAGGTAATACCACACTAATACCAGCTACCTTCCTTAAACTCACTATCTTAATGTGACAATGAAATTATTTTCAATGCGGTACCTGTTACAATGTGTTTCAAGTACGACTAATATTAATACAACTATTGTTTTTCAAAGAGCTTTTATTTGTCTGCTTCCTGTCTTGGATATACATAACATACACAGCACACAGTTTTTATGGTGGTGTATTATTCAAACATGAGATCTGAGTGCAAACACAAAATTCAGTGATCCTCTTTGCTTTGAACACAAGAGGTTAGCTCTTATTGATATGAAAAGCCAGCAGACTTATCAGAATACTTCTATACTAGAAGACTTCTGGAAGAAGACTATTAAACCCTAGTTCAGATATACATAATATGATAGTACACAAAATATATTACCTTTACAAGAAAGAGTTTTATAAGAATTCCTCCAAAAAAGTAAACACTCATGTAGGCCTCTGCTCTGTCAACCTCCCAAAATCAACTGTTATCAAAGACCACTACGGCTACCTGCGCCTTCTGGACATAAAACCATTTTAGAAGAGCACCATCATAACAGTAAAATTGTCAATCAATCCTTTAGCTGTCATAAATATAGTTATTTTGTAATTAAAAATACAGGAATTTCACATTTCTCAATTACAATTTGTCAACTTGAATTATATATAAGCATATAAAGCCATATAGGACCCTCTAGCACAGAAAATCCACAAAGCCCTTACTGTCCATTGTAAGCGAAGTCAAATCACATGTTTTCACACAACATAGTATTCCTGACACAAAAAAATGTTTAGCTTGGCAACAATTGTGGTAAGAAAAAAAAGGGAAAAAAGAAAGCCAAGTTTAAAAGGAGGATATGTAAAACCTGTCTAAAGCAGGCCCTTCTGAACTACAGCTGTCCAATGACCAGATACGACGTTATGTTCTCACAGAAAGAAGTGTACAGTGTTTCACAGGAATTGTTCAGCATTGCAAACAATAGCACTCACATGCTCCACCTCATTGCCTTTAAATCACAGGTTTTAATAAGTCAAATTATTTATCATCCAGATTTTAAAAACCCAAGATATTAAGCATTAAAAGTTCACAGGTTAGTTTTAAAATTCTGTTCCCAATCCTTAACATGTATAGTAAAACATACTGCTGAGGCACTGCTGAAAAATCCAAGCAGGAACTGATTGTCTTACATATAACTATAAACATTCAAGAAATGGTTAGTCTATTTTGAGTTCAAAATTTCAAGGCTCCCATGAAAGGGAAGAGTCTTGATGATTTGATTTTCTGTATTCTATAAATGTTAGTATACAGTTAACGTTAACATACAAAACTTGGCACTAGAACTGCCTCTTTCAGAGCCATACAGTCTTTGCATGCACTGTAACCTACAGTCAAACATGATTTCCAGCTGTGCTGGAAATTTTCTATTATTCTATATCTGACTTTTCTATTAAAAATAAACGTAGGCTGGACTTCTGTTTTAAAAACCCTATCTTCTTCCACAACTTGAAAAACAAGTATCAAAAAGGAACAAACAGCAAAAATAGAAGAAATAAACACATTGTGCTAGTTAAGAAGCTCTGACACCTGACAGCCACAGTCTGAGGAACATTAAAAAAATTCCTATATACAAATTTTATATGTACACTAAGATTAAGAGCTTAAGAAAATTATTATATCTGTTTTTGCATTTATTTCCACCTGTTCCGCATCTAGCTGCAACTCATGCAAATGCACTTTCAAATGTATTATTGTGCAATAATCTGCTTTTCTATTTGGTCTGGCGACAGAATTAGGTCAACACTTTCACCTATAGATATCTAAAAGTACACACCTTTTTTAAAAGTTAGGCCTTAGTTTCTTGGATAAAACATAGCATATTTAGATGTTCGAAAGCCAAGCAGGTCTCTCATTTCATTTCGGAATTTTGACAAGTCTTGCCGCAGTTCGTTTAGGTTTTCCACAGTTGCCTGATCCGTGCTTTGCATCTTCTGTCTCATGGAAGTCAAGTAACGGTGGACTAAGCAACACATCACCTTTTGATAATTCTCATCTCTCTTTTGCTTCAGATTTCTCCATTCCTTTAAACAAACATTACACACTTACTATGGAAAAGTGATTTTTGAGCCCTAAAGCCTGTATAAAATTATACAGAAAGTATGAACAAAATAACAAAGCTATTTCATGGACACATCCTGATGTGCACAAATGTACTATGGATGTAAATTGCTAGAAAAAATTAAATTTGATTATATATAATCTGCCGTACCAACAAACCTGAAAATTTTTAGTCTACCTGCCTTGGTAATCGTCCTACGAGCAATTAAGACTTCCATAATCCTCAATGTTTCTCAGTGCACATTCCATAAAGTCTTTGAATTTCATTTATTTAATACTATTTTTGTCAGCAAGAAAATGCAAAATTAGTGTGCAAAATTACAGGGTACAATAAGAGTCAACAAAAGGCTTCAGTGACCCTTTTTGGTTCTTTATTTTGACACTTCTATAATATGTTTAAAACCAATTACTTTCCCCAAAGAATACTCTAACCTCACCATTTCTGAGATCAGCACGTACTTCCCTTGTGGTTTCTATGAGTTTTCAATCAATCAAAGCATTTTTTCCAGACTATTTCTGGGGGAATTACGGGTTGGAGGGAAGGGAGTTGGAATTCCCCAAACTGAAAGTTAGTAGAATCTTAGTTAAGTAGAAATAGATTAACATTTATTTATATTTGGATGTAACACACGTTAATTCTATAGTTCCTATTTATTTTAGTAGCACTCACCATGTGACAGGCAGCTTCATACAGCAATTTGTGGATTCATTTTAGCAAACAGCACCTTTCCAGCTTCAGAGCCTATAACTGTTTCTTACCTTTAGGCTGTTCTGACGTTTCACTTTGCCACTTGATGTATGAGAGCAGATCCATTTACTGAGACTGTTGAAAAGATAACAGATAGTCTTGGGAGAGGGAATAACATTGAAAGGCGGAGGTAGCGTGCATTTGTCATCAAAGTAGCTAAGCCAAAGCTTGGCACGAGCAAACTTCCATTCCTTATCTTCATGATTCTAAAGCATCAGAAACATTAACAGAGATCAGAAGCAAAAGTATGAACAGGCTATTTCATAAATTTTATTTTCTCATACCTTAAAAACTGACCGTTATTTAACTTTGATTATATAGTATTTTACTATATAGATTACATAGTATGTTAACAATTTGTTTTAATATACTAATATTAAATAATTAAAATACAAAACATGTCTCCAATTCACTATATGCTCTAGCGTAAATACAAAATACAGCTATGAAGTTATAAAACCACTATCAAATGCCCAAGCACCAGAGCTTATCAACAATAGCACCTTGACTCAAACAGCTATTTTATCATCAAAGTCTTCAATTCCCAGAGGCCCAAAGCCTTGCACATGTTCAACATGCAAAGAAACCATTTTATTTTGTTCAAAGTAAATAAAGAGTTCGTATTTGAAGGAAAGATGCTCCTTGTGAGCTCAGAGACAGAGCTTATCCATGGAGGTCTGTAGATTAGTCTACACATCGTAGGAAGAAATTTGTATAAAATCCAAAGATACAGATAGCAATTACTGGTAATTAATCAGAAGCCACTTACTGCTATCAGCTGAAAACTTTTATGAAGCATTGCCACAAGGAGTTTAGTTAATACTATCACAACCACCACATTGTAGGTACCAACAATAACAGCACCCACAAAAGACTGTAATTCTTCACCATAGCTAAAACGTGTGACAAAGATTGCTACATGTGCCAGGGAGAATATATACCAGAACAGAGCAAAACATGTGCCAATAAACCTACAAAAACAAGAAAAGAAAATCCAGTTAGGTAAAGCAAACACCTAAAATGAGTTTATTTAATATAAATTCAAGTGCAGTGAAAATTTCCGGTTTTGTTTAATTACTACGAATTAAGGGCTAGAACAATACAACTACTTCATAGGTATCAAACTCACGAATGGAATGTGTCATTGCTCTGTTGTTCACAGAAAATCCCCGCACAGTCCTTTTCTTCATTTACAGTAAATCCTTTATCATAAAGTTGTGTCAATCCAATTGTGAATGAGAATAAGACAAGAAGAAACATGCCCAGAAATTTTCCAAAATCTTGTAGCATCTGCCCCATTGAAATCTGTGAAATAGATTTATTTCCATTTTAGTAAAACATGTAGTTATTTTTGTTTGTATTTTCTCCTTCAGCCTCTAATCCAGAACTTAAATTTAACTTAAATTTTAAGATGCTAAACAGACCTCAGCATCAGGAGGTACCCTAGTACCATTTTACAGTGAAAAATTCTGGACGTTAGAAAGAAAATGTAAGTAGTTTTAATATCGCCTGGTAAGTTCAGATATTTCAATTACCCATAAGCAATAGTATGTACCCCTTATTCTTTACCTGTAATACCAATGGTAATAAGGAACTCACAAGTCAACAGATCAAAGCAGTAAATGAAATGCATTTGAGCATAAATACCATCACAGAAAGTTAAGAAAATACTTCATAAGGACACAGAATTAATAAAAACATTTGGAATCATCATTCACCACTAATCAAGAAGTGGTATACCAAAGCCCAGCTGCAGAACGCAGAATTACTTCACTGTATGTTTTATGTTAAGACTTAAAATATACACAACGTGTAGGTGTGTAAGCACATAAAAATTGAAGGGTTTAAAGTACAGAAGATGTGACACTAAATTCAGATCATTAGTTTCCATTTCAAAATATCCTACACAGAAGCTCGCAACAGTACAAATACAGCATCTTTAAAAAAAAAAAATCATGCTTGTGCATTTTTCCAACCCAGAGAAGAGCCTGACTTGCTTCTGTCGTAAGTACAAATTTTTACACAGACACAGCATAAGCTGTTTACAGCATTTAAATTACTCTTCCTACAAACTTCTTCAGAGAACAATATACTATTATAAAAAATGTAAATATATAAAATGGTGCCAGGTAAATCTAATCCTCTACATAAATCAGTATGTGGAAAGCCTAATCCTATATGAATCACAATCTATACCAAATCATAGACCAGAACTGTATCACTGGTCAAGTTTTGCAAGCACAAGTTTCCTGGGAGATGAAGTGCCAGCTCCTGCTCTCTCCCGTGCTGCTGGAACCTCACTGCGTACCCCTGCTGCACAGCAGATTCTCTCCGAGTCTTTGCAGTTTGCCACAGACATGGAGAATCTGCAACTGTAGGCAGAGCTCTGCAGTAATTACACTGTTTGGTCAGAGGATGAATGTAATCCTCATCATACTGTTTCATCACATCTACACTTTTAAAGGAAAAAACCCCAAACCAACAACAAAACATTTACCTTGTGGCAGGCAAGAGAGACACAAAGCAGATGAAAAAGGAATGCACAAAAAGTGCAAATCACCCAGAACTATTTTGATTGGATTAGAGTGTAATAAGACAGCCCAAATACAAGCTGCTTTCTTCACACAGTCACGCTATTCCTTTCAAAGTATTTAGAATTTCTAAGCATTTGAAATCTAATGGTCTAATCTAGGGGAATATTATTCTATCTTCTGTTAATAAAGAAAAACCACTACATATAGTCAACTTACAAATCAGTATTAAAATAGGTTTTATTAATCAATAAGTAACTGAATGCTTAAAAATAACTTTAATAGTCAAGAGAACGCAGGAGCTGCCTCTCCCCCCCCTACACTGTTGGGTTTCCATGCCATATTTGATTACCACCATTTGAACTTTGTGACCTACTTTCAGAAAATACTGTAACAGTTGTTGCACAAGCTGTACTGGCCAACAGTAATAACATAAGCTTCAGTGTGCCACTGAATGGGGTGACTGTTGACTGTTTTTATTTACTTGGAAAATTTCGTAACATAGCTTTCTAATAAAAAACTTGTGAAAGATCTAGTACATAAATAAATATGCACATTAAACAGTGAATCTCTTTAAAATGTGGAGAGACTTCAGCGTTCAATCAATTTGTATAACAAGCCTAATGTTTACTGCAACATCAAGACCCTAGTATTTGTTTCAGTAGTATTTGTTTCAAAGTATGCAAATACATTTCCATTTAAAAGTGTGTAAAATAAAAAATATAGAAGTAATTAACAGCGCCACAGCCACAGCTAGAGAGAAAAGGGCAGGAAGTAAAACAAACAAACAAAGCTGAGAGGAGAAACAGGCACTTTCCAATAATATTAAACTGGTTACGAGAACTATGAGCGTTCTTTTTAAAGCACTTTTTACAATGATTTTAAAAAGACCAATTTAACTAGCGATTATTTTTCTTTTCAAATAAGGACTATTCGCTATGAAACAAAAATATTCTAAAAGATAATTACTTGTGCAGCAAGATTAGGTACTCCAATTGTTAAACTGAGCTGGACCTTCAAGCCGGAGGTTTTCAGCTAGATCCTAAAGCCTTGATACAAGATGAGCCAAAATTATTTACTTCAGAACCTCCTTTGGTAGAGTGCTGCTCCCAAATGTTTATTCTGCCTTTATGCTTAGTAGAGATAATGTTTCTTGCAGGATCCTTTCAGATCATCCTCTTGCCCTAAAGCTCTTAAAATTAGTCCAGGTCATTAGAAGAAAGGACAAAGCATGGATCTGACCTGTTAGGACAAATTCCATCAGTATAATCACTGGATGACTACCTTATTTATCCCAAGCATCTTTTCATTCAACAGACACTTGCAAACCCAGTGATGATGCTGACAACCAGCTATATTAACTAAATCCTATCACTACTAGGGGAAAATAAACAAAAAAACAACCAAACAAACATTGGTACAAGAAAACAGCGACTTGTCTGATCTGTCATCACAAATCTCCCAAGAAGAAAGGCCAGATAAGCCAGAAGTATACCTACGCAAAGCTATGTCCAGCAAGCTATGCTCCTAATAACAAGTGCTTTAGTTTCTAAGGCTTTTCACTGGCAAAGTAACAAAACCAGTCAGTGCTGAGGACTCACGCTGAATGAAAAAAAAAAACCAAATACAGAAGAGAAAAAAATGTTGCTACTGGAATGAGAGGTGACTTCTACTCCCGATACTTTTTAGAATGACGCTTTCTTCCTCCTTTTACTCTAAAAAGGATTGAGGGACATAACTGCATCCTAAATGTGGTGTCTTAATAATAGTCCAGGGTCCCTCGCCTGGCCCCAAAGGTACTAGACCTTATGTCTACTATCATAGTGCACCCTTGGGTCCACCCAGTTTATCTGAAGTTCATCATGATGAATAGCACAAGACTAAGATGACGGGGTCTGCATTTAAAAACAGAAACCAACTAACAAAAATCCAGTACATGGCATAAACTCAGTAGAAAACTCCATGTCTGCTCTCAGATCAGGAGAAAAAAATTAAATTCTTTGCATAAAACCAGGTTAAATCCCAACTTTAAGTGAAAAATTTGCGTTTAGCTTAGAAACTGTTGTGGTCTCTACTGTTCCAGCACTGCAACACAAGACTGTTAATGCTTCCCCCCACCATCTCCAGATGACCAAGTTAAATGGATTACATAAGTACAATGTGGTTTTTACTGTCATTATCACTCACTGGAAAGCTCAAGCAAATACCAAGTAAGAAGAAACCTGTTCTCCTCTAACTGGCCATTTCAATACTCTTGAGAAATTTATATTTTTCAAACCAAAGCAACGTGCACAATTCAACTCAACATGCAACTTCAGTGAGATCACAGACACAAACAGAAAGGCTTTCGATTACTCTTCCTTGCTACACATCTCATTCATCTATCTTTTAGAGACAGAAGCTAGGACTATGATTTGCACAGAACTTTACAGAAAGAAACTTACAGTCTTCAAACGGCACACACTCATGCAGTATGTTAAGCTAACAACAGATGAAAACAAAAAGATAGCATAGGTACAATTATCATGGAAAAAGTATTGTAAGAAAGCGAACTACACCAGATCTTCCATTCTTTTTCTTACCTTTTTCCATCTAACTCAGTATGTTCTATACGAGAGATTAAATAACCAAACTTCAATACAACATTTCTTTCTACTTTTTACTTTCTTACTTTAATATCTTCTTTTTCTCTTTTCAATAAGACTCTTCATAGCAAATTAAGATCAAGTTGAATATTTTCTCAAGCAGTAGTGATATTCACCTGGAGTGGTCCCAGAATGGAGCTCGTTGTGTACATGAAGAAGAGACGCAGATAACTAAGAACATTAGCAAAAGCAAAAAGACCTTCTGCCACTAGGGTAGGATGGAATGCATCCCAGTCCTTCCTTTCAGCATAATCATGGAACTGCAGTACAAAAAGGACAAACCAAGATCACTGACATTATAAATACAGAAATGCACCCATGCACCACCCCCTACTTCTGCCTCCAAAACAGGCAACAGCTTAAAAGAAATTAACACATATAATTGACATATGACTCGCCTCTCAGGTATTTCCCTCTTTTTAGACAAAGACATTTTACAAGTCATTCCAGAGGAAGCCAAAAATCAGATTGTTGAAATTTAATGCCTAACTCTGCCACTCACTTGCTCAGCAAACCATTTATTCCTCTGTTCTGCTTTCCCTTCTTCTCCGTTTTGCACGGTTTGTTGAAACAGGGACTCATGTACTTCATAAACACGTGCATTGTTTAGTGTAATAGGCCTCAGTCAAAATCAACATGAAAATGCTGCCAAGAAAACTAACGTACACATGCAATTGCAATGTGGTGACAGCTGGTCTTAACTAGTTTTAGAAATCTGGGGTTCCTTCAATGGATTTTATGAAAGACTACACAGAATGGAACTCACAAGTAAACTGGTGGTGTAAACACACCCTTAAAGTATATCCATTAGGTGTTATTTAAATATCCACAGAATATCCACAGACCCCTAACTTCCAACTTGGCTGAAAACATTCAGCATTTATAGTACCAGCTTCTGCTGTCTCAAAATGGGAGATTCAGAAACTACGGAACTCAAAGCTGCTTTAAAATAACTTGCCCAAAAGTGTGCTGCACAAAGCTGGCAAGAAACAGGGATAAACATGTTTTTATACATTGCAATTGCATATGTACAACTCCTTCTGCTACAGAGACTCTATCTCTTACAGCTCCAGTGCCTACAATATGGACCTAAGATGTAAAACAAACATTTTTATTTGGTTTTCTAAATAGTTTATAAGCTATAAAAATAAATTTTGCCATATAGAAGTGGCAAAAAAACCATCATGTGCCTGTTACATAGAACAGGAGTCCAGCATCTTCAGAAAAGTTACAACTTAAATTAGTAGCAAAGGGGTCTTAGCAAAGGAACTGCTACTACAGACATGTGCTGACTGCAAAGCAATGGTTGGGAAGGCAGCCCAACATGGCATTCTCTGTTTTTTCCAAGAAATGAAGCTTTCCTTTCTAAATGATTACCAGCCTCTGATTCAATGCAAGGATAGGTAAATGAGCCAAACATCAAGTTGGGAAGTACTGAAGCATTTTATTTCCCTCCCAACTGCCAGACAGCTGTCAACTCAGTTTGCAATGCAAAATAATGGGGCTACTGCACTGGCTTGAATTTTGCTAAAATACGCATATTCAATTGGTCTGGCAGCTTGCCATATGCTGTGTGGCTAACAACACAGGCAACAGAATGGGAATGATCATTCTCAAAACCTGCATCTTCAATCAAATCCAGATGGCTTTTCACAGAGAAAAGACAATGCTCCTCTGCGGTCTCAGGGCTTTTTTCCTTACTACAAAAAACATCCCCATCGAATCAAATAACCCCACCAAACCAAAAACAATTAAAAAAACACCCACAACCACCTATGATATTTGAGCATATGTAATCAAGAGCCAAATAAAACTTTCTGTAACAAAAAAAGCTTTAGGCAATTTAAACACAGAGATTACTATTAGCTTTCGGCGTAGTACTGATCTATGGAATCAGACGAACTCAAATGCAAAATCAGATGAGCTGTACAAGGAGATTTCCCCAAATGAAAATCAAGCCATTTGGAAGACCAGCCGGTTCCTCCAAGGAAGACAGTAGCTCTGTTTGGGGTCCCCAAGTACTTCGACAGGTCTTGATGCGTCTTCTAACTCCCACCTGCCTCATCAGCTTCTCTTTCCAGCCTGAGATGCAACAAGGCCACAGATCTTGACAACTACATG
>Ga0181612_133056_pt1 | contig 10967 bp, 15 predicted proteins | sample HoacroProtozoa21_FD_119630 | JGI IMG/M metagenome (GOLD analysis project Ga0181612, IMG submission 119630) | Hoatzin crop microbial communities from Cojedes, Venezuel. Combined Assembly of Gp0051906, Gp0051904, Gp0051908 | reverse complement strand
GCGGAGGGGACTCGGTGCTGACCCCTGGAAGCTGCCCCGCAGCCGGGCTGCACGGCTCCACTGTGGGGACAGGCAGAGCAGGCAGCGATGCCCGTGGGACCTCCTGGGGCTGCTGGCATGCCCTGCGTGCCCTTGCAGCAAGTAGCAGATGAGGAGCTCTCCAGTCACTTACTGTTTTTAACAGCAAGTGAAATTGCTCCAATCATCAGTATCTTATCTGCGTGCTTCAAGGGCACGTCCTCGGCAAACACTGCCGTGGAAGCAAACACGGTGCAGCGACGGGGTTTGCTGCGGCAAGGTGAACGCAAGGAGCTGGATCTCTCATTGCACTCCTGCCCCGATGGCTGTTTGCCGGGATGCGCTGTGCAGCGTGAGGACACGTCACGCCATAACCTTGAACAGACGAAATAATATGCCTGGAAAAATAATTGCGACGATGAGGATAATTTTGTTCTCCCGCTCCCACAGCTGCACGCCTCACGCGCAGCTTCAGTCCCCTTGTTCCCCAGCAAGGCCACCGTACCTGGCTGTGGGGACGGGCAGGATTTCTGGCTGGGGGATACATTTACGTGCTGACACGGTAAAAGTGGGTTGAGCGAGGCACCAGGATCCGGCCGTGCCTCCACTGCAGGCGTCGCTGAAACGGCACCGTCAGTCCTTCTCCGTCTCCTTGGAGAGCTCTGGGGTGTCCAGAAGCAAACCACCACAGATGGGTGGGTGTTGGTACTTTACTGAGCTTGACACCTCCCTACAAACAGTTTAGCACAGTCTGAGATTTGCTGGCACTCTGTCCCACCCCACGCCGCTCTCGAGGGCTGCTCTCTCACAGCGTCCTCTCGGTGTGCAGCAAAACACGGTCTGCATCCCCCTGGTTGCTCCCAGTGCCACGCTGCGGTCCCAGCTCCCCAGCTGCCACGAACCCCCAGCTGCAGGCAGCGAGAAGCAAAGCTGAGCTTCAGCCTCTGACCATCTCGGCTCAGAAGAAGCCACCTCTCTGGAGCGGGATGGAACGTCCCTGCGCCCAAATCCGCGCTCCCTGCCTGGCTGCAGCGTGGGCGGCCGGACGCGGGACAGGGGCTGGCACACCTCCCCGCAGGGCAGCTCCTCGTCTTCCTTCTTCAGTTCATTGACCCGACAAAATGCAAATCTGTTTCCTGGTTCTTCTTTTCTTGTAAGCCAGCCCGGCTGCAGCGTCTCCGTTCCTCTCGCTTCCCGCTCCCCTCGGCCGCTGGCGTGGGCACGGGGCATGGCGATGCCGGGGGGCTGCAGCCTGCGGCACAGCCGGGCAGAAGGAGCCGCAGCCTCCGACTCCCAGCCCCAAGAGCAAATCCCTTTGTCTGGCTTGCCGGGCAAAGCTGGGAGAGTTAGTGGGGATTTCCACAGGGTTTTGGAGAAAACATTAGCTACTTCTGAAGATATTTTTATCCAGGAAAGGCAGTGGCCTTACTGTAATTATGAAAATTAAACAATTTCCACTGAAGCCGACAGGAGGGAGTTGATGTAAAGCTGGCACCGGGGCAAAAGGAGCGTGTGTGAGGGGTGGTCACTGAGTGCCGGGGAGAGGAAAATCTCATCCATTTTCCAGCAGCAGAGACAGAAAAAGGGGAACACCGAGGGCTGGGACCACTGAGCAGAACCAGGAGGAAATTAATATTTACATAGGGAGAGCCAGCGCTTACATCCATCTCATGGGTCGTACCAGGGCTAATGCACACCAGACATCTCTGGAAACCCTCCAGAAAGGAAACTGGAGTTTGGTTTGGGAACTTCTGGTTCTAATTCCTGGAAACACAGCTCCAGCTCAGTTTCACAGTGGTCTGTGACTTTTTTCCAGTGGTTATACAAATTTCGTGAAAACATTCCCCTCCTTGGAATTGTCTTATGATAATATAACCCCACTCCAGCGGTCGGAGGTTTCGTATGGCTTCAAACCACCCCAGCAGGCGCCTGCAAGCGGTCCCCACCTGCCCCGCGCGCCGCGGCAGCTCGCAGGTAGGCAGCGGGATCGTTAGGGACTGTTTATCCACTGCGTGTCTGCAGTTTTATTACAGCCTGCCACTGCACTTTGATACGCGAAGAAAGCGGGCCCACAGCGCCTGTCGGACCGGAGCTGGAGCTAGCTGCGGCACGCTGGACCCCTCCTCTGGTCCGTGCGAGCCACCCAAAGCTGAGAGCAGCACCAGGCAGGCAGCAGCACGCAGGCTCAAACGCCAAACTGGGAGAAAACTGAGCGGCGGGACAGGTGAAGGCTCCTCTGCCCCTTGGGCTGGCACTGGCCAAGGGAAGGGCTTGGTTTAGATCACAGATGGGACATAATAATGACTTTTTAACGATGTGGGTGGTGAGGCACTGGAACAGGTTGCTCGGAGAAGCTGCTGATGCCCCACCAGTGGGAGTGCTCAAGGCCAGGTTGGACGGGACTAGTGGAAGGTGTCCCTGCCCACAGCAGGGGGTAGAACTAGGTGATCTTCCAAGGTCTTTGTGGTGATCCCATGACTCTGGGCTCCCAGGTGCTCTCGGTGAAGGGCCCACCCTCTCTTCTGCTGGGAGAGCCAGCTGGGCGAGGGACCAGCTGCAGGGTGTCAGCGCTGATGGGACGCAGGGCCAGGGCTTTAAGTGCCGCTGCTCCAGCTGGCTGCAGCCTTTTTGGGGGCTCTGCTGGGTGCTGAGCCTGGCTGTGGGGGCACAGGCTGGGACCTTGGCTGTTGTGGCACCGGCACTTGTCTCCAGCTCCTGTGTGGCCAAAGGCAGGTAGGGCTGTGCGATGGAGAGGGGCAAATGAGGGTTTAACACAGGTAGAGGCCAAAAGCCTTCCTGCTTCTGGTTTGGGCTCGGTGTAGGGGATGTAGCTCTGCTGCGAGAGCTCAGCTGGGTGAGTCTTGTTGGTGCGTACCCTGGAAAAAGCTTGCTGTTGCTGTGGGTGGGAAGGCTCTGGTGGCTGGTTCTGCAGTGCTGTGTGGTGTGGAGCAAAGCCCTTCTGTGGGGCTGAGCCCCTGCAGCCTACAAGCGAGCTGTGGGTATTGGCTGCTCTTGAAAAATCACACCCTGCTTGTCCTAGGCTGCTTCCCTGCCCTCCTCTGAAGCTGAGAGGCCAAGTCTTCATAGGCTTAGGAGCTTAGATTTAGAAAAGTCACTTCAAACTCAGAAATCTTCATTCCCAGATGCCCCTCTCAGCTATGGGTTCATAGCCTGCCTCGCAGAGCTTGGGATGTGACTTCTGTTTCCGATGCCCTTGCTCCCATGGTCAGCCAGGTGCGGTCAGAGGCCCGTGCCCTGCGAGCTGGCTGTGGCTCTGCTGCACCCTGGTGTCACCAAAGCCTGGCACCCCTCCTGTGTCCAGCCTCAAAGAGCTGAGTTTGGGTCCTGCAAGGAGAACCTGCCAAGGAGCACAGGGTGGTGGGGCTCCTCCAGACCGGGAGGGTTCAGAAAGCTCTGCACCAGCAGCAGGCACCGGGGATTGCTTTACAGGGTTTCACGCAGTGCTGGTTTCCTTGCCCAGCTATGCAGCCGGTGGTTTGTCTGGCATGGCTGGGTTCTCCAGGCTGCAGCTCCAGCCAAGTCCGATGCCTGGGCTCTCCCTTAACCTGACGGATTCTGAGGGTGTCGCTTACAAAGGAGAGCTAAGGAATGTACAAATTTCTCGGCACGAAGCTGCATGATGGTTTGCAGAGGGGATATGTGGCGGGTGTGCGATGGAGAGCAATTGACTTCCAGCCTTTGGGAAGTGCTAGGTATACAAAAGGTAGGTTCTGTCTCTGGATGCTGACTGCTGCTGCTCCATCTCCATGCTGCACACCAGGAAGCTTTTCTGGGAGAAGATGACCTGCTCCTACCCCCCCAGGTTGTCAGGGTCCTGCACCCCTCTGCCTGCTGCTCCCTCTCCCCAACATGAACCCCTGTGTAATGACCCATGGAAGGGTTTTTCCATGGAGCATTATGAGACCAAAGTTCCCATGCAGAATGTGGATAGGGGCTAATATTTTGTGTTTGCAGAGGAAATTCGTGGCAGCTGCTTGGCTGGGCCTTTGAGATTTTGTATTTCCCCAAAAAAATGAGAGTAGGAACAGACGGACTGTTTGGCCTTTCCTGACAATGAAACTTTGTTGTATCTATAATTAACCCTGTTATTTAAATGCTTCTTCCATGAGCATCTTTGAAGACTTCACAGCCCTTGGTTCGCTTATTGCTTTTCCATGTCAGCTTCCTGTGCTACAGTGATTCCCAGGGGCATGACTAATTTCACTTTTCCATTTCATTGAGAATTTGCTTCTGACTTTGCCTTCGTGTGCTTAGCTGTAGCTTGGGCAGCCTGCTTGAGGCCTTGTCCTGGCCCAAAATGCACCTGCCAGTCCTTTCATTTTCCCCTAGGAACAGCTTCCCAGGGAATTTAGAGCACATCTATGACCAAGGCTTTTCTTTTTCTGGGAAATCTTTTCATCGCGGTGATGCAGTCCTGTAGGAATCTCATTGTGGCTGTTGGTTTAATCCTCAGCTGCAGGGCCAGAGCGCTGGAGCCTTGCAAACCTCGGAGCTAGCTGGGGTGCTCTCCAGCAGCCCTGATGGCCAGGCTGGAGGTGCTATGGGTGCATGGCACAGCTGGGTCGTCCCCACCCCAACCAGCGCCTTCTGTGTGTGCTGGCAAACACAGCTGGCTTTGAGGGGTTATGGCTGTGTCAGCTGGGGCTGGGGGGAATCTGCTGCTGTGAGCCTGTCTTCTTCTCAGGGGATGTTATCTGAGCTTCCTTAGATGCAAGAAAAGTTGCAGGAGGGACCTGGGATGCTCTCAGCCCTCTGAGATCTGCAGGGCTGAATAGAGGAATAGTACAACTGCACTAGCTCTTGTGGTGGGTTTTCCTTTCGCTGTGCTATGTGTCTCTTCTCTTTTGAAGCTGTTCACCAAAAAAAAATCCCAAGCTTGAACCTCTTCTTACTTATGTATCGCTTGTCACTTGTGTGTCAGTAAGAACTTTCCTGCAGGCCCGGTAGTAATGTTTCCTTTGCTGCTTCTCTGGCAGCTGCAGAGAGAGTGGATTCTGGTTTTTTTTTCTCCCCAGTTTGCTCAATAACCTCTGCTTTGCTCCACAGAATCCCTGTGCGGGTGAGGCCTGGATGGGAAAGGAGCTACTGATGCTCTTGGGCAGCACAGTGAAAAGCCAGGGGTGAAGGGCATAGTGAAGCTGGAAGCCCACCTTCTCTCAGCGTGAGGTGTAACCCAGAACATGCGCAAAGGGAACGATGATCTTCAGTGCAATTAATCCTCTCTTTGCCTGGAAGGTAATTATAGACACAAATGCACACATGTAAGCAGTGAAGTTCCTTTATGTGTGTTCTTCCTGCCTCATGTTAAATGTGTTAAATGCCTCTAGACATCCTAGTTCCCTGACCCAGTAATTTCTTACCCTCGTCTTTGTGCTTGAATGATCGCCACATCTCTAGAAGTTATGACGCTGCAGTCACTGTCTTCATGATTTGTAACACAGACTAAATCATGACGTGGATAACAGATAATAATGCAGTGCTTTGTTCTGTCTCTCCATGTATGCACAGCGCCGTTAACATTTACAGTGTGAATGGTGCTCTAAAATGAGATAGAGAAGGGGTCATTGTGGCTTGAATCAAACAGCGATTTGTGCTGCTGGGTAACTGAGCCTCTGCGATCTCCCAAAGAAGGCATTACTCTTCAAAATAATGTTTCTGCTTTGTAAGTTATTTTATGTCCAATTCCTGGGCCAGGGCAGTGTGACCACAGACCCAAGCAAGACGATTCTAAAAGCTGCTCTTCTGTGGTACTTCAGCGTAAGGACCTCATGGTACTCTTGGTCATCAGCTGTCAATACCACCACCACCAAGTTAAGGGAAGACAAAGGAGACACTGAGTATAAATGCCAGGCCTCCTAGTTCCATGAGGACCATCATCCTGGAAACAAAAGTCAAAGCATAACATCAGACGAGGAAGAGCCAAAGGGTTTACGAGTATCCCTGTGCTCTGCGGAGGGTCCTGACAGTGGGCTGGTTCGGGGGTCAAAAATTGAACAGGAGAAGGGAGGTTAGCAGTCAGGGCAGGTGCTGGAGCAGAGAATAAACCTTAATGGAGCAGTAACAATGTAAGCAAGCTGCTACTGAAATTGGGGAAGGAGGAGGCAAACAGCATTCTGGAGAACTGTGCCAAAACCCAACAGAGCTGGGAAACGTGCCACCTTCTGCAGCAAGCCTTATTCCTTGTTTCCAGTGTGAGAGGGCTGGCCTAGCTAACAAAACTGAGGGGTCAGGTGAAGAGTCAAGGATATGTATGGCTTCTCAGGCTTAGCTAAGGAGTACTGAAAAAGATTTTATTGTGTTTTTAACAAGGAATCAAGGCAAACGAACTTCCTAAGCTGGTGAAAGCACAAGCACCAGAAGTCTCAAGCCTGAAGAGCGTTCCTGTGCCTGCTCTGGATGTGCCGCTGCTGCACGTAGAGGCTGGGCCTTGGCTCACCTGCTCTGACACCTGCCAGGAAGCGGAACGCGGCCGGTGCTGTCTTCTGGAGACAGCTCCCCTCAGACGCCGTGCCTGTGGGCTTTGCTAGCGCGGTTCCTGCTCCCTCCTCGGTGCTCCCAGCTCTCGGAGACACGTGCCAGGCGAGTGGCTTGGCAAAGACTGCGCTGTACGTTGCTGGCATGTCCCGGGCACGTACGAGCGGGGGGGACTGCTGCACAGCAAAAGCAGGAGGAGAAGCCAATTAGCCCAAGACAGACGGCAGGCTTGTCGCAGCTATAGTTGCAGTCATATGCTCTCTGCGGGGGAGAAAAACTGCTTGCCCAAGGCACAAACAACAGATACAGGGACTTGGAAGGAAATAGGTGTGGAGATAATTTCTGCGGCAGGTAGGACACCACAGACTGACTAACAGCATCTCACATTGCCACTTCCATGCAAAATGAAACCAGCTTCCAAAAACAATTACCAAACCTGTGGTGCCTGTGAAACCCAGGAAGACTCAGTAGCACCAGTGGCTCCTGATGAGTGTTGCAAAAAGTCTTATCAGAGCTTGAGCGGTGTAAGCTGCGAGCGAAAGAGGTTTTGTAGATTGGGAGCGGGGACCTCAGTCCTGCTTGCTTTGCACTTCAGGGAGATCTGACCCCCATGCAGAGGCTCGTTTATGTCACTGCTGGTCAGCATGGAGACCTGTCGTCTGGATTGTCCTGCTTGCCCCTGCAAACCTGCCTGAAGGCCAGGAGGAGGGACGGCAAGGAGAAAAGTAGTTAACTGAAGAAGGGAAAAGAGGAATTGAAGAGGTGGAGATTCATGTGTGGTTGCTAGAGGTGCAACTTGGGATGGAAATGTCCTGTTCTGCTGTAAAATAGATTAAAAAAAAAATCATGTTAGCTGTATGTAAAACTCATGAATGCTCAGTGGAGGGAGCACTCTGTTGTGCTGAAGGGTTTTCTAAGGCTGTTTGCTGCAGCTACATGGAAAAGGTCTATCCAATAACAGCATACCTAGAGCGTGTTTCCAGGCTGACCCTGCTGTGGTGGAGAAGGGGAAGCAGCTCTTGGTGTCTACTCTGGAGTTGTATTCACAGCTAATGAGAGGTCCAAGCTCAAGGATCTGATCCCTCAGAAGGTTGTCAGTACAATAGGTCAACATGTGCCCTTTGGTTTACAACAGGGAATTTATGCAGATTCATTGCGATGGTCTAATGTATTATCTGGAATGCTTTTTTGGGGGGGCTGTATATAATGCTTCATCTGTGCCTACCTCAATAAAAAAGTCCTTGAGAGCAAGAAAGATGTGTGATATATAGTCATGTAATAAATAGACCTTGAACACTGCTGCTCGAGGGCAATCCCAGGAAACCTGTCATGTGGTGCCTGGTTTCTGACAGTCCAGATGCCCACCGTAGTCTCCTGGGGGTTGAAGAAATGCATTAGTGTGCCCAAGTGTCTGGAGTTTTGAGACCTGCCTAGCGAGCGGGTTTCCATCTTCGCTCCCCCTGCAACACCAGTTCTTCCTTTCCCAAGCAGTAGATGTAATGCTGGGACTGGGGTCAGCAGTTGGAGGGGAGCCTCCAGAATCGCCAAGGCACTCGCAGGGTAACCAGGCTTAACATCTCTTGGCAGGCGCCGCGATCCCTGTGCTCGGCAGACACCGCAGCACCGGCCTCCCCGCAGGCGTCTGTCGCTCCGAGGCTGCGGAGACGGGGTGGGAGATGGTGCAAGCTGACACGGTGGCTCAGCGCTGCTGCCCGGGGATGGGGCCGGTTCCCCACCTCCCGCTCCTGCTGTCACTCCGGCTCCCGCTCTACCTGACTGGTCGCACTTAACTGACAGAAAGCTTTCCCGGAGGAGAAGTGGCTCGTTGCTGCCATGTTAGCAATGGCTGTTTCACAGAGGTTTGGTAACCACTGTAGTCAGTGCAAGGATGGGGGCAGAAAAATGGAGGTGGGGAGATGCTGTGCTCAGCCAGATTAGGGAGCTGATCCAGCAGAAAACTAGCTCTAAAAGAAATCTGTTAACTTGCAACCAAACCTGCTTAATCCAGCTGATTGTGTGACCCACCCAGAGGTAAGGCTGGGGCTGAGCTGAGCTGATGCTGTTGCCCTCTCCCTCTTCCTCCTGCGTGGCTGTGGCTGGCGTGGCCCCCACCCCTGCACCAGCACCGGTGGTTATTTGATCCCAGAGTGAGCTAAGCTAGGTAGAAACAGTTCTTTATTTTTTTTTTTTTTCTTTTCCTCACGCTGGATTAGTTTTCTGCTGACTTTGCTCTCTGAGCGAGTTCGCTGTGGGATGCGGGCTGGTGACCGAGCAAGGGAGAACGTGTGAATGTGTGGTCAAGGACGGGCTCAGCGGTGGGAGTGTGGGACCGCGGCGGCCGCAGCTTTCATCCGCTGGAAGTGTGCGTAAGCGCAGCCTCGGGGAGGCACGGAGGGGTGCGGGCTGGAGGCCGGTGGGCTGAGGTCTGCACCCACGGGGAGGGGTGGGCAGGCTTCTGTTGGTATAAATAGCAGCATTACTGGACAACCTCCCCCCCAGCGTCCAACTGACTTGGCTTACTTGGAGGTGAGACAACCTACTTGCTTAAATAAACAAATCAAAGCAGGCAGGCAAATACGCTGGGAGGGCAGAGGGATGCAAGCTATTAGCTACAGGCAGGAGGATGTGGAAGTTTGAGGTTTTTGTTTGCTTATTTTTCCCTTCGGTGGTATTCTTTTACAGGCTGGATGCACAGTCCTAGGAAAACTGGGCTGGAAGGTGTCCATGGCTGTCCCTCCCAGTGCCTGCTGCCCTGCCCTGCTCCCACACTCAGAGCTCAAACACCACGAGCGTATCCCAACAAATGCAGCGTAAGCTGGAGGAGAAAGGGGAGACAAGTCCATGATCCGGTGCATTAATTGCTGCCTGCCCGAGGCCTGGGTTCCAGACCCGCGATGTGTGTGGCATTTCACATGTGACAGAGCTTTGCAATGCCCTGATTCTGCCCTCAGCAGAAAATGACAGTCTGAGCATCGTTACTTTCTGTGGTTCTAGAAAAGTGCTGAAAGAAATTCAGTTTCCAGCCCCAAATGTTCTGATCCCCTAAGGCAGTGTCCTGTAAATCCAGTTACAGGTTCTTCTGTCAGCTGTAAGTGCTGGAACCTCTTTTCATCTGAACAATGGCGACACAGAAGGATAAAACCAAAATACGTGCTCCTGTGGCTTTGCACAGCGTAGCATTAAGGAGTGTAATCCAAATAATAACATCTTGTGCTTTTATAGGGCTGTATGCATATGGCGTAAATGACAGCTAATTAAACTTTATATCCTGCCTACAAGATAAGCATGTAATTAGCATTACATCCTTTTTTTATAATTAGGAGACCTCACGCAAAAAAATGTGGCTTCCAAACCGTATTTGCAGGCAGTGACTCAGCCTGAATTAGGCTGTGGTGTGAAGACTGAGAAAATCGTGCTTTAGACCTGCCAGTGAATAAAAACAGCAGAGACAAAAGGTTGAGCTGGCATCAGGCTGCTGTGCCCCGACCCATCCGCTAGCACACACAGGTGGATTAACTTTTTAACATCAGGCTCGGGCTGGATGCTGTTCCGTCAGCCCTGCGGGAAGCCCAAGCTTTGTGCGAGACCGTCCATCTTCCCCAGTTTGCAAAAAAGCATAAAGCTGGCACCGGCTTCGCATCGCGTTTCATGGCTGACTTGACAGGAATGCTGCCCCGTTGCCGTGCTCGGTCCAGAGCGTGCTTGCTGTGCAGCACACGGGCTTGTGTTTGCGGGGGGGCAGCCGCCCCGCGCCCTCCTCGACAGCCTCAGCGCTGAGCTGGGGAGAAAGGGGGAATTCCAGTCATCCGGGGATTATCCGCAAATGTCCCTGTTTGTCACGGTCTGGGGGCAGAGGCCATCGGTGGCTCGTATGCGCGGGTGTCTCTGCCCGGGGGAGGCCGCGGGGTGGCTCGCCCCGGGCTTGGCGCCGTCATTCACGGCCAGAAGGGATTTTCTCCAGTCCGTGGGGCCGGCACTGACAGCCTCTCCCATTTATCCGCCTCATGGCAGCCGGAGCCGAACCCACGAGGAGCAGCGATCGCTTTGCAGGCTGCAGCGCGCTCCTGGCGGCTCCCAGCCGAGGGAAGGGGGTGACGAGGCAGCGGCCGCGCTTGGGCTGCATTCCTGGCGCGTTCCTGAAGGAAACGGGCTGGGGGGCCATGCGGCCCCGTGTTCCCCCGCCAGGCTGGGGACGATGCGTTCCTGGGGCCGGGGACCCGCTGTCCGCCCGCTGCGGCTCGGGGCCCTCTGCGAGAGGTCGAGGGTTTCGTTTCTCAGCTCGCGCTGCTAAACCCGGGGGAATCATCCCCGACGCGGAGGTTCAACGGGAGGAAAAAGGCGGGAAGCTGCTCCTCAGCGAGGCCCGGCCGGCTGGGCGTGGGCCGGGCGGTGGATGCGGGTCGGCACGCAGCCCTGGGGCCGGGGAGGTCCGCACGGAGCGGGGCGAAGCCCCG
>Ga0181612_100501_pt1 | contig 10967 bp, 3 predicted proteins | sample HoacroProtozoa21_FD_119630 | JGI IMG/M metagenome (GOLD analysis project Ga0181612, IMG submission 119630) | Hoatzin crop microbial communities from Cojedes, Venezuel. Combined Assembly of Gp0051906, Gp0051904, Gp0051908 | reverse complement strand
AGGAGAACATCCCTCGACCTGCTGGCCACACTCCTCCTGATGCATCCCAGGATCCCATTGGCCTTCTTGGCAACCAGGGCACGCTGCTGGCTCATGGTTAACCTGTCATCCACCAGGACACCCAGGTCCCTCTCCACAGAGCTGCACTCCAGCAGGTCCGCTCCATGCCTGTGCTGGTGCATGGGGTTGTTCCTCCCCGAGTATACTCTTACACAGGGAATTCAGAAAACCTTTTCTAGCAGTGTCTAAAAACCCTTGAGTTAAGCCTCAGCCAACTTTAAGATTTTCCTCTTTAGAGAACAAGCCTGTGTTAGGAATTATTGAACAAACTGTTGAAAGCAGAGTTGAGGAAACAGCAGAGCAGCAAATCAGACTCATACCTTCCTCTTAACTGGAACTGGCAGCAGTATTTACAGGCCGCTCATTTTGTAGAAGAAGGTTAACTTCAGGGAGATCTGGACCTAGAGCATAGTTGGAGGATAATCTTTCTGAAGGAAAAAGAGAATTGCAACAAATCAGTAGACAGTGCTTTGCCCTTTTTATTGATAGGAAGTGAGCAGGCTGCGCTGGTGATACAGGCCTCGGTCTTTGAAGGTGTTTGACCCAAGTGTAGAGTGAATGACTGCAGATGAGGTAGCTGCTCTGTGTAACTGCTAGGCTAATAAGTGGTAAAACTGGTTCCATTGCTGGTTTCTTTCAGTCACATTTCCGTGGACTGTGGTCAGAAGTCTCACCAAATCTGTGTAGGGATCTGTTGGCATGGTCTCATAACTTCTAGCAAGGCAATTCATTTGCTCCGTAGGTGGTTCCTTGCCTTTGCATTAGTTCTCATCTCTGCAGACCTGTATGTTCCTGGCAGAAACACTTCTGTTCCAGCGCAGGCTGGTTGCGTTCCCTGGAATAAGTTGACTTTTTTCCTTGCAAACAATTTTGCATGTGTCAGAAGGGTGCGAAAAGTGGAATCCTTGCCTGCACTGTTTTTAAATAAAACAGTGATTGTCACACTTTTGGAAGATCAACAGCAAGATTGCGAAAGCTCGTCGCATGTTCAGGTATCTGTCAAGATTAAATTTGCTAGCCTGTTTTTAAAATGTGTGAATATAGATCAATATATGGTGGAAATAGCATCTCCCGCTTGGCATTAGCTGTGTACAGCAGGGCCTGGTACAGTTCCTGCGTTTGTGCCCAGCAGCCAGAGTGTTACACTGCTGCCACAAAATGTTAACAGTTCATACTCACACACAGCCTGTGTTCAAACCAAACATTTACACTCGCTTCTGAGCTAGTGGTGCGGTGTGCTGTGTTGAGCCAGGCACACCCTGTGTTCACACTGAACGTTGCCAGAGCAGCGCGTTTGGGCACCAGCTGGACCGTGCTCGGACTCTGCGTTCAAACTCTCTTTTCTGTGTGCATCAGCAAGCGGTTCTACTGTAATTAATCAACCCTAGAATTAGACAGAATCCTATTTTTGCAGCCAAATTGATGGATGCAAACCCATGGATGGGGTTTTTTTAGAAACCCCTTTCCTATTGATTCAGAGGACTATTGATCGTGTGTGTAGTTTTAGGGATTTCACTTTTTTTCTTCTCCTTTCCCCCAAACCTATCCTCTCACTTCAGCAAAACCAAATGCACATTTGTATTCTGATTACCTAATACCTAGCCCAGTAAAAATCCACCAACTGTCTGCATAGTAGCAGCTGGTGGCAGAAACGGTGGCCCACACTCTTATGTTATCTGATTTACTGTACTGAAAAGGCAAATCAGTAACTCGAAGTCATGTGAGGCTCTTCCAGTGAAGACCACATTCAAAGTTAGCTAGTATAGACCTGGTGTTTCTTTTTTTTTTTTGTTCTTTTTCCCTTTCCTTAGCCAGAACCTTTGCTATGGCTTTACGAGGGTAAGGTGGTCGTGCTTATGCAAGCAGTAGAAAGGATTCAAAGCTTGTTTAACCGGAGCAGTGGGTTTTTCACTTGCTCAGTTCTGCATCCTCCAGGTCACTTCTTGCTTGCATTCAGCATGGTTTGGTTCAGGTAAACATGCTTCGACATGATGCTTCTTCAGATGGCATGTGCAGCGCTCTGCAAACCCAAACTGAAAATTGAAAGCTTGGAGCTATGTTTAAGTAAAGTACAGCCAAGAGATTCTTTAGCAGCATGGAAGAGTCAGCTTTAAACACTGACCTCCCCCTGCTATGCAGCAAGCCATCCTGCCCTGGCATACGTAGAAACTTTTGAACAATTCACCCGTTTAAGCCTTTCAGGATGTGAGAAGTCAAGATGGCAGCAGACGTGTTTATGGTGTCAAGCAGAGATAGCCATCTATTAGATTTACCTAGCTTCTGAGCTTGTGAAGCATGGCGGACATCTGGTGAGGAAACCGTTTATGCACACAAGCACAGGCCTGCTGTCGTCCCGAACTGGCCCCTGGAGCGTGAACAGAGCCAGTGTACCATTGCCGGCGCCTGGCTGCGGAGCAGTGCCCGCGGCAAACAGGGACCTGGAGGAATGCAGGGGCACAAGTGTTCCGTGAGACTGTTGTGTTTGAGATAGGGAGTTTCACCACATGCTGCGTGCCCTGCTGAGTGCATCACTTCTGTTTCTTAGTGGGAGGCGGGAGGGGAAAAAAGTGAGAACCATAGGTTGTGTGATTGTATAATATTCATTATTACAGCTTGCAAAGCCATAAAATAGATGCTACACAGTTTCAGTGACAATTATCACTTATTTATGTTTCTTTCTAGCCCATTTATCAAATGGTGCAATTGAGCTCTTTTTGGTAGAGTTGAACTCTTTTGTAGAAGAAGTATTGATCCTGCTCTGTTCCATTCTTTGAAGTGCAGACTGAACATATTCCTGTGCTAAATGTGTTTTTTTGTCCTCTTTAATTTCTCAGTAAGTTCTGAAGCGACTTAATCATGCCAATGAACCTAAGTGGTCTTCATTCTTCGTAGATACGGCATTTCCCCCTCCTCTCAGTGTTTTCCTTGCCTTTCCCTTTTAATAGGCAGAGAAGGGCCTATAAAAAAAGAAAAAGAGCTGTAATTAGGACACCAAGTTACTAGATACACTTAACAGCAGAATCAGAGATCAAGAACTTGGCACCTTAAGTCCATCTTGGCTCAGCTTTTTTGGTTGTTGATGAATCTGCTTAGGGCACAGTTTTAGAATTGGATCAGCAGCCCTACTATTATATATGGAAACTTCTGTTAGGCTCTTCAGTTGAAGGTCCCCCACAAAGACCCCATCTCTTCTGGAAAATACCTTATATGATACCTCCATTTTCTGCTGTCGATGTGTTCCTTATGAACAGTTTTGTAAGGGAGCTAAAGGGATTGCATGAACCATACTGATGCAGACATTACTACGCATATGCAATGGGTGACTCAAGGGCAAAGAATCAGCGGAAAGAGAGACTGCAAAGAGGTAACACCACAATGTCAAGTAGGGAAGGTGCAGAAACACTGCCGCAGCATTATGTTATCTGAAGCAGCTTTGTAGTTTGCTGACAAATCTGGTATCTGCTGTCTCAGGGGAAGGGTCTTTGCATTCCCTGCCCTATGGACTGGCTGCCAGAGCAAGATTTCATTGAGAGCGCGTGTAAGTGCTAACCCGGAAGAGATCTTCCCCGGTTATTCAGGATGTGATAGATACGGAGAAGGAAATATCTAGCCCTCAGCCACATTACATATATACCTGCAGCTGCAGGTGAGTAACTGTAGATCTGACAAATTAATTGGCCTAGAAGACCACAATACTCAAGTACTATTGAAAACACTGTTATGTAGAATGAATAAAAATAGCTTATCCTTCTTTGAATGGCAATGTCAAGGAATGCTTGCTAGGCTAGATTAGGAACTTCCCAGTCTTTGCAGAAGATGACTCCATTCTTTTGAGTGAATACTAAAACTGATGCATTGACAGAAATTGTATCAGCAGTCCACTACCTAGTTTTGGAAAATATTTATATTCAAAACTATACTTGGTGTTTGAAGAGTTTTGCCAGCGTTTGCTTTGGAAAGTTGTGGCTGCAGCCACAGAAGCTGTTTCAGTACTATCCATGTTGACTGTGATCTTCAGACAAAGAGAAATTTGCCAGCTGAGGCTGCGTTCAGTTCTTGTGTTCCACCTGCAGTGTCTGCCATCAGGACAAACTGCACTGAGAATTTTTGCAGCATTCCAGATTACTCAATAAAACACACACAAAAGTGTAAGCTACCTAAGGAATATCCTTTTAGTGGTATTTTCAAGGCAGAAGGGAACATGGGTCTGGAAATGGGGCATAACGAGGCGGCTTTCTGAAAGTTAAATTACTAGTGATAGTACTGAGGCTTCTACTTCCTGCGGTAAGGAATAGCTGTGAGGAGGGTTAACATGACCAGAGAGACATTTTTGGGCTGAACAGAGCCTGCAACAAACAGCAAGAAAAATTTTTTGGCAAAATAATGGAATTTTTTACACATTGCTATTTCTTGAACTTCTCACTTTTATGGAAGTTAATGAGGCAATATTACCTATATAGCTATAAAATTCGTGTTCAGTGTTTGCAAACGGTCTGATCTGTACTGAACAGACGCGGGTGGTGCTGCGTGCCTAGCTGTAGTATTGTTTTCTGCCATCACTCCTCTCTGTAGCACAGCACTTTACAGGACAAAACAATTTGCAGTTATAACATCTCTTAATCTTGTATGGATAGTGTGTAAATGAAGATAAAAGAAACTTTTTTCCAGCTATGAAATTGTAACTATAAGAAAAGTGACCTGTTCCTTTATTCATTGTCTTCAGATTTTGTTCAGGGACGGACTTTGTGTCTTCGTTAGGAAAATTCACATTTATATTTATTAACCTTGTCTCTAGGAGAAGTTCATAGTTTTTCAAATGAGATAAGGTGCTGTCTCTCTAACATGCTGAAAAAAACCTTCTAGAAGATACCTGTAGCCAAACAATGCTTGACCAGATGTGTCTGGTGACTGTGGATATTTGCCCAGCCTTTGAGTTAGAATGAGGTGTCTTTCTCTGCTGCTGCATCTCTTGTTCATGGGTAAAGTCTCAATAAAATACACAGTTCCTCTGGGAGAGCTTATGCTTTAATGCCAGATGAATTATTTATGCACCAGCACTTACAGAAATGGAATTGCCATGTGTTAATACACTGAAGAGGAATGAATACTGGCTTTTAAACTTAGGCACAGAGGCATGCAGAAAAACAACAAATAGTGCATTAGAAGCCTGTAAAGGTTACTCTGTCTGAGATTAGGCATTTAATACATTTTTGTGTCTTCTGTTAAAACAGTTCAGCTGCTGTGTGATTCACTTTCTTGAAGCAGAAACACAGAATTTACTATAAAACATAAATTTATTATATGTTTTAATTTGCCCAGCTGAAAGATTAATACAATTAATCAACTATCTGTCTATTAAGATGCTTTTCCTTCAAGTGTGACTAGAGGCAAAACCATAAGAAGGATTTTTAGAAGAAATTGTTTCATTATGTGCGTAGAAATAAAATTAAATACATACACAAGCCTGTGAAGTACGCAGAGAACTGGTGATGGTATAATACAATTATGTCATGTCACTGGTGTTGGAGTAATAGTCCAGAAAAATATGGGCATGGCGTAGGCAGGTATTATGGCAAATTATGTTTAGCTGCAGATATGGACAGTCTGCAGTTTCCTTATTGCAGTAAGGTCACAGTCCTTATTTGGATTTACCGAGTTACAGGTTTTCACATCTGAAAGTCCCGTTTTATAAGTGGTTCCATTTGTAATTCAGAAAGGTTGAGGACGCGATAAATTATGTATATAAATAGAAGAGCTGTGTATGTTATATGACAAAAGACATGTCCTGAAGTACCAGTTCAAATGGTTGTAATAATCTCTACCATCACTGAGACTCTTACAAGAGCACTTCACCGGAACATGAACCTGTAGAAGCACAGAGTGTGCCATTAACTTCAGGAACTGGGGTCAGGGCACGGAGACTTCTTTCCCTGTTCTGTCTCAGTGTGACCTAGCACACAGTCACTGGAGTATTTCATTACCCCAAAGAGATTTTAGGTGCCTAACTGCCACGGAGTCCCATGGGGGTTTCATTTCTGTGCCTTAGACTGATAAATGAAACTCCTAATTACCCCTCGCTGCATGAAAGACTGTGTATGATATGACCCATGCAAATGTGGATGAAGACTGTTTTTTTTTTTGCATAATATAGCTTAACACAAGATTCCCAGCTGCCACCTCTCATAACGGCAAGCATGCCTCTACTTTGTGCCGAGTGTTGGAGGTGTCCAGACTTCTCTGTGGGAAGTTTTAGCTCTGTGCTGCTACAGGAACTTGAAATAACTCAGCTATTTCCAGCTACCTCTGCATTTCCCCAGTGCTTCAAGTGGTGACACATCCAGGAATGAAGAGGTTCAAGAGGAGAAGCTATCATAGGACAAAGTGTTGTAGAGTTCCCTTTGGGATCCACCAGTACCATGGTCTGGGAACTGTAAGAGAAGTTCCCACATTGCTTATCAGATGTGTGATGCATCTGCTGGTTTTGTGAATCAAAACAAACCAAGTCATGTCTGCAACAGTGTCTTGGTTATAATCATTAGGTGGAATTAAGCTATGGGATATGTGAGCACTCTTTACGACCCTTCATGTATACTGGGCAACTGGCGAGTTATTGCTGTCCTTACCTGTGGCTTAAATTCTTTTTTGGCTTCCTTTCCAGCCCTTCACTCCAGCTATTGCCCATACTTGCCTGGCGGTGGCTGTTTGCTTGGATCCCTTTTTGGAAAATAAAGACAGGAAAAAGATGAGAGTGTGATTGCTGCAGGTGGCAGGAGATTCAAACTCCGGTGAACAGGACAATTAAGTGAAGCCAGGTAAAGGGTTTGCTCTGCAGGCAGTTGTGTTACTCATTTGGCATGACTGGAGCTAGAGGGGAATCTTGCCTCCATTTTTGCTGTCTGAGTGCATTTTGCAGTTCGTTTTTGTGTATGTCACCAGAAAAACACCTGGATTTGTATGTGCTGCACCCTGGTTTAGGAATGGGTTTCGATTTATACCAAAATGAGTTCGACTCCATTTGGAGGTGTAAAAAGGGACAGATACCAATTGCTTGCTTCTTGTTGCCACTCTTACTCCATTTGGTGTATCTTTAAAACTCCGATAATAAATGCAAAGCTAGTTGCTGGATGTCTTGTTTTTCAGAGAAAGCTTGACAGGAAGACAGGAATTCTGTTGGGACGCACAGATGAATAAAGCAGTTAAATAGATTGTAACTTGTAAAATTGCATCATTTTGCATTTAAAACCTCACAATTTTCTGACACTTGCAGTCAGTCAGCCATCCTGAGCCTCCTTCTGTGGTCTGGCTGTAGTGACTGTAATGACATGTGCCTTGTTTTAGCTGGAGTCGGAGAAGCCTGCATTGCAATGTTAAAGGTTCTGGGTTGTTTCCTGCTGACCTCTCTACAGGCAGGCAAGGTTCATGATATGTGGAAATGAGTCACAGTCTTTCTGCTTTTTTGAGTGTTTTAAGTGTTAAATTTCTACCTAAAAATAGCTTGCAGCAGCACAGTACTGTGGGGGTACTTTTAATCACTTGTAAACATAGATTAGCAGAACAACACTCTTCCTTTTTTCTTTTTAATGTGCTAAACTTTAAGCAGTTTTAGCTAAATGGCAATTTGGCTTTTTAACAAGAGTTTAAGAAAATTTTAATCAAACTATTTTGTTCTAGTGAATTGTTACTCTCGCTGGCCTACAGGGAAGAGATAATTGCTACAGGATCTCTAGACTGATTTTCCTGGGAAATGGGGCTGTTTAAAAGCGTTTAGAATGCATAATGAATATCTCTTTATATGCGTATACCATGTGCTAGTTTGTCCGGGCTTTTGTTTTGCTGAATTAAGCAAATAAGCTAATGACTGCATTATGTGACTAAACGTGGAGAAGTTCAAAAGCAGTGGCTTAAAACAAGTGGAATATGTGCATTTTTTGCATTTGGAATGAGAATGAAACTGATGCCATGGTTGTCTGATGTCCAAAGACTGAATCATAACTATGTGGCAATGAAATCAGACTTTTCTACAATTTTTCACTACCAGAACACATAAAATTAATTATTAATTTGGGAATATAATTTTCATAGCTTTACAAAATAGTATATTTATAATACCATCTGCATATGAGCATGAAATGTACTAGTAATTAATATTTCTGTTTCAAGATGTTAGATTTAAGTGTATTACATTCATCAAGAGCCTTTGTTCACCATTTAATCCCCTGCTCTCTGGGGAGGAGGCAGCAAAATGATGACTGGAAATGCCAAATGAGCAAAACTGGTTGGCACTGTTTCTTCTTACGATTGTATTGAATATAGCAGAACTGTGTGGCCATAGGTACAACTGAACAGAAAGCTACGGCACTGCATAGCTTTTTGCCTTGCTGAAGTGGTTATTACAATATGAGGGTAGCTCTATTTCTTTTACTTCCTTCAGGAAAGCAGCGGGGAGAAACTTCCTAGATTTTGCTACAGGAGTTTGGAGATAAACATGGTTATAAATCCAAAATTAGGGATTTTATAAAAAGAAAATGGAGTGTAAATGAATGCCATGGGGTGAAATATCCCTGTTTACAACCTCTCTCTTCAAGAGTGTCATGCTGAAAGTGGATCCACGTTTGTCTGTGACAGTCTGGTACATGTATGTGAGGAGTCGGTATGTGACTCTTTGTAAATAGTCTTCTCCACGTGATTGTCGGGGAGGAAAAGCAAATTCACTGCGTATGCAAAACATACCATGGTCTTAGTAAGACTTTCCTAGGGGAACTGCATGTAAATTTTGAACCTGGTAACTTCTGTTAAATTTTAAACATTTTTTTCATAGCAGTCACCCAAAGAAGAGATCACACCATACTTTTCTTGTAGGAAGTGCAAGTTCTGAGAACTTTATACCATTACTGTGAAATTTCCAGAGAAGTTGCAGACGGAAAAAAATACAGGTACCAACTTTTTAAAAAAAAAGAACAGCTAATTTTTTTCATTATACAACATATACAATGTTTAAAGAATATAATCATCTTTGATTGTGCATATTAACTACGAAATTCAGCACAACTGCGCAGGGGAGTTACTGCTAGTGAGATGAGTTGGGTATGCATCTGGAGCCAGAGTATTGGTCCAAACGTAGATGGTCCCAGGTTTCCCGTAAAAATAAGGTAACTTAAAAGTAGTAAACGCAGTCATAAATGAATGCTTTGCAAGCTACCTTACAAATGCAAAATACAGAGAAATCCATCGGGTTTCATAGAAATGATATTCAGATTTTGAGTGCAATGTTTGAGCAACTTCAGTTTCAACAGCAATTTTAGCTATTTAAGTGGAAAAAAATTACTTTGGGATTCAAAGGGAGTTAAATCTGATATTTCAAGTATTAGGTATAGTGTGTGTAAAAAGCAGCGTGCTAAGCACTGTATGAATTATGCTGTAATTATAGTCCCTGCTACAAAGAATTTATGTACTACAAAGTGGCTAAATCTGAGAAAAGAAGGTGGTTAAAAAATATGTACTTAGATTGGACTGGCTGTGCAGGCAACTACAGACTAGCGAGTAGCAGTGAGAAAAAACAATTATTCACATGAAGAGAAGGATAGATATAAAAGTTTGAATCTGAGGTTCCTGAACTGGCTTTTCTTCCTGGGTATGTCAGGATGAAGCGGTTGCCAGGTTGTCCGAAGTGGCCTTTTGGCATTCCCCTAGCTGGTGCAGATGCTTTGGAACAGTTCGACTGCTCTATCGTCCCCACGCCTCCCATCAGAGGCATGTTTCGGAGAAAAGTGAAAGCATTTCTCCTCTGGGTGTTCAGTGCAGAGAGGATAGCCTAAATAAAAGCGGCACTCTGGAAAGCATTTTGAAAACTGACAGTTCAAAGAGAGTCAGGAATTTCAAAGCCTCAGAGTCATAAATTAATCATTTTTCATCCAGCACTGGGTTTCTTCTTTTGATGTCAGCAGTCTACCATATCTGCTAGGCACAGCAGCGCCCAAGTTCATTCCCCATGATAGTAATCTGACACTATTCATTTTGAATCCTACTGCACATTTTAGAAATACAAATTTCACAGCTTCTTTGTGTTTCCATTTTGTTTGAACAACTGTGGTGAAAACAGAATAGTAAGTTGTATTTCCCTCCCCTCCACAAAATACTGATCTTCAGCTGTCTTTCCTGTTTGTGTTAGCATTTGCTTTCCTAATTCCGCAAGCATTCCGACCTGTCGCATTGCAGAAATCAAGGCATATATTTCCTATGGAGGCAATTACTTTCCATAAATTTAATAATTCTCTTTCAGTCTTTTTAATAGCATCTGAGAGGGTTCAGTGTCATTTTTATGCTTTGTGTTAGAGAAGAAAAATAGCTTGCTTTCAAGAAGTAAAAAGTGGCAATGCCTGGGATGATTTTGTGAGTATTCTTCTGACTGAGGCCGGGTGACTGGAATCTGTGTCTGACGTCATGCAGAAGAGAGATGTGTTGTGGTTCAGAGATATATATTGCAGTGCCATGTATTTCTAAAGACCCGAGCACCTGGAGATCTCAGTGTGCCTGGGGAGCTGACAGAGCTCAGTGACTCTGAACATCAAGAGGGTTTGGTTTGGTAGGATCACATCAGCAAGCTGTTTCATTCACACGAATGTGTGCAATAATACTGTACGGAGTGTTGTACACTATCACCTGAATCGGAGTCTGGAGTTCGTAAACCTGTTTGAAGGCTCTCTTAGAATGGTATTGTTTTAATGGAGTCAGTAAACAGAAATCTAGCTGGCACGTGACGTATCTAATAGAAGCACTAGAAGATAGTGTTTATCTGTATGGCTGTATTGCAGGCGTATCCCAGAGCCCATCCCTCAGGAAGAATACGTGTTCCTGGCATCATAGCAGACTAATGGCAAGTCCGAAGAATGGTTCATGTTAATTTTGGT
>Ga0181612_167444_pt1 | contig 10968 bp, 10 predicted proteins | sample HoacroProtozoa21_FD_119630 | JGI IMG/M metagenome (GOLD analysis project Ga0181612, IMG submission 119630) | Hoatzin crop microbial communities from Cojedes, Venezuel. Combined Assembly of Gp0051906, Gp0051904, Gp0051908 | reverse complement strand
CTGAGCCTGGGCACGGGGCGGGGGGGGCGGTCAGAGCGCGGCTCTCTCCGCTCGGGTGTTGTTACCAGTAGAACCGAGTTGTTACTAGCAGGTGGGTGTTAGCACAGTAAGTTCCCTTGCCCGTCCCCTCCGCTCACCCGCTCACAGCTCACCCCGGCCGTTCCCTCAGGAGCGGGGGGTTGTGCTGGCACGGCCGTGGCTTCAGCGTGGGCGTTCAGAAAGTCCCTCCAGGGGCCCTCAGCTGTCCCAGGTGCACGTGTAACCCTGTAGCCTTTGCAGGTGGCAGCCACTCTCTGCTTGGGCTTGGTGTGAGTTACGCAGCGCCTTGCTGATGCTCGTGTGTGGCCTTGTGCAGATATGGCTGATGCACGGTGTTCCTGGCTTATCAGTCTGGGTGGTTTCAACAGCGGTACCAGTCTCTGGAGGTTATCATTTCTTGGGAGATTTTCATACGCTGCCTCCCAGCACACACTTTCCCTGTTTGGCCTGTTGTTTTGTGGTAACAGTTTTTCTGTCTGCACTGATCAGCAGCAGAAACTATTCACCTAAAATCACAGCATGGGGGGCTTTAGGGAGAGGGGATGGTGACCCCCAGCAGACAGGCAGGTCAGACAGGGTGGACTGTTCTCTTCCGTTGTTGTCACAGTCAGTTTTGTTCATGTCCATCTGTAAATGTGTGTCTGGGGCAGCAGTGGAGATCTCGGGATGGGAGGGTGACTTGGTAGGTTTCCTTTCAGATGGGGAAATTGTGGTACTGATTAAAGATGTAGAGCAAGTCCGTGGAGGACTCTGCAGGTCTTACCTGCTGTTTCGAGACAGCTGCTGAAAATGCATGTTTGCATTCTTGTGAAGTCACCCTCCACTTCTCAGCTGTTAATTTTTTCCTATGAGTCCCTGTGGGTAGGATACAGCAATTTGAGAGTGTCTAGGCAACATCTGAACAATTGTATGATACATCATGGTTTAGGCCATGCATTTCCAGCAGGCTGCTGTAGCCTGTGGACAGACATCTGTGGTGCTGACTGAAGACACTTTTGACTAGGTGGTGATGATAAAATCTTCAGCTGGTAGTTCTAGACTGAGAGGATGGTGTCTTTTTAAGGCCTCAGCCTGTAAAAATGCCACCTGGAGGTTTGCTGCCTTTCAACACCTTCCTGAGCTTGTTGTGTTGCTACAGTAGGCGTTGACTGTAAGACATAAAAGTAATAATGAACTAATCTTTAACCTTCTCAGGGGGAGTCTGGTGAAAGCTGAGTGGAAACCAGGACAGGGCATCGTGGAACTGCAGTCCCCTGCGGTGAGCCTGCTACAGAGTGTACCCAGTGCCATCATCTCCTGCCGGCCTTTGCAGATTTGTTAATTTGCTTCTTGAAATGGGAGAGAGCCTGGTTGTCAGCAGGGAACAGCCAGAGCCCATCAGGGATTTGTGCTTCTGTTCCAGGGGAAGTTCTGGCACACCATGGGGTTCACAGAGCGTGGCAAACAGTGCCTGCTGCCCGAGGAAGCTCTGTACCTGCTGGAGTGTGTAAGTAGAATACCCGTGTGTGGCTGGGGGCATTGGGTTCTTCCTGAATGATTGGAGGAGCAGCAGCAGCTTTAGACTGAAGCCTGAAATCACTTGACAAGTACTGGTCACTGCTGCGGTTTGCACAGCTGAGAAACACCTGGTTCTTGGCGAGTTGTCTCTTTTAACCTGTTTGCTGATGGAGCTGTTTGTGGCCAGGCCGTGGGTTCGTATGTTGTATGCTAAAGCAACCTCTGTGTCATTGCAAGTGCGTGTTAGTTGGATTGGTGTCCCGGTTATCCAGCTGGTATCGTGTTTAACTCAATCCTACGTCAAATATGACAGTAGAAACTAGGAGAGTTTTAGCTGGTCCGAATTTCTGTTAGTACAGCAGTAAGAAGTCAGCTCACTTATCAGAATGAAGGAAGCATGAGGAGCATGTTACAGAGTTTTCTGTTGAGATCTCTACTTTCTTGCTCTGGGGATGACAAAACATATTTATATGAGTCACTTCTTTACCAAAATCGGGGGGGGGGCTTGAACTTCCACAGTCCCAGAAAACTCACTGTTATTGGAATTTCTGGAAATGAGATCAAAACATTATCTTCTCTTCCTTCCAGGAGTTAATTGGAATAAAAGGTTTGACACTGAGAAATCCTTTTCCTCAGAACTGGTGTACAGTTAATGAGGATGTCTGAGACTGGTCAGTGCCTTTTCTGTCATAAGTTGACTTCCTCCCTTTCCCCAGTGCATCTTACATATCTTGCAGTGGCAGGGTTCGTAAGTTCATTAGCACAGTCTTTCTGCGCTTCTCCAAGAAGCTGATGGGAATTAGTGAAACTCTAGCCAGCTTGGTGGGGCCACATTTAGGCACTAAATCAGATCTTTCCGTGTGAAGGGTGTTGGCACGGAGGCAGTTACATAGCAGCCAGTGCTGTACGTGCTTTACACGTAAGCAGAAGTCTTTGGGGTTGCTGTTTGGCTTCTCTTCCCAGTATATATGGCAGAAAGAAATTTAAGTGTGGCAGACAGGGGAGTGAGACCAGGTTGCTTTCAGTGCTCCTCTGCTTGCAGAAATGCTGGTTAGGGCTCAGCTGGATTTCTGTGCTGTTAAGAGGGTTTTTTTGTCTCTCTACAGAAGCCTGTTATCAGTAGAATAGGTGCACTGATCTAAAGGGGAGCTTTGTCCTTAGCAAAACTTAATCAGATTATGGGCATCTGATGCCATCCCTTGAATTGTACCTGCAAAGGCAGGGCTTTATCTCTGGCAGTTTGACAAACAATAGATTTTAAAGAAATAGGTTAAAATAAAATTTAGTCAGTTTCTGAGTACAAAATCTCTCCCCAGAAGCAGAAAAGACCAGTTAGATGCCTTCAGCCCATCCCACTGGAGAGGTGTGGTTCCTAGTGTTTGGTTTTCTTTGTTTATGAGTAAACACATATTTTAAAAGAAAGGAGGAAAAAGAGGCCTAGCCTAAAACTGCCTCTTGGAGGTTGATTGCTGTTGCCTGGGGAATCTGTGGGATCAGTGGGGCTGCAGAAAATGCTTCTGAGGAGCCACCAAGTGATGGTATCTGGGGATGCCATCAATTCCTCTGCCCCAGGTCTCGAGGCTGTGCTGGTCCTAAATGTTTTTGTAGTTGCGCTGTGTCCTGATTCACTGAGATCATCAAAGCTGAAGAAGATCATCTGCCAAAGCAATGATTATTTTAACAGCTGAGCGTTGTGCTCCCAGCTGCATCCTCCAAACAGATGCACCGCTGGAGCAGGAGCTGACAGCCGTGGGTGGGAACTTCTCACCTGGCTGCTAAAACCAGGACATGGGGGAACTGGGCGTGGGAGAGGGACTGGAGGTAATCCAGGTGGCACGTGAGGAGGCATGGACATCATGTGAAGGAGGGTGCTGGGACCAGTGGGAAGAGACTGGTGTGAGCTTGCATGGATGTTACCTGTGATTCTCTAAACACAAGTTCTTGCCCTGCAGGGCTCTGTTCAGCTCTTTTACAGGGATTTGCCCTTGTCAATCCAAGAGGCCTACGAGATCCTGCTGTCCCAGGAGGCAGTGAGCCTGCCACATTACCAGGTGTGTGGGGCCCTCCGGCGGGGGCAGGGAGGAGGAAGGCAGAGAGCCCAGCCTCTGCCGCACAACCTCTTCCAGCGGCTGAGAGCAGGGAGGGAAGGGGAGTCATTCTCAGTTTTTCCCGCTCACCTTCTTCCAGATGATCAGTTCATGTTTCCCCACCTTTGCTTTGGGTCCTAACCCTGGCTTTTTCTTCTCTGCCAGTGCCACACTGTGTTCACTCAGTTGTAGTGGAACTGAAGTAAATTGGTTTTAGGGTAGTCATTTAACCCTCTTGCTTTCCTTTGCTCTAAGGTGTTCAGCCACTTGAAGCAACTGGGTTATATTGTACTGAGATTCGACCCCAGGTAACCAGCTTTTCCTTTCCACGCTGCTTTCTCCTTTCTGAAGACCCTGAGCAGCTCTGTGCCCGCTGCATGGCCCCAGTGGAACGGCAGAGAAGAGGACTTTGACCCTGTGTTCCATCTCTTGGGAGGATTAAAGGCTAGAAGTGGCACTCTACCCTTGCTTGCTCCTCCCTTGTGAGGAGGTGATTGGGAACATGAAATGGGGCATGAACTGAGGACCATCCTGGTCCTGCCTGTGGATTTTCTGTGCTTGGAAGAAAAGTTTTTTGTCTCTGTATTCTGGGGGCTGAGCAGAAGGGTAGTTTCACTGCCCCACCCTGCTGTCAGCCTCTGTGTTGGTGTCTCCTTACAGCACTGTCCTGTCTCCCTACGAGAGGCAACTGAACCTGGAAAGTCACTGCCAGAGCTCTGGGAAACACCATCGCAAAAGGAGGAGGAGTTCCAGCCCCCAGTAAGGATGTGGCCCAAAACCTTCTTCTGTCTTCTCCCAGGCTCTGAAGCTTGGGAGCAGCATCCTCAGCCCTTTATGCTGTGGGTGACCTGTCTGGCACAGCTGCTCTTGGCTGGCCCCAAGCAGTGCAGTGCTTTCCCTGATCTCTTTGCGGTGTGCCATTTTGTCACATCTGTACTTCATGCAGGACTAATAGGGGCAAACTGCCCCTGAGCCTCCCAGCTGCAGTGGATGCCAAAATAGAAGGGTAGAGAGGTCAGTGCAGAAGAAACACATGGCAGATGTCTCCGCTTGCTCTCGTTCAGAGGGAGTGCAGACCCCGCAGTGCACATCTTGCACTTATCCACCCCCTGAATGCAGCTTACAGGCTGGGACTGCACAGCAGAGAGCATAGGTGGGTCCTGGTCCTTGCATGTGGCCTCTAGGCATTGCCAAAATGCGAACAGCAGCAGACATAATTAGTCCAGCTTCCAGTAGGTGGCCTCATCCTTTCAGGAACAGGGAGGACAAGGCTGTTCTGCAAGTCCCTTCCTGTTAACAAGTAAATCAGTGCCTGAGGAGTTAGGAAATTTTAGGAATAGGGAGATAAAATTGCTGGTTTAAGTGGTGCCTCATCTTCTCATACCAGTGAGAGGTGCTGGCAGGAAGGTTTCTGCCTGACCTGTGCTGGTTTGGCTGAAGTCCATCGTGTTTACATGGAGGAGTTTGGGTCAGTATACAGGGCATGTAGAGGCTGCATGGCAGGGTGGGAATGTCTGTCCGTGCAAATCAAGGCTGGGATTCTCCTGTGCGTTGAGGTCAAACCTCATGCCGGACTGCTGAGAAGTTTGTTCTGCCTTTGATGCTCACTGATTGGTTTTGGCCTGCTTTTCTCCCTTCTCATTTTGTCATGCAAGCAAACGCTCTTCTTCCAGCTAAGAGGTTGTTGTCAAAGGTTTGCAGACCTGTCTGGGGGTTCCTGACAACTTTGTCGTCTTTCCTTCAGACTTGGCAGACTGCATTCTTCCTGTTAGCCAGGAGGAGGTGGGATTGAAAGGGAAGAAAGTTCCACTACGCACTCTCCCTGTCTTTTTTGCTGCCTCATCTGTCTTTAGGTCGCATGAGAAGAAACATAAGGTATCTGAGGACCTTCCAGAAGCTGAAGGGATCTCCGAAAAAGCTAGAGATGACTGTGGAGACTCCAGCTACCTTCCCATGGATGAAAAGCCCTTGTCAGAGCAGCCAAAGGAATCAGATGCTGGCACTGGAGAGAGGGAGTCAAACCCAGTTCCTCTTGATACAGGACAAAAGGATTCCCGAAGCCCTTCCAGGACCCAGGCTGGAGACCACAAGGAGAGCAGCGCTGGCAGCCATGCACCCCGCTGGGATTTTACCACCATCATCTTGCCAAACGTGGCCCGAGACCAGATGTGCACACATCTGCCCTCACCTGATGACAGCCTCCTGCCAGAGAATGTGCCGGGGAGGGAGGTTGATGCAGCTTGCTGGTGCGCACGCATCAATCAGAAACGGGAGAAGCTGTCACGGAAGGAAAGGGAGCAGCGAGAGAGGGAAAGCAGGTACAAGAGCAGTGTCAATGCTGACCAGGAGGTGAGGCGCTGCTCCAACTGGCAGGAGTACAAAGCCCTTTTGGAGCAGAGGAGGCAGCAGAGGGTTTGGAAACGACCGCCGCATCTCTGGGACCAACCCGTCACACCGCTTCTGCGGCCGGAGGAAGCCACCTCATCAGGTGGGGCCTCTGGGAACCTGGCAGGGACTCCCTTCTCCCCCCCCAGCTCTGTGAAATGTTGCCTGGTATGCAACAGTAAAAGAGATGACATGGAGAAGCTGAACATCGGTATAGGGAACAACACCTTGAGAAGGAGAGTCTCATTAGAAGGTCTAGGCAAAGCAGGCACGGCGAGCCCAGCCATGGACATGGGGAGAGAGAGGAAAGCTTGTCCTCTGCCTTTCCATCCCTTTCCATAGTCCACGCAAGTGCCAGGATGAACAGGGACTTGGGAGGTCTTCTGATCCGTTCCCCATGTCCTACTGTATTGCAGTCTTTGCCGCTAGGCTGTCAGGCATGTGAAATCAGGGCCAGCCAGAGGCAAAGCAATTGCAGGGTGTTCTGGGCTGTGTGCTGGGAGGAGATGAGGAAGTTGAGGTCTTTGAAGTAGCCACTGGTGACTGTGGTGCTGCCAGCCATTGTTGGAGGAGGAAGGCTTGTGGGTGGTGGTGGAGTGCTTGGAGTGCCCTGGGAGAGAAATAGCTGGTCTGATCCTTTCCTGTTTCTTCTCGCTCCAGCTGCGCTCCTCCGGCAGATCAGCGTGCTGCAGCCCTCCCACATCCTGGATGGAGCCTCCCGGTTAGTATCCAGCCAGCCAGCTCGTAGCTGTGAGGGAGTGGGGGTGTCCTGTGACTGTCCCTGCTTGTGAGGTCTGTGAGATGCTCGCAGCAGCAGTTTGGGAGCTGCCTGGCATTCAGGATGCTGAGAGAATCCAGCACTCTGCTCCATGACTCCATTGCATTTGTACTGAGGGGCTGACATTTCTGTGAAGTACTGGGTCCTGCAGCGACACAGCCAGGGCATTCCAGGACAATTAAAGCATGGGGGTTGTGCTCTTTTCCTGCTGTTCCCTCTGCACCCCGGCCAGGTAGTCTCCCCCAGACCAGAGGTTTGGTTGGGTTTCACCTGTGCCTCATCCCTGGAATGTGCTGCCATCCCTGCTGCAGTGATTATAGAGCCTTGGCTTTGGGACTTCTGGTTCTGCTCCTGCCTCAGAGAGTCTGTGTGGTCTTTGTGTGCAGTCCCTGTAGGGCAGAACAGTGCTTTGCTTCTGTATCTGCTAGTGGTGCTTCTTGCAAGGGGGTCTGCAGAGAAGGGAGTGTGGCAGATGTGGGGCGGGAGCTTGCTCTGGTCTGACTACAGGAAAGATCTGGAAAGTAATTAGAACAGGGTCAGTCCTTTGAGGAGTGGAGCCTTTCAAAGGGCTCAAACTAGCCAGGCTTCAAGAGCTTTTGCTCCCTTTTTTCCTCTGCTATATCTATACCCTACAGTGTTTTAATCTGATACGTATGTGGATGTGTTCTCTTTTCTTTAGGCTGCAGGAGGACCCAGAGGGCATGAAGGTAGACTTCAATGTCTATCAAGCAGATGCTGTGGCCAAGTTTAAGAAGACAAACCCTGGGAAGCCGTATGTCAGGATGTGTGTTCGGAGGTATCCGTCAGTCCTGCGCTGTGTTCTGAAACATAGCAGTTGCTGTTGCGGAAATGGAGTCCTGATGATCTGTAAATGACCCAGCATCTTGTGAGCTTTACAGATGATCAGAGTGCCTCCCTTGAGGGTCGTCCTGCCCAGGTTTTTTTTTTTTTCCTTTCAGTTCCTCCTTTGTTGGAGGCTGTGGCTGACAATTCCCCCAGCCCTTGCACTCAGCCCACACTATTTGGTCATATGGTTGCTGCTCATGTCTGAGTATTACTGGGGTCAGGAATAAGAAGCCACAGCTGTGCTTATGCAATGCTTGTGAAACTCGTGTAGAGCTCAGTTTTGCAGGGAGCAGTATGGTACCTGAATCCTCAGCCAGCGCAGATCCCTGTGGATTTCTGCAGAGACGTAGCTCCCCACAGCTCACTGCAGGCTCAGGGCCACGGGTTTAGTGTTTCAGTCTTTGTCAAGTGTAACTTTAAGAGCAGTACAAACAGAAGGTAGGTGTCCCCTTTCTTGCTGGATCCAGAGTCTGATACTTAAACTCCAGAAGCAGGTTCAAAGTTCCGTCTCTGTGTTTTCTAATTTTGATATATACTGAAACTATCCCTCCTCCACTCTCTGCAGCTGTAGTAGCCAGAGCAAGGAAGGTGGTAATGCAATTTTACAAAGGCCTGTTGTGAACAAGTAGGATGATCCTTGCTTTATAAATATTTTCATTGAAGAGCAAACAGACTGCAGGATTAAAGGGAGGGAGAAGCAGGTCAGATGTTGATCCCAGCAACCTAAAGATCTTGCTAGCACAAAGGTGTTAAGATTGCACTGGACTGGCAATTTGCCAATAGCCCTGTGAGCCGCATCTAATAGGCACAGCGTGGAGCGGTGTGCAGTTGCCCTTGGTTTTGGCAAAGGATTTGATAGCTCCCAGTTCCCGGCATGCAGTGTACTCTCTCAGGGCTGGCAGCCTCTTGCTTTGACTGAAAGGGGTGGGGAGGGTCACTACCAACTCCTAAGACCGAAGTGAGCTGTTGTGATCATTGGCCAGGACAGCTTTGTCTCTGTATTCTTGCTTTGAGAACAATGGGATATTTTTCTCTCTGCAGCTTTGACGAGCAGATTCCATCCCTTCGGGCTTTGAAGCAGCTTACGTATCAAAGTGGGGACGTCCCAGTGGTCTTTGCGCTGGTGGATCATGGAGAAATTGCCTTTTATTCGCTAAAGGAATTCAAGCTGCCAGTTGATGTTTATGACTGAAGTTGCTGTCACTTGCAGAAATGGCGTGGGATGAAGGCAAGAGCTTTATTCAGGATATGTTTTCTTTATTAATGAAATATTACAGGAGATAGAGCCTGTGATAACTGGAACCTTGGGTAGCTGACTACTTTATTTGCGGTTACAGACTTTACCCGGCCAGATGGCTCAGGCATAATAGCAAAATTTACAGCAAACAAGTGTGTATGGCTTAGCTGGGCATTTCTGGACTGGAATACACACTGCTTTGTTCTTGAAGCCACTGGTTCTCCAGCCTTCTTGTCTCATGGAGATGCCTTTTCCATGTCATGTTTGGCTGACCTGTGGGCTGTCAGTAAACACTGCTGCTGATCCTCTTGTCACATGTTAAGAACCACTGTGCTACAGCAGTCGAATGGTTGGAGTCGTTGAGGTCAAGCAGGGACAGAATAAGCTGATCAGATCAGTGGTGGTGTCCTGAGCCTCTGTCCTTCAGCTACACCAACAACCATCAGATCAGATTCTGATGTGAAGAAGGCACAGCCATAAAACAGCCTCCGTGAGTAAAGTTTGCAGGCATTTAAGAGCAGGAGACACTGCCTTGAATGCTATTTCGTCAGCCAGAGGTCACAGAAAGCCCCAGGGCATTGCAGGTGGCACCCCAGGCTCACGCTGTAGCAGCTGTGCTGAGATGCCTTTTGGCCATGCAGCATTATGCCATATTAAAGTTTGGCCACCGATGCTGGCGTACATATCTGATAGTCTTACCAGGGCTGTACTGCAGTCTCCCTGTTTCAGACTGACATGCTGCTTCCTGGCTGTGGATCCTTGTCTTTTGCAAGTGAGAGATCCTTGAGTAAAGAAAGAAGCTACAAAATCCTCATGAGCCTTCCAGTCCTGTGGCTGTTGTGCTCCAAACTGAGGACATCATTGCTTTCCAGGCCCTGCTGTGGGAGCTTTCCACCAGGATATCCAGGTACCAAATTTGCTTTAGCCTCTATGCAGAAGTGCCAGTGATAGGTGCCAGAAAGTCTGCTCAGTGATAGAAGCGTGCTGAGCGTGGCTGTGTTCAGTATTGAGGTTCTTCAGAACTGTAATAGCAACTGGTTTAGATGCCTTTTATTTCATAATTTTTTAGTTCCTTTTAGAGATGGGAAGGCTAAGCAATAAAAAAGCCTTTTCTAACAGTGCGAGTTCCTCGGTGTGGTTCTTGATTCCTGCAGAAGTGTTAATAAGTTATGCAGAGGGAGTCGCTCTGGGGAGGCTACTGGGACCCCAGTAGCACCAGCTGGTGAACGCCTGCTCGTGGTCACCCTGTGGCTGCATGACCCCGCTCCTACACCCTCTGTGTTTGGATCCAGCTTCTGCAAGCGCTGTGGCTGGTCCTGTTTCATGCACACACCCCTGTTACCAGATGCTGGAAGTCAGCAGGGCTCTGCTGGGGCGAGGGTCTGACAGCTCCTCCCACACGCCCTCCTCTTCCTCCTTGGAGCAGTGCGTTTGCTCCGATAGTCCTCTTCGAACGCCGGGGTTGTTGGCAGCTCCAGTCTGTGCCCTCAGCGTTCTCCCAGACTGTTTTGCAGATTAAAGGCAGTGGGAAGAGAGTTTCTAAGAACAGGCGCAGCCAGAAGAGCTCCAGTCTGACCCACAGGGCTCACGTTTGTCCTGGAATTAGGTCAAACCCACTCCTGTTGATTTCAGTCTCCTCTGCTTGTGCCGGGGTGGAATTGTATCGATGAACTCTACAAGAGCCACCCAGTGAGTTTCGCTGGGGCAGAGACTCCCTGATTCAGCACAAAACAATTACAATTTAATAACCACTGCAGGGAGGATTGAGAAACTGTGGCTGCCTTGCTCAGCACCACAGCATCTGACGGTGCCTTTACCAGGACGGGATTATGATGCAGACTGATACCGCTGCTGCATTTTGGCCTGTGATGCAGATCAGCTCGATGTTGCAAGAAGATGACAGAAATGAATATTTTAATTGAAAAACATCACTTTTGGAAGCTTGGCTGAAACAGTGACTGTTTGTGGCCCCTTGTCAGAGGTAACTGCAAGCCTTTGCATGGATGCAGAGGTGGGTGGACCTTGGACTGCTGTTGCACTCCATGTCACTACCAATTCCTCACAGAATCACACAGAATGTTTGGGGTTGGAAGCGACCT
>Ga0181612_134235_pt1 | contig 10968 bp, 2 predicted proteins | sample HoacroProtozoa21_FD_119630 | JGI IMG/M metagenome (GOLD analysis project Ga0181612, IMG submission 119630) | Hoatzin crop microbial communities from Cojedes, Venezuel. Combined Assembly of Gp0051906, Gp0051904, Gp0051908 | reverse complement strand
TGTAGGGGAAAAAAAATTATTGAGATGGAAGATTTCCTGTGAAAAGAAAGATTCCTTCAAATCTTGTGTGTGGTCAGTGATACTAGAAAGTTTCCTTGTAGAGGAAACCTTTGCATTGACCAGAAAGTATACACTTCAAGAAAGACAAAAGCTAAAGCAACAAAAAAACCTTTAACCTAAGTTAGACAGCTGCCCAGAAACAACCATACAAAGAGATCCTCACAGAGCAGAAAGTGAGCAAAAGAAGGTAGATATTTCTCAAAGGACGGCTCTCCTGGATTGCCCTCATTTACTACATATTTATGTCTCCAGCTCTACAGCAAAACTTCCAAGAAAACTTCCAAGGAAAACTTTCCACAAGACAATGGGCAGAAATGGTTTGTAACCTCCAATTCTGTTTATCATCAGATCTATGCTAATGGCAAAAGACTTTTTTTTCAGGAGGTTGAGTATTCTTGTGTTATACTGTGCATTAAATACCAAAATAAAAATAATTCTCATTTTACTCTAATGAATATTATAAAATTGAGTACTTTGTTTCTACGTTTTACAGAAATTAACCACTCTTCTCTTTATTCATTTTTTGTTACTGGGAAGAAATCAAAAGATTCCTGATCTTCTTATCCTCATCATATTTTCCAAATGGCCAGGTGTATTTCCCTAAATAACTGTATTGAACTAAAATGAGCTGAGAATGTTTTTAAACAGCTTTACAAGTTGTATATATGGTATGAGATTATATATGCATTTATATGTATAAATTTATTTTCTTTCATACAAATACATGCAAAACCCATGGGAGAAAAATGGCAAAGGAGAGAACAAAACTGACCTTAAAACCACAAAAAACGTATATAAATAAAAGAAGCTCAAAGACTCAATTAATAATGGTAGCAGGTTTTTTAGAACTTTCAAATTTGTGATTTTTTCTACGAATACGTGATCTTTTTATAACTCTCAGTAACAGAAAAATATTTTTAGATTAAATTATAACCCAAAGAAATGTTGAATATAGAGTGAGAAAAGAAGTCAGCAGTTAAAAAAAGATGTAAACCACTAATATCTAATATTCTGGTATATTGTGATTTTTCTCTGTCTTATAACATAGCCTGCCAAAGTGAATGTGATTATTACTGAGTGTTTCAAAAGGTGTTTTCTGTGTCCCAGAATGCTAGTGAGATTTTGATTCCTATATTCTTTTCCCACTTCTTATCACTGCTTTAGGTTGATACTATCTCTATGTTAACTCTCTTTCCCAACAGGTCTTTATTCCTAGTGTAGTTTGATAAGCTCTACATTTCAGCATCTTTTGCATTTGTATTGTAATCTTTCTGTTTGTAAACAAAATGGATTTTACAGTACCTTGCATTTTGATTTAAAATACTATGAGAACCTATCAACCTTTTGAAATTTGCTTTGAAAGTATGTTGAAATTAGCATTTGTATTTACCACTTCACTGTGCTGGTAATAATCAGTGGAACGAAATGGTAAACCACAGAAATTCATCTTCTATGGCTGGATAATTTCATCAAGAGGGAACAAAAATAGGCCGTTCTCTTCTTTAATAGGCTTTGAGATGCATCTGTCTTACAATAGACACCAAACCTCACCAGTCACATAAAAATTGTTTATACTGTCATTATTTAGTTATTTGAAATATGACTTTTAAAGACCAAAAAGTTACTTATTGTTTTTGCTGCAGTAAATTTGTAGTCTTTTACTTAATGTACTGCACAGGAACACAATTTAACTATTGGAAATGCAAAGAGGAATTTATAATCATTAGTTTCATTGAACCAAATAAATGCTATCACCATAAGATTAGAAGAGAAGTAGGAGAGATAATCCTATAAAAAAATAATGAAGTAGTGCAAAGTAGTTTAAAGTAATTTACATTTTCCTAAACCAGAGCACAAGGGAAGGAGTGTTTCAGGCCTTATTACACCTTATGATAACCGACACATTATCTCAATGCATGGACTTTCTAAAGCAGCACGTTATCTGTCACTAAGACTGTCTTTCTTGTCTTGATGTGAAGCATATTCAGCCCATAAGTACAATCTTTCAATGGTTTATATAAACCCAGTATTATGCACTAGCATCTTTAGAGCAATCATATGGCTAATTATCAATTACTGCTCTAGATCCCAGCTTTGAAATAAGTGCCTTGATAGATAGCTATCAGTGAAGTCAGAGATCAGAAGTGCATCTTCTCTGGTATTTTTTCATTTGAAAAATTAGAGTATGAAAAGAAAAACGAGGATGGCAGGGATGGAGGACAGAAACAAGACTGTTGCTTCCACAGAAAATACGCAGGGGGTGAAACTTGCATGCAGAGGTATTGAATAGCCTCACTCAGCTATTCACTCGCTCTGTGTGACCACACCAGAGTGAGTCAAAGATGGGATGAAATTCTTCAAGATGATCTGCCCAATGCACCTGTTAATTCAAGACCACTACGAGTGATTTTTCACATCCAGTTTTAAAATCTGTAAGTGACTGGTGATCCTAAGAGTGTATGCTGGTGTAAAGAGTTATATAGGAACACGGCATAAGATTTGGCATTGAAGTTCGTAGCCTCCTAAGCCCTAAATCTTGGCTTTGAGGAGGCAATTTTTAGCTAAGAAGGGGGAAAAGGGACTGCTTTCTCAGAAAGGCCATAGCCTAAGCCTGGTCATTACCCACTCACAGCTGCAGGAGCTCTGCCAGCTGTTCAAGGACTGGCAGTGTATTTCCCCTGCTGATCCAGGCCAAGTGGGGATCTGCTGAGGATTTGGCCATGTCACAGGTGCAACAGAGATCACACTAGTGGCAGCACAGGGCTGTGCTGTAGTAAATCTGCTTCCATTTTTCTGCCCTTTTTTTCTTCCTCATTTCCCCTCTCCCCACACAGTTTATAGCACGTGCCAGTAGAGCTTGTTTACTGAACCTGTAAGTTCAGTCTGGTCTGATCATTTCTTTGCAAACCTATTCCAGGCACTTGGCTGATGACAGTCATGAAGTGTTGACTGTGGAATGGTTTAATCTCTAACCGTAGCCCCTTCAGTACTGTTGTTTTTGGAAATTGCTTTTAGTATAACAGATGACTAGGGTAGATAAAAGTCCTGTTATGCAAAGGTCTCCTTTATTAGACACTTCTTAAATATTTATTCTCAAATCTCACATCGGATGCCAAGTCCTCTGTGACACTTTGTTGCTGGTGTTCAAGAGAAGTACTTCTCTAGCTGAAATCAAATGGAAGCGGACATGATATCTTTACTTAAAAAAAGAAATAAACCCCATTTGTCTCCCAAATGAACTGATTTGTTTCCAGCTTGAGCGAGACGATTTCAGATTTTCTGATTTTTCGTCTCTGAAAGGCAAGGAAACACAGTATACAAAAGCCAATAGGAGATTCCTTAGAGACTCCACTATCTTTCATGTAAAAAAGACTGAATACTTTCTAAATGGACTTTTCATCACTTTAGAAGGACCAGTCAACAATACAGAGTGGAGACTATACCTGCAAGAAGCCATTTTAGGGTAAATGTGCAGAAAAATTGTCAAAGCCTGAGTCCAAGAGCAGGTAATGAATGTTCTGGAGAAGAACCTAATATAAAGTTTTGAGATATAAGTGGCCAGCAAAGAACTCAGCTACAGTGTGGGGCCCATTTCTAGTACTGAACTCATGACTCCAAAGATATATGCTCTTATAGCTTCTGGATTTGTTAAAACATTAACTATGAAGGAGGGGTAGTCTTTTCTTTTTTTCTTTTTAACACTGGAACAACTGTATACACCATATGAGATGCCAAGAGACTTATACCTGACGTATGAGCTTGTTTAATCCCACTGAGCTGTATGCACGATCAGCTAAATTATTTTTTTAAAGTGCTAAATTTCTTGATACCTTGCCTGAGATCCTTAGGAAAGATTAATTCCTTTAGTGGGAACTATCAATTTCCTTCTTCACAGAAAATTAGACCCTTATTGAAGAACCTAATTAAGAAGCAGCCCATTGTTTTTCAAACCAATATGTTTATACTCTCTCTTATGTACTTTATAAATCTAATGATACTTGGGTGTAAGAATATCATTTAATACAAAAAGATATATTTACCATAATAAAAAACCTGAGATCACAACTGCTGCCTTAGCACAGAAGCAAACCAAAGATAATGACTTCTACTGAAAGCCATAATTTCCACCAGTGTCAGCCATCTTCCTAACTAATACAATACTGACATATTGAAAGGTTTTAATGCTTTGGTTTTTTTAAAAAAAAGTTATTTTTTCTTTATTCTAGGATTTTTTTTCTGTAGCTTACTGCACTTTACAGTTGCTATCAAGGGAACATAGTGAACTGCCTATCTACCAGGAGAAATTTACACACCTTGTGAGCGTTTTCATTCATGAGTTTTCTACTGGATCAGAAATTAAATATGACCGCTGGATTTCTGTTTCCGAAACTTCTTTGACTTTTGAGACCAAAGTAGATATAACTGATAAATAAATTAATGGGGAATGTATTTGTTACAGAAATCACTGCAATGTGGTTTTGATTCATAATCAGAAATGTTAACAGTTCCAATAAAAAAATAAGTGGAAAACACTTGTTGTATTTAATTTAGCATTTTGGAGTGTGTTGCAACTGCTGATACTGGTTTAAATTGACTTTCAGCTAATGACATTAGAAAACTACTTAATTCTGATTACAAAATGAGAGACTTTACAGTCTAATGAATTTTTAATAAAGCTTCTGTTTATCCTTGTATGGGCTTGCTCCTTAACGCATGAGATGGAGATAACATTCTTCATATTCCATTTGTTTCCTTATTTCACGTAAATGATAATAAATCATCTCAATATATGCATTTCCACCTTACTTACCTAAGAATAAGCTCTCTTGAACATATAGGATTCAATTCTTTTCTTAGTTAGACTTCTGTATTTGAAAAAGTGATGTGTAACGATATAATTTGCTCTTCAGAAAAACATTTTCATTTCCTAAATCACACATGCAAAATGCCACAGAGTACTAAATGCACAGAGCGGACTTAGATATCTCAACATTACTTTCCTTAAAGACAGATATGTGGTTTGGTTTAGTTGACTCAAATCTTTGTATAATCAATAAAAAGAGATAAAATATTGCAAAGGGCAATTCATTTGTTGAATATCTATTTTCTGTGTATCTGCTATATACCACTTCTGACTCACTAGTTATATTTTGAACTGCACTAAAAGAAGCAGGGTATCTATTTCTAGATATTGGAAGTAACAGGGATGAGATGCTGTGATCTACGAAAAAAGGAAATCAGTAAAGCTTCATATCTTCTCCCTACTTGAGCACCCATGGTGAAACCGGGCACAATATGACATTTTGTTTGGGACTTTTTAGAAAAATAGAGGGATAGGTTATTTGATATTTGACTTCATTATTTCTCTCATGTCTGTTTCAGAAGGTAAAACACCAGGAGTGCTCTTGCTAAGAATGTTGACAGTCACAAGTGTGGAAGCTGTACCTCTATGACATTGTTCTGTGGGAAATGTCTATTACCTGATCCTGTTGTTGTTTGTGTTGTAACCACAAGAAAACCATAACATCTGTTTAATATTTACTGAAAGAGGGCAAAGTCATAAGAAGGGGTGACTTTTACCCTTTCTTGATGATTTCTGGACCCTTTCATTAATATTCCAAATCCATTTTAGATGTGAATATACTCAATGTTCAGCAAAAAAAAGTAGTTAAAAGGAACATCAGTATAGCTGGTGTTTCTTCCCTTCTTCTCCTATCTTGCCCTGCTGAATTTATGCCTTGTCTGTGTTTCAAGATGCTGACTGAATGGTTCTGAACTCTGTTGTTTGATAACTTAAAGAATTCTGTTTGATGTTATGGAGTTATTTTTATGAAACTTTTTTTTTTCATGTTAACGTCAATCTAATAAAAAAGTCTTAGGTGTAATAGAATGATGCAAGATCTCATTTTCTGTTGCTGAGGGAATATTATAGGAGAAAGTAGTAGCTAAAGGCTGTTTTTTCCCTTATGCCTGCAGTAATGGAGATTAGAATAATGTAAAATTACTGAAGTCAGATATTAGAAAGGAGGCATCAGAGAAGGGTCAGAAAGGCACAGAGGAAGGTTTGGGAAGAAAACAAGAAAAATACAGAGACACTTTCCTAGCAAAGGAGATGAGGATCATCCAAGACCAGAAAAAATAAATTAAGATTTATTGAAAATATGTACAATAGAAAAAGCAGGATATGATTCTTGCATAATTGAAAATAACCCAGGACTCACCCCTGAAACCAGAATTAAGAGAAAGCTGCAACACTTTGTTGCAGTTGCAAAACTTCTTATACTACCACATAAATAATGAAGATTTAATATTTGCTGATTATGCTTGTATTGTACACTGTTTCTCTCAAATACCCCTTAACACCTATTGTTAGGCCTGGATCCAGAAATCTGTCAAAATATGTACCAGGATCAGTTAGTGGTCAGCATTAATTCTGGCTGCTAGGGGTTGTATCTCCATTGAAGAAGTGACAGACAGAGCATCCATGCCTAGGAAGTGTATTGGAGAAGACGAGAAGTGAATCCCTTCCAAAGCCTGCTGCTCACAGTGTTGGAAACAGGGGTCTCAGCCGTGAAGCATCCGTATGGACTGGTTTTACCACCCACAAGGTAAAGACGCTCTATGCCCACAGCCTCCTCATGCAAAGTCAACAGGCCAGTCTTCATGTCCAACTCGTTTGACTGGAATAGAGAAATTCATGCAAAAGTGAACAAACAAGAAAAAGCAGTTCTCACCTGTTTTTATAGGTAGAGTAACAGTGCCGTTCAATGTTTTTTGAGACATTGGCACACAAATTTTAGGCAAGCATTCTGAGAAATTTCTTCTGTTATGACTTCCCCATGCCTCAGAAGACAAAGACAGAGAGGACAAGAGGTAGATCTTAAGTGAAGCAATACTCAAGCCAAGCTTTTTGAATAGAACTGTACTCAGGTCTGTTGACAGGAATCAGGTCCTTGGCACAGCAGGCTGGTTGTTTCTTGAAGCCCTGAAAGAGGCAGTATGCCCTCTTACTATCGAAACTGGAGTTCAGCCAGATATGTGACCAGCGACTAACGTTGCTCAATTTAAATGTGAAACTGCTTAGCCTGCTGCACTTTGTAGAAAAAACTTGTAGGAAAAGAGAATATATTTTTTTTCAGAGCTGATATATTTGTGAAAAATCAGTTTTCGGTGCATATTAGTCCTTTAGATTTGGAATATAAATATCAACCTTCTAAATAGCAGTAAACCTTATAAATACGATTTGAGAACAAAAGCTCTGAAATTTACTTGATCATGTTAATCAGAGCTAATTTGATAATAGAATACTGGAGGACTGGTAGGAAGAAGTGATAAAATGGTTAGCTCTTGTGTAACCTGGAGAAATTTTCTCTCAATTGGGAAAAATTATAACGTGTTATAAAGCTGATATTTCCATTGAAGTCAACGACCTCAATGTACAGTGAGTTATGAATTTTAGTCCCCAGGCTTGTCTGTAGATCTCCCTTGAGACATTCTGGACTGAGAGGTCAAAGTTAAGGTATTGTTTGTGAAAAATTTTCTTTCAGCAGTGACTGGGTGTCTCTATTGTTTATTGATTACGTGGTTTTATTGTGGTACATCAAGTTTGATAGAGTTCATCCTTTTAGTTTCTAGAAAAGCTTTTAATATACTGGGTAAAATAGACTGCGTTTTGAAATGTGAATGTGTAGGATTCACGCACTTTCATCCTCCAGTTTCATCAAATTATTTGGTGGTCCTCGGCAAGGTTTTTTTCAGTTCATGATCTTAACAAGGCTGGGAGCTTTGCAAAGGCTGGGAAAGTACAGATTTTAACTTACCAAATGTTTTTCTGTGTAGGTTTCAGTACACAGTAGCAATAGGGTCATCATAATCTTGAATTTGAGTAGAAATTCGTGCTGCAGAAACACTCAAGCTAGCTACTGTATCTCTATAATTTGTTTTGAGATATATTTGCTATAAAGACTGCTATTAGATTATGGCAGTGCACACTAACACAAAAAATCAGTTTAAAGGTTAAGAGAGATACTTTATTTACTGTTAAAAGCTTTGGAAATGTCATGAAAACAATATTTTGGTATCTGAGATGTGGTGATCCAAAGACATCAGATTTGACTTTTCTGTTTAAGAGCATGGTTGCAAGAGGTTTCTTTGTTTCTGTCATATAATGTCGCATCTCTGGAATACGAATTTTCTTACTTGCTTTCAGAAACTACACATGAATTGCAATAAGTCACATTTATTTTTAAATTAATGCTCAGAATACTTCCTGGAGAGTCACCTATTGTTGCTTTTAATGTATTCCCAGAAGAAAAACTTACCTGCTGTTTATGGCGACTGTGTGCACCAAATGCAACATTTTAGTGGGTGCTGCTACAGTGCTAGGAATTTTTTTTTTTAACCGAATTTCGAATTCAAGCTAATGGCTAGCTGTGCACTTAGCGCATGGTTTTCACAAAGTGCTGACAAAATCTCCTTCCACTAAAGGAAATCGGAGTGTTTCTGCAGACTTCAGCAGCAGCACGCTAAGGCTAGGCAGAGGACTGCAGCAGTAGGTAAGATGCTATACTTGTTAACAGATGAGACACAGCCACATGACAACGCAAACTCATTCTCACTTGCAGAATTACTGTATAAATTATACTTGTGCTTAGGGCTTATAAAAACACCACTCTCAGGGGGATGATCTAGCACAGGTGAAGTCAAGCTGTTGATATAGGCAGGACCGAATTCTCACTGCATGAGAAGCCATGAATGTAGTCCATGTTTTTTACCCACCTGACAGCTGCTTCATGTCTTAGAACAACGACATCATTTTCTTCCTCAAGTAGTTGTAAGTAAAAATTTGAATACCAAGGAAAGCAAGCAATATTACTGTCGCCAGCGTGGTCGTGAAGCTTGTCAGAGAAGGGATGAGCTAGTAAAAATGCATGTAGGCTTCAAGATTTGTACCAGCAATCCACAATAAAGACTGAGAATGGCAGTGGCTGTGTAGAAATATGGACTTATGAGAGAGGCACTGGTTTAGTCAATAAACTCTATTTGCTGTTCTGTCTGCTATGAAAAAACTGAAAATAATTTAGTGAGTCTACATCTGCAGCTCTTATCCTTTTCTCTGGCTCTTCTAGAAATCTCTGTAGCTGCTTAGGCAGTACTAAACAGACAAAAACATGCTCATCTGTAAGAACTGCCTGGATCGGAAGCTATTCAGAAGTCTTTGGCCCATACTCTCTTTGGAGGCCAGTTGAACTTCTTGTCCTTTCTCCTAAAGAAATAAGATCTACTGATGCTACTTCTCCTTTTTCTCCGCTTTCACTCTTCCTTCATCCTGTGCCATGGTGTCAAACTCAGCTTCTGTTGGTAACTACTGTTCCTGCCCCACTTCAGAGTTGCCTTTTTTACCACAAGTGAGAAGAAAAAGACCTCTCTATTTCTCAGGGTCTGTGTTCCCTTTAGAATATGATCTCATATTAATAATACATGTAGGGCTTATTTAAAATAGCAACTCTTCTCCTGGAAAAAGAAAGCAGCAGCTCCAAACAGTTCCCCAGCTGAAACTGGGAATTAAACTACAGCAATAAACCGCATGAAAATAATTCTCACAGGTCAAAGGGGCTATTCACAAGGCAGAGGCTAATCAGGTCTCAGTATCATAACAGCGACACTAATTGCCTGATTTTCAGTGTCGCTGGGCACCTGCACCTCCTACTAAAGTGTACGTTACTGGCAGAGGAACAACATAACAAGAATGTATGGGGTAGCTTTCCCTTAGGATGTGGAATGAAAAGAAAAAATGTACAGAAGCAGGTAACACTAGCAGAAATAGTTTATTCCCAATACATTCTGAGTTTGCAATTTTGTTTCAATTCCTGTTTCTAAAAGTGTTTAAAATTCATAAAGTTTAATGATCAAGACTGGCTGTTTGTACAGTGGGCTCACTAAAACAATGCTGAAATTAAAGCTAAAACCAATGCAGTTTGAGTTAGAAGTCATATATGAGAAAATGCCAACCAACCCAGCTCAGATTTTGAGAATACCATGATAAGCTGCATAAAAATTTCCATGGAAACACAGACAGTTGGCCTTTTAGCAAGTAATCCGTATGTTGAAATATCAGCATGTCAATTTTTTTAAATGGACAAATGAATGAAAGTATGCTTGGTTTGTGTACAATAAAATAGAATTGGTCTTGATTCCACAATCAAGTAATTTGCTGAAAAAAAATTAATCTGTTTTTTCTTTTGTGCTATAAAAATCTAATCATTTTCCCAGTCATTTCAATGAAGCAATAGTTCAGAAATTTTTAATTTTCATGTCCTTTTGCAGGGCTAGATATTGAAATATTTAGCATTGGTTTATTTTAATTAAGAACGAACTTATAAAAAACTTTTTTTACTTATACAGCAAAATCTGGCTTAGTTTGTTGGATACCTTTAAAAACAAATAAGTTTCAAAGCAAAAGAAAAGCGATATTCACTCCAATTACAGTACTTAAACAATTTTACTGTTGGAAATACATTAATACTGAAACCAACAAGTTCTTAAACCATAAATCTGAGTTACACTGTATTAATCTACAGAGACCTGAATGATGCCAAAAGTAAGCTGCCCAAGAATACACAAGGAAAAACAAATCTAATTTCAAAACATGAAGAATATCAGCTCCTTTTTAAACCCTCCCATCTGCCTCCTGGTTTATGACAATGTATTTGTGTTTTATCTCGATGTCCCAAAATTCACTCAGTTTACATAAAAAATTTTATTTCCCTAATGCTAGTTCTAGGGAAGGGCAAATCACATTAAACCAGTATCTATTAATATTAAGTAGCTTTTGAAATTTTGGAAAAGGAAAGGAAAGGAAAGGAAAGGAAAGGAAAGGAAAGGAAAGGAAAGGAAAGGAAAGGAAAG
>Ga0181612_153273_pt1 | contig 10969 bp, 6 predicted proteins | sample HoacroProtozoa21_FD_119630 | JGI IMG/M metagenome (GOLD analysis project Ga0181612, IMG submission 119630) | Hoatzin crop microbial communities from Cojedes, Venezuel. Combined Assembly of Gp0051906, Gp0051904, Gp0051908 | reverse complement strand
GGCCCGCCCGCAGCCGGGCAGGCGGCGAGGCGGGGGGGGCGGGGACGGGAACAGCGGTAAGGGCTGCGGGAGCAAGTCACCGGGTGCTGCCACCCGCAAACCGATCGCAGCCCTGTGCCCACCCTGTGGCTGCGCAGCCCCTTCAGGACCTCTCCTGAACCGAACCACAGATGTTTCTGGTTTAGGCAATTCAGTGTTGGGGTTTTTTTTGTTTGCTTTCCCCCTGGCGTGAGCGGCAGATGTGGGAGCTGGCTGGATGCTGCGTGAATCCTCTGTAGCCTTCCATTTAACTTGGATTTTATAGCTTTCTCACAGAGCCTGTCCTGCGATAATCCTGCAGAAACAAACTCCTCCAAGGCTTCTGGGGAAATGAGGTGACATAACGCCCAACTCGCAGCGTTCTGGAGAATTACCCTGGGGTGCTCTCGCTGCCTTCGTTGGGCAGTGCCAGCCTGGCCTGCCTTCTCCTGTGCAAAGCACCAGAGGAGGAGAACCAATCCACTGTGGTTTTCCGCACATCTGCGTCTCCGTCTAGCTCGGAGCCGTGCCACGTCTGGGTTTTGGCAGCATCTTTGCCTTGTGATGTCCCTGGTGCCCAGATGCCCGCTCATTTTCTTGGTGCAGGTAGAAAGCTGCTGTTCCAGGGACCTCCACCTCTCCATTGGGTTTGGAGAAACCCGGCGCAGCTCGCCCAGGGGAGATCATGAGTAGGGTGTGATGCTGTAACCTGGCTTATGCAGGAGACCAGGCTGAAACGGGCCCTACGGCTCGTCCCCAGAGCTGGCTGGTGGGGCTTCTCCAAGCAAAGAGGTTTCGGAGAGCTTGGAGAGCCTGTCACAAATCTGACATAGCTCCGTATCTCTCCGGTGGGAGCACAGCCCCTGTGGGTTGCCATCCCTGCTTTTCCAAAAGCCCTCCCAGCAAAAAAAAAAAGGCAAAAACCAAAACCCAAACCAACCTGGTAAACTCAGGAAATTTGCATTGCTGGAGAAACAAATTCAGTGAAGGTCTCTAATGCTGCTTTGTTTTCACCACAGCGTTAGGAATAATATTAAGCTTTTGCATTAAATGTGAGGGAAGAGGACTTTGGAAAGCAGGAGGACTTTTCTCTTTGAAGCACTCTGGTTATTTTGGCAATCAGGATGAGTTAATTTAAAATTGTCGAATGGAATAATATGTAGGAGGGTGACATGTTGAGATGTTTCGCAATTCTAAGTATGTGTTTTGAGCAAATGTTTGTATGCCGAGGCTGGGGCTGGGGGGATTGGAAGGTAGATGGGATTATGTGCTATTTGCTCCGTGTAAGCAGTGGCAATTTATTGCTGCAGATACATGTGATGCGGCGCACAAAGATTAATTCGATCCTCTCTAAAGCATGATTATTTTGAGTCCTCTTTATACCTTAAATAGATATTCTTCTCATGTGATTTCCATCTTTTTGTGTCAACAGCCCAGGCTAAAGTTGAAATAAACATTGCATCAGCTTAATAACGCGGGCTGTGAAGAAATCTGCTCTCCATTACGGGGATTGTTTGGAACCCTTTTCATTTTACATTTTTCCAGTGTGGGGTGCAAAGACCTCATGAATCCTGAAGCCTGCTCTGTTTCACTGGACCTTTCTTGTGCAAATCAATGTAGTTGATCAACACTGATAAGTCCCACCTGGAGCAGAGCATCGGCGTGGTTCATCATGCTTAAATATCCCCCTTGTTAGTTCATGATGAGGCTCTGTGGCCTATTTCAGGGACATTCAGAAGGGAGAAGGTGTTAAAGTTGGTTGTGGCCGTGCAATTTCTGATGCTCAAGTAGCAGATTTCTCCTCCCAGTTGCAGTGGTGGAGAAGGATGCTGTAATCCCGCAAGCCATTGCAGGCTGTCTGGGGTTTTGGCGTGGCGTGGTACGGGGAAGATTGCCTGGTCATGTGTGTGTCCTCATGCGGTTGGACCCGATGGTCTTAAAGGCCTTTTACAACCTGGAGGATTCTATGATTCTCATCTGCTCTGCTCCCACTGCCAGTGGGGAACAGGGACATGGAGAAAGGGAGGAGCTCAGGACAGCCCTGTGCAGCGAGACCCTCTGCCATCTCCCCCTTCCCTAATCTTATTTCCATTTTTTAATCGTTGGCTCTTGCCAGGCTGCAGACCTGGTGCCAGGGCATTCAGCAGTTTGGAGTCGGTGTCATCCAAATGGTGTAAGATGCACGGGCAAGTGTCGATGGAGGTGTTTCTGTCAAAGCAAACCCTAGCAAAACGAGTGATTTGTTTGCTGTTAGTGACTTTGTAGGCTGGAGGCAGCAGGACAGGGTGGTGTGACTGGGGACGGTGGGTATCTGTGCTTGTGGCTTGGTTTGAATAGCTTAATGCAGACTTCAGTGTTGGAAAGCTCTTGACTGAGACTGTTTGTACCTCGGTTACAGCATCATCATGACAACAGAGAAGAGTCTAGCGGCAGACGCCGACAATTCCGAGCAACAGCAAGCCAAGGAGGAGGAAGGAGCTGCTGAAACACAAAAGCAAGAGGCTGCCCTAGAGGAAGGGGCTCAGCAGAGGTCAGAGGGACAGCCTGCAGCGGGGCAGAAGCCGAAGGCCTCCAACGGCGATACGCCCACGCACGAGGAGCAGAGCAAGAAGGAGCGACGCACCTCCGAGGGCCGGGGTCTCTCCCGCCTGCTCTCATCCTTTCTCAGGAGGCCCAAGTCTCAGGTGTCCGAAGAGGACAAAGACACTGATGCTCCAAAAGAGGTGGGAGGTGACCAGAAAGACCCGGGATTAGGAGCCAGCCCCGATGAAGACATCCTGGTGAAAGCCCCGATCGCAGCTCCTGAGCCTGAGCTCAAAACCGATCCGTCACTAGATCTCCATTCCTTAAGCAGTGCAGAAACACAGGTAAGACGTCCGGTTCCGTGTGGCGCGCTTCCTTCTGCTCTTGAAAACGTGTCTTTTCAGCCAAAACTAGGAAAACGTCATATCCTAGGGTGGTAAACTTGATCAGAAAAACTCGTGAGATGCTAAAAAGGTTTTTGTCAGCTCCCTGTGTTGTGTCGCTTGCTTCCCACTCTGGTATTTCTGTATCAGACTGTCCTGCAAAGTACCTGCTCCTGAAATTGTACCAACGCTTCACAGCATAGCTTCAAACACCCCGTGCTGACTCTTTACTCTGCTGAGGCATGGGAAGTCACATCAGAACTAGGGTTCGAATTCATAATTTATGACGGAGCAGTTGCTCATTGGGACATCCGTGGTGGGTGCAGAATAAAGGCAGGTCAGTGGCGTGAGGTGGAGACTGCAAGAGGAGGTGAATTTGGGAGAGGGGTTCTTCAGCTTCAAGGAGCGCGAGCATGGCGTTGCAGGACTTGGGGTGATTGTTCTGCGTATTTGGTGCTGAGCTGGCCAAATACAAATATTTTCTGCTTATGCATCATGTAGAGAGGGATTTCTGCACAGCACGTGGGCTGAGCCCAGCTCCTAGTAGCTGTCTGACATCTGCTCTTTACAGCCAGGGTCGTTTTTCCTGCAAAATTTGAAGTTTTTAAAGCACAGTGGAAACTGAGGCAGAGACACTCACAGGGAGGCATTCACAAAGCTGCAGCTGCCTGTTGGTTTGGGGGTACTGGATGCCCTCTCTTTCTCCTTGGCAGGTGTCTCAGGTAATTGCCGCTCTGCCATTGCAGCTTCCCCGAGTTAGAGAAAGGTGAGTGCTCCTTCTCCTGAAATGCAGATTTCTTAAAACCCAACCAACCTCCATGTATCGCAGGAGTCACAGCACCTTAGTGGCAAAATCTGGATTACTCACCCCGCTGCCGTAACGTTTTGAATGCGCTCTGGAGAGGTGTTACATGTCCGCAAACTCTAGGTTTCAGCTGACTGTTTGAGCAGTGCTCTTTACAAGTTAAAGCATTGCCAGCTGTAAGCAGTAGTTGTAAATCCACCTCCTCAAATTTACAAAGGTGTAGAGAAGGTAATAGGTAGTAGCTTTTTCTTTCTTATCCCAAATTTCTGTGCCTGTGAGAAACATGGGATGATCCCTGCTTGTGTTTTGTACCTCTGAGGGCTGGGATTAGCAGAACGGGGGGAGAGCTGGAAATTTTAATGCAATTTCAGCCCAGAAATCATGTCTTCGAGAGGAAATGGGTGATTTTTTTTTCTCTACTTAACTTTGATTTGCTGCATCTGAGTGCATGTGAGTGTGCACCCCCAGCCTTCCTTCCCCATGGGCTGTTTGTTTCAGACGAAGCATTTGTGCTTGCTTGGGTGTTTTGGTTTGGTTTTTTTTTTTAGTTCTTATTTTAGATCGACGTCAGTGGCTTTTTGAACTGTGACACTCGGCAGATATTTCTGCCGTGAAAGCATTTGTGAGGTGCTGCCTGTTTGATAAATGCTGACCGACGGGCATTACGAGCTTTGACTGATTCCCTGCTCCCGATTGTCCCGGCCCTGCTGGAACAGAAGTCAGCAGCTTGTGGACATTATTTAGTTTTTAAATGCCTCCATGCAGTTGTGCCTGGACGTGATTTCATGAGATGCGATGGGCTGAAAAGACAGGGTTTTGCTTTTCCTCTGCCGCAGCTGCGTGCTCCTGCTGCATCGAGCCACTTCCAGCACTTGTCAGAGCCTGCCGTGAACTCATTTAACCTGCTGAAATGGCAGTGAAAAAAAAAACCCAGTTTCCTTCCTCCTCCTGTCCCCAAACTGCGTCTTTTTCTGCTGTTTTGGTGAATTAAGCTGGCTGGCAAAGTGCTTCGATAGCAAGGGGAGGGTGGTATGAAGGCTGCCTTCCCTGTCTGGTGGGAGGGTGCCGCTCGGTCAGCGCAGACGGCCACAAAATCTCTGCGCTGAGCCCGCTGTTAGTGCCGCTGCTGCCGTGCTGCGGGCGGTGGGCTGGGGCAAAGCGCGTCGCCCAGGGCGGCAGCGGGTGCGCGGGGTGTCTGGCCTAGGAGGGGAGAAAGTTACCAGTCCAAAAGGGGCAGCTGTTAAGACCAGGAAGATTTGCATGATGTAATCTGTCCTGATTTCTCTATCAAACCCTTTTTCCTTTTTTATTATGTCCTTTATTAAGTGAAGACTTCAGAATGACTTGAAAGGCTGTAAAAATTAGCCTCGTTACCTTCCTTACCCAAGCTGCTGCTCCGGGTCCCGGGTGGCACATTTAAGCCAGATGCCGAATTCTGGGGTGAGGTCCCAGCCCTGCAGTGCACCTCTGCGTGCTTGTTTCCTGTGATGGTTTTTTTGCTTGACACGTCTAAATTGCAACGTGGGTGATGTGGGGGTTTCAGCCTGCGCAGGAGGAGAGGAGGGACGACCCGGAGCCGGACAGCAGAGAGCTCGGCGGCAAGGAAGGAGGGGAAGTGAAGGAAGAGTGCTCCAAGCCAGAGCCGAAACAAGAGACTCCGGAGACCAAAGCAGACAAGGATTTGAAAGCTGCCCAGAAGGCAGTAAAACGACACAGAAACATGTACTGCAAAGTTGTCTTGCTGGATGACACCATTTTTGAGTGTGCTGTGGATGTAAGTACTTCTGGGGTTTGTTTGTGCTTCTCCTCTTTTCCCTCTCCCTTCTCCTCCCCTTGAAAAATCACCACAAGCACGATTTCACAGGGGCCTAATTTGCTGTCAGTGAATTACATGACAGGCTGTACTGCAGAACAATCTTGCTGTAAGCTAGAACAACTTATTTAGTGTCTTGTAAAAATCTCTGGGTGCCTAGGAATCTTATTTTTAATATCGTTCTACAATTTCCAAGGTGCCTTGGGTTTAAGAAAAAAAGAGGTTATCTTACTTGCTGTTCATCATCTCTCTCATTTGTATCCCAGGCTATAGTTTAGGTTTTTGTGTTAGGTTGGGATTGTCTAAATATCTTCTGCCCCTTTCCTTAGAATAAAACAGGTTGTCAAGTTGATTTGTGCTTTTCTGTTCACCCAAGGTACATTTGCCTGTCAGGTTGCTGCCTAACATAACTCCTGGAGCTTGGACGTAAAGAAAAACATGTTGTGTTTAGCCTGCAGTTGAATATATTTGCAGTAAACAATTTAAAATGATTATGTTGACTTACAGCACTGCAAACCCCTTCATCTGAGAGCTTTTCTTTTGCTTTATTTTGTGCATTCTCTCACGGGGCCGTCTTGCTGTCAGGGCAATAAAAAGCTCGCGGAAATCCCCATTTCAGTATTGAAGCACTTGTCCAGAATATTAATAATCCAGTACTTAACCACTGGAGCATAGTTCCATCAGCTTGTTTTTCCCCAGTCCTGCTGGCTAAATGGGCCAGGGGAGGGTGCCTGGGCACAGGGCTCCTTGTGAACGCGTTCCCTTGGGTGATCCTGGGCAAGTGGGTCAGCGCCGGCATCGCTGCTGCTACTGCCGGGATCAGCTCGGAGCATCACCGCCCCCATCGCCTTCCCCTTTGCCAGGGGTTTTGTGTGCAGCCCCCAAAAGGGAACTGTTCCCCGAAACGCTGGTGACGGCTTGCCGTGGCTTCGTGCGGGGGCTGGCTGCAGCGATGCCTTCAGATGCCGGCAGGCTGCACGGACGCTGGCAGTGGGGTGCTCGGTCCTGACTCGAGCGGGACCTCAGGAGTCTCTTTCTGTAGGTCCAGAGGGTCGCGGTGGGTGCTGTGGAGAGGGTTAGGAGGGCCCGCTGTGTCGGTGAGGCCCTCTTGACTTGACAGGTTCCCTTGGCTTTAATGCCAATGTAATCCTACTCTAGCATTTTGAGAATTTATTAAGACTTAATTGGGAAGGAATTGCAAAGGTGTAGGCAAAGACCAGCACAAATGCTTTTATCCAAGAAGAAGAAGTGCTTTCAGGCGTCCTTTCCAGTTGACAGCCATGGAAGGTTTTTGATTCCTGTATTTACCAGTTCCTGCAGAAATATCCAGGCTAACACACGCACTGGATTAGCTACAGAGTCCCAGCGCCTGCGCTAAGGACCGTGCAGCTGAAGGACTGGTGTAGAACAGGCTATAGTCTTGGATCAGTTGCCATGCAAATATGACTAAAAGGAGGATGCGGGCACAAGCGATGCGTTAATAAAGCTGATTTTGCGTCACTGGAACTGTAGTTTGTTTTGAGCGGAGCCTCCAATAGAGTTAGCTGCTGCTGGTTACCAGAGTTCTGTGCCTCAGGGATGTTTTTCTTCATGCTTTTGGACTAAAAGGGTTGCTGTTCCTAGGGCCAGTTCGCTTCTGCAGGATTTGGGGAAAAAAAAAGAAAAAAGAGGAGATAGGAATGCCCAAAGTGTATTTCTTGAGGCAAGACGTTGTGTGTTAAGCAGCTTTTGGTGCATAAGGCAAAGCTGGAGAAGCTGGGTTCCGTCAGCAGGTTGGGTTGATGAAAAGGCCGTGGAGATGATGGTCCCTGGTTCTGAGCCACGGTTTCTCTTGTGACCCTGCTAAGCCAGGTTGCTCCCAAAACGGGGGGCTGTAGCAGTGGGTTATAGCAGCATTTTTGTACCCTGCATTGGTCATCTTTTGCTCAACACCTGACTGACAGCCTGGAGCTGGGAGGTATCCGTGCGGTGTTCTTCGGGAGGGAAAAACCATACGAATCCTCGGTGTTCATGGAGTCGTGTTGAGAAGCTCAGCTTGGAGGGGCTTCAGACACGGAGCTGGTGGTAGCAGCGAGACCGGCTGCAGTTCCCATCGCCTCTCTGGTTTGAATTTTATGCCTGATGCTCTTTCCTGTAAGGGGTGCTTGCTCAGAAACGGCCAGGAGATCTGATTTGGAGCTACTCGGGACTATTTTCCCTGCCTGGCAGCGCACAGTGTGGTTTGATTACGTTCCCTTTCTCCCCTCTCCTGTGAACGGGGGCAGGCAAAAACGAGCCCGTCCCTCCGCATTTCTTTTGTTTATCTGCAGAAACACGCCAAGGGGCAGGATCTACTTAAAAAAGTCTGCGACCACCTCAATCTCCTGGAAGAAGACTACTTTGGTTTGGCCATATGGGACACGCCGACCTCCCGGGTAAGCAGCTGCTGGTGCGTGATGTTCTGCACCCAGGTGGCTTCCGCTCTTTCAAAGGATCAGCTCTGCTTAGAGCTCCTTTTGGTGTCCTCCCCAAAAAAGGACCAAGAGGGTCATCACAGAGGCAGAAATTGTGAATAAATGACTACAGGAATGTGGATTTTAGTAAAAAAGCTGTGTGAACTTGCATTTTCACCTAGAGAAAACTCATTATATTAGTTTACTGCAAAATGATACCATTGATTTTTAAAGCTGTAGCTCGAGGAGTTAGGGGAAGGTAAGGCTTCTCTCACTGTTGTTTTTATTTGTGATTTTAAGAATAGGTTAATTACTGTTAGGCTGTAGAAGGTGAGCCTGAATGTCGACACACTTCAGGGGAACTTCACAGTCCTGGAGCCTGTGTCCACCAAAAGCGTGAGGCTGAGCAGTCACCAGGAGTGAAAGCTGGCTGCCTTGGCACTGGTGTCATTTTGTGTGAGGTTTCGTCAGAGCCGTCCAGAGCAGTTTTGAGTTGAGTCGAAAAAACATGCGTGACTCTTCATACCAAAACTCTTACTCACATGGTTTCAGTTGAAGGTCTTTGTTTGGTTAGACTCAAGCAGCGTCTTATCTTTTAAACCCTTGGTTACGCTTTAACTCAAGCAATTACTCAAGCCCTGTTTCGTGAAGCTAGCCGAAAGTGTGCCCAGTTGAAAGGAAGGGCCCGCTTTTCCCTCCTTCAGACCAGTTACGCGGGTCCGCGTTCTGACTGTTCCCAAGCTTCACCTGCGGCAGTCGCTTGTGGGCCAGGTTGCTATGGCTGACAGGCATTTGTCGTTAAATACTGAATAGATGCAAGGGTGAGTTTTTAATACAAGGGCAAAAGAAAGCCCAGTGCTATTTGAGGCAGGCAGAGCTCTGTCATGGGTTTGTTTTACTGTCTCTGGTTTCTTGCTGTTTTCTTGTACGTGAGATTTGCTTCCACGTATGTACCCTGGGTTTTTTACTCTAGGGGTTTGCTGTGCTGGCAGAGGGAGGGATAGGTGTACTTTTAGATCCAATTAAGAGCAGAAAGGCTTTAGCTGGAGCAGCTCAGCTTCTCCCATGGGTGCTGTGGGCAGCTCGCCGCTGCATCTCCCAGACCCCCAGGACATGCCCTTCTCATGCCCAGGCGTGCTGGCATCTGTTCTTCCGAAAGCAAAAGCATGCACCTCCTTCCCCCGCAGCCGACAAGGGCTAAGGGGCTGTGCAGCTTTTTAACCACAGGGATGAAAACAGGAGATTTTGTCCAATTTCTGTCCCAGAGCTGGGAGCTGAGCGAGGTAAAGCTGCTGTGCATGAGTTTAGCTCCAATGCAGAGTGAGCTCGGTGGAAGTCTGGTTTGCTCTGACAGGGGAAAACACCATTTTTGGGGTTTATGGGGAATATTTCTGGTTATTTTTATTGAACTTTGGAATCTGAGGCTCCATCTCTCTCTCTTGCTGTAACTTCATACAAGACCAGACACCGAGTTACTGATTCACAGGTGGAAAGGACCTTAATAGGAAACCAACGGATGGGCTTCTCACCTCACCCGCAGCTGTGCAGAGCAGGCGGAGATACACATCTGTGCTCCTGGACAGGGAAGGGCTGTATGCAGGATTTTCCAGCTTGATATTTAGGGAGTAAAGGTTTCTGGGGATGAGCATTTTCCTGTATAGGAACAGGAGGTGGTGACAGTGGGAATGGGAGGTTGTGACAGCGGCCAGAGCGTCTGGTCAGCACCGAAGGAGCTCGATGGTCACGCTGCTCTGAAAGGGAGGATTGTTTCCCCCTGATCCATGACACAGTGTGGACGAAATGCCGCTAATTGCTGTACCCAGCACTGTCTGCTGGATCAGGCAGGCTGAGTGCCGAGGATGCATGACTGCACCCCGGGCTCGGCCGTTTCCACGGCGGTGGCGAGCGGTCGTCGCACCAGTGTGGACGCAGAGAGGCTCTGCTTGAAACGGTGGCCCTGAAAAGACAGCAAGTGGCATGTCTAAATTTCAGATGGATTTCATATCCCCAGTTTTATAGGTTAGAGGGGCAAGCATATAAAAAGAGAAGATTAAATGCAAATATTGCTGTCTCCCTGCCATGAAATTACGTGTCCTTCTGGTGAAGACAGATTAGCTCAGGGGATTCAGTGGGTTAATTCCTTCACCTCGGGAGACCTGGACATCCAAATCCTCCTCAGGGCTCATGAAAATGAAGAAGGTGGTTTAACGTAGCCTCTCCAGGAGGGCTGCGAGCACCGCGCTGTCCCCTTCGGCGAGGCAGACCCTGAGCTCTGCAGAGGGAGAGGCTCAGGCTTGACGTGCCGGGAGTTGCTCACACTGTGCTGGCAAAAGCAGGAGTTGTTTTTTGTTTTTTTGAGGCTTGTTTTGCACCACCATCCCACAAAACCCCCAAATTACAGAGCAGGGGGAGGGAGGGAAGGATATATTTCTAAATTTGTAGCTGAGATAATTACTAGAAACTTGAGTCATACTGAAAAGAGACGAAGTGTATGTCACGCTCCTGTAAAAAATTCCAGCCTTCCCCAGCGATGAGGGACTTCAGCGATTAGGTTGTGAAAAACCGTAGCTAATAATAGAAGGTCTTGGCGATCTTTGTTCTGAATAGGGTAAGTGTGGAGACAGGGTGCCCAAGATGAGCGCAGACGTCCTATTTGCCTCGTTTTAAAGGTTCTGGAGGAAAAAAGTGTTGCACAGTTGCCCCTCGTAGCTGGCTGTGGCTGCAGCCGTACCCGCTGCTGCGTGCTTGCAGCCCTCGTAGGCTGCGCTTTGCTTTTCCTCCGGTGCCTCGTGCCTCCCCTGCGCGTACCTGGGAGGTGAAGGGTTGGAAATGCAACCACTGAGACCGCAGACTGCAGTGAGAGTTGTGAAAAACGCACCGTTTCTCCCGTTTCCATGGCTGCGTTCCCGTCAAACGTTGTCTTTTTGCCGTATTTTTAGCGAATTGCAGTTTTCTGTGGTGTTTCTGGAACGTCTGTCAAACTGTGAATGTTTTT
>Ga0181612_140941_pt1 | contig 10970 bp, 6 predicted proteins | sample HoacroProtozoa21_FD_119630 | JGI IMG/M metagenome (GOLD analysis project Ga0181612, IMG submission 119630) | Hoatzin crop microbial communities from Cojedes, Venezuel. Combined Assembly of Gp0051906, Gp0051904, Gp0051908 | reverse complement strand
TCACAGAAGCAGACATTTGAATCTGAGGAGAAAACTTCATTTACATTTGTGCGCTCTGAAACATGCAGCTGCTCTTTTTCCCAAAATGTTTTGTCATAGATAACCTTACTTTTAGTTTGTATTTTAGGTGGTATCCTGTTGAGTATTTTTGTGTTGCTAATACAGCTGAAAATACTTTTGTCTGAGAATATGCTGATTAAGACCATGAATAGTTTTAGGGAGTACAGAACTTTCAATACTTGACTGTACAAGTAGAATTTAATATTTTTATATTGTTAGAAAAGCAGAAGATAGCAGAAACTATGGTTGTATGAATGAATGGATTTTATTACTGTATGAAGTCATGGAAATTGCATTTTAAAATAGCAGTTGTAACTGTAAGAACCTGGGATGGGAAGTAAGTGATTTTGAAATTAAAACCATGTAAAGTCGAAGTTTATGCTATACTAATTAAAAATTTACATTTACTGACACTGCAAAGTCTATGGGCGAATCTTTGAGAGTTTGGGCACGTTATCAGTTTTGGAAGATGTGGAGATAGAAGGAGATAGAGAATGAGTGTTGCTTGAAGAACTAAAGCAGTGTCCAGGCTTGCGTTTGTTTGAAGCGACTGGGTTTGAGGAAGAGGTAGGGAGCAAGTTCTAGACAGAGGGTTGAATGTTTTGGCATGAGCTGAATGTTAAAACTTGAAAGTAAGAACAAGGAATTGGAATCTGATAATGCGGAACAACGGAGAATAAGGCCTTTGCAAAGAAGTAAACGATATTGTAAGTAAACTGCAGAAGAGCTTCTCTGAATATTCTTGAAGTATTCTGAGTAAAATTCTGAGCATTGGGCAGTGTTTAGAGTGCTTGCAGAGACTTATCTTTGTCACAGCTTTAAGGTATCTCTGGTAGGAAAACTAAAATGCACGTGCTGTAATTCTGTGTGTTTTCATGATAGATTCAGGACATGTGCTTTACAGTGGCATTCAAAACTGATAGTCCTGGTAGTTTTTTCACCAGTAAACTTCATTCTGAATAATTCATGTGTAACCGTGTAAAAGACAGCAAATAATTGTGATAAATTCTGTACTGAAGTAATATTAATATATCGTGCATATTACTTAAACACAGTCAGCATCTTGCTCTGAAGAAACTTCAGCGTATTACTTGAACACAGTCAGCATCTTTTTACTCGCTTCAGTTAAGTGAATTCCATTTTGGAGTGGACTCATTGGCTCAAAGGAGATTTTCATACTTGAAAGAAAATTTGAACACCCTTCTGTGTAACCTGATGCTTGTCATCGTAGCAAATACGAATTCATAAACTTGCCTTGTGATAATTGTTAGGCACTAGACTGTCAGTTTGAATGATTGCAGTTCTCATTATCTTCAGATGCTGTGTGTTATTTTTTTGTCTATGAATATGTTGAATTGATTTTTGGCACATGCAGTCAGTTTTGTTCCTGACAGCAGCACTATTGTAGGTGTAAAGTGAGAAACTGCTGTAGTGTGCATGGAAAATTAGCTTTTTTGCTTGGGGAGCTGTGGGGAACTTCAGATAAAATATGAAGAATTATTCAGACTGTCTTGAACACACATTGTCGCTGAGTGAGGCTTTGTTCCAGAAGAGTGGTGTTCTGTGGTTCTGACTGACCTCTATATAAAAACATACTGATGTAGACAGTAAAAATTCTGGTTTTTAATTTAAAATAGTCGAAAGCTGGCTGGTTTATTTTGGTGATTTTTGGCAGGTATTTCTGTAGAAACGCAGTGTGAGATGCCCACATTTAGTGTTATAATATGGCTGCCTTCTGTGTCTGGTAACACTTCTGGGAACTGTTGTCTAGGATGTGATAATAGGAGGATCAGTCTTTAAACATGAAATAGTTTGTTTGCCTAAGCGTCTAGCTACTTTATTCCAGTAATGCAAACTGTTTTGAGCTTTAGGACATCTAAAAAGATCTCCTGTAACTCTTCCACTAAGCTTTGGAGATGCTCTAGAAATTAGTAGCATAACCCTCCATGTTTGGCTGCTGTTTTTTGTTTGGTATGTTTTCCTGTACTGTGTCATTCTGGTTTATCCAAGCCACGCAGTGTGTCTCTTCAGCCATCCAGACAGTTTCAGCTTGAGACTCGGTCATTGCTTGTTTTACCACTTGGAGGAAAATTGCAGTACAGTGGTTTATATGCTTCACCTCTGAATAGCTGCAGCTCAAACTCTTTCCTAAGAGTTAATCTAAAGTCCTCGTTACCTGGAGATTACTAGAGGGGCAGAGGTAAAATCTCTTGGCAGAGATAAGTATAGCCTTGTAAGTGAAACACAGTACTAAAGCCTGAGACTTATGCAACAATCCTGGTATCTGAACTTTGATAAACTAAGATACAGAGAAGTTAAGTCATTTGGCCATCAGTGGAACTGGGAGTTCTACTAGTCTACTGCTAGTCTGCCTAGCAGAGTTTCTGTAAAGCTTGGTTTATTAATGCTTGGAAAATACTTGAAGCTCACATGGATGGTGCTATGAAGTAACTTACTCCTGCAGTCGCTGTATATAGTGTGCCTGTGTCTTTCTCTTATATCTGATTGTGTTGAAGATATTTAGATGTTAAAGTCAATTGTTTAAAAGCTAGGGAATACTTTGATCTCTTACCTGGCTTTGATATGTTATTAATGCTAACCCGAGCATTTCTGCAGGAATTACAGGTTTTAAACTCTTCCCTGGTGGGAACTGCAGAGTCCTTGTACTGTGAGAACATGAGGTATGAAGTCAGAATAACCATTACATTAGCAAGCTTGATTTAGACTAAGTATCTGTAGTTCTTCCCTTTGTGAACAGAGACTAGGATAAATAATAGCCAGGCTGTTTTTTCAAAGCTTTGTTTATTATAGGAATAGATGAGGAGAATTCTTGTATAGTGCCGCTTTGGATTGATCAGAATTTCTTTCACTGAAAAGCAGTTGTGGCCAGCTAAGTACGTATAGTGCAATACTTGATGAGAGAGTACCTAATGTGTTAAACCCAAACCTGCTTACCTAAGCAGTTTTACGAGTAAAGACTGTGGAGCAACTGACTGAGGTGCTTATTGCTTTTGTTATTTATTGCAATGACCAGATTGCTATTAAAAAAAAAAAATTCTGTATACATGACGAATATAAAATACTGTCATGTTGTGACTATAGTGTGAGTATGCAAAAATGTGTGTCAATGTGAACTCTAAGTTATTGGCAAGAGGGAAATGTTTATAATAGAGGATTGAAAGTTGTGCAGGGTTTCAGATCTGTCATAAAAGGATGTGAAATGTAATTAACCTAAAATAACCTTTAAAATATTTTTTTTGAGCCTGATAAATTAAACGAGCTGTTGAGATAACTTAATGAGAGATTTTAATTTTGTGCCTTAAATAATATCCTATTAAAATCCTCAAGATTTTGCTTTGTGGTGGAATTCGCTGAGACATTTTCACAATGACCTCATGATTCAGTAACATTGTTAATATATTTGGTGCATATTTGAGGGGTAAGGTCTAGGTTAATGGCAGCATTTGTTCTTTAAGTGCTTGAAGCCACAAAGCTCTAATTGAAGATATGAATGCGCAAACCTCATTATTTTAATGTGGTCATATGGTATAGTGACAGTAAAAGTAGTTATATGATGAACTCCTATGGCAAGGTTCATAATTTGCCCATGAAAACAAATTATTATGTGAAACTTGGAATTAAAATTTTCTGCCTTGAAGTTTAAATAAAAACACAAAACTTCAGGTATAACATGATTTCTGTATTTGTCTTCACTCAAAATTGGAAATAAGTATGTGCATACCTTTAATATAGAGAATACTGCTATGTTATTTGTTTTAACACAAAGTTTCAGTGCATTCACTAAATTTTTCACACAAAGGCTTCTAGTTAGATACTTTGTTACATACTTGTTTCAAATAGTTAAGTCTGCAGAGGTACTTTTGGCAAATCTGCATCTCCAATTTTCTAAATATAGGTAATTGAACTAATTTAATGGCTGAGCTGTTGCCATGGAAAATACATAGTGTGTTTATCATAGTGTCAAGAATCCAAGGGTTGAAGACAAAGGTCAGAATGTTCATTACTGCTTACATTTCATCAGTGCTGCTAACCTTGGTTGCCTGTTTGCAGCTTTGCATGCTGTGCTGTCTTTAGCGTGAGCTAGATCCTTTTTAAGATCCCTCCTGCCTGCTCTGATGTTCCTAAGCTCTCCTTTCCCTCCTGTGTTCTCCCAGAAGTGTTTATTTTTCTCTGTGGCTTCCTCTACCCCCCAAAAAGCAGGAAAAAAACCATCCTCACAGTAAAAATTAGTTCTTAATATTTGATGCTAGCCAGAAAAGTTGTGAATTTGGACTGGTTTGTGCACAAGTATACTTCTACTGTGATCTTCTCAGTCCTTCCCCACTCTAAATTCTTTGTGCTGTGGACTACTGGTTTGGGAATCTTAGTGTGAAAGCTATAGAGTTGTGTTTTGTATTACAGTTCAACTGTTGCTCAATATTTGCATGTCTCTTACCATACAGTTACTAGTTCTGGTACAACCTTCACTGTAGTATCTCCTTGCTAAATGAATGGTGTTCTCAATCATGGGCTTTTGATCCACAAGCTCTTTGACTTTGCTCAAATGACAGTATGCAATATAAAATTAAGTTTGTGGGTATTGTTAAATCTATTGATAACTGTTTGTTTAGTTTTAGGTAAGTTTTTGTTGTTTTGTCTTGAAATTAACCTTCTGAAAGAAAAGAGGAACAACTTGTAATATCGCATACATGCAGAACTATCTGAATTGAGAGGAAAAGGACCATGTTAACACTGTAAAATTCTATTGATCAGGCATCGGCATCAATCCTGATTAAACAGGCAGCTGTTTAAAGTGGTATATTTGACAATGACATATTTTTATTTTCTATATGCTTACTTGCCTGCTGACATGTTTATTTTCTCGATGTAATTTATGCGTTGGGTTTAGAATGTTGCTGACTGAGAAATACTTAGACATAAAGTAGAAAGAAAATCAGACCTCCTTATGGCTCATATGAACATGTATGAATATCAGGTAATATCTACAAACAAAACAGTTGATTTATGTACTTACAATTCCAATAAATTGAATGCATTGTTTATCTTTCTTATGTGAAAAGTTGTTTAGAAATCAGTTATATATAGATTAGATTTAAAAAGAAAATGGCAGCACATCTTTGTATGGAGGTTTTGAAAACCTTGGGGGACCTTGTTCCATGTGGATTATTGTTAGACAAATCTGTGGTATCAACTTCCCTGGGAAAGTGTCAAGAATGGATTAAAACCCATTTAACTGGAGGCATGCTTGGCCATTAAACTTGGCTTTAGGCTTTGCAACAATGTGATAGATATCCCTTACTGTTCTAATTGCTGAATTCCTCTTTCCATAAGCAAAGGGTAAACTGCTGCTCTTCCCCCGGCTTACTATAAATTGCAGTAATTTCAAGGGAAAGGTATTGTCGTGCCTGACTTCTTCAGTGAAGTACATTAATGATGCATGCCCTTCCATCTGCTGTATGATTTCTTTTTTGTCCCATTATTAACAAGGCTTTTATCATCAAGCTTTGTTGTATGAAATCTCCATCTGAGAATAGTCATGGATGACCGTTAGTAATTGTTGGCTCCATTTTTCCTTGCACATCAGGAAATTTCTCCAGTAGTTTGGGGGTTCAAAAGTAGATAATCACAATTTCACATTCTGGAGCAAGCAGTGAAAGGTTGGTTAAACTCCATTTTGTGTTAAGTAAAATGAATGAAGTTGATTTTAACTCCATTTCACCTAAGCTACGTAACTGAGCTTACTCTTTTTGTTATAAGCTTCTGTTCTGTGTTGAATCCCTCAGCTCAGGGTAGTGGGAAGAGTTTAATAATGGTCACTACCCTTAAGTATACGTATTACATTTTGTAGTATGTGTTTTACAGATAATTACTTTAATCCCATGAGATGCTCAGATTCTGACATGGCTATGCTGAGGACTGGCTGTCTTATTTACACGCAGTTCTGTGCCCCAATATGGTGTCCTCAAAGTATATGGGAAAGGTCAAAGAGGTTGAGGTTGTGGCTGGGTGGTGCTGCATGTTTAGAGACCGTCCTCCCCACCGGTGTTTGAAACCGACATCAGCAAGTAGCACAGACCACCTAAGCGTTGAAACTTGCATCTAATTAAGAAGTAGTAATCTGGGGTCTGCATTACCCATTGTCTGATGAGGATAGGTGATGCTGACTGCAGTGTGCCGAGGAGGATCGGACACTGTAAAATGAAATGTTAGTGGGAGACTTCTGTTACCTACATGTAGACTGGACATATGCCACACTGGGACATGATGAGAGTAGACTTCACATGTTCAGTGACTGTTTCATAAGAGAGGTCAAGCTCTAGCGAAGAGCCCATGGGAGGAGAGGTAACATTGCTTTTATCCTTGGCAGTGTTCCGTTCTGGTTCAAAATGTAAGTCAAAAATGCTGAATAATGTTATATGCATGACTGTTCTGTTGACACAGAATGGTCATATTCAGTAGCAACTCTTCTGACAGCTATTTTTAAGAATTGAATTGACTGGCAGGTTCTTAACCCAGAAAGTTTTGCTGTTTCCTAGAGATACATCTTTTTAGAAATGTAGTCTGCAGGCAAGTTAAAAGCTCTGAACAATTCTGATGTCTACACCTTTACTTTATCAGCAGAGGTAGTAATGCAGGAGGACGGGACAGAGAACAAACTGCTACAATAAACTGATGATGCTGATGCCTCATGAATTTGAGGTATATTTAAAATTGTGCTGCTGTTGTCATGTTTGTGTTTTGTCCATTGCAGCTCACACTTTCATCTAGTTGTTTCCTACATCAGTGACTTTAGAAGGAAACCTTAGGAGACAGGGGTTTCTTCAGCTTCATTACCTATTCTGGAAAGAGCTTCTCCTTCCCTTGAATTCCACCTTGACTGTACAGATATGTGTCCTGCTATGAGATCATTCTGTCAATACAGGCTTGTTTACTTCACAACTTTGGCAATTTCAGAAGGCTCCTTTCAATTTTAAACCACCCACCTTTTGCATTCGCAGATTATTTTTCAGCATAGAACTGTGGATTGCTGCTGGTGATTGCCAGTGTTTTTCTTCTATGAAGACCTAATGTTTTGGTAGAATTGCATTTGCTGTTTTCTAATGTAGTTTCCTGCATTAATTTGTTGCTTTCTGGAATCTGTCAGGCTCAGTATGATGCCAGTCTTCTGAGAAGCTTCTTTTGTTGACACATTTAGAAAAGGCTCTACTTCTTTCACAGAAAAAATTTTCTCTAGGGATACTGCCAAGACTCAGAAGACCAAGAAAACTTACGGCTTTGTATTTGGGTGTAATCAAACTGGCACTCATCATCATTTTGTCTCTTTTAAAGCTGGAACAGATCTGTAAATGAATACATATTTTTGGCATTGGCTTAAACCAAAGTTGAAAGTAACGGTGTAAATGATCATGGTTGTCGGAAACATTGAGCAGTGGTAGGGAATCTAGGTTTCTGCAATTGTTCCTTCTTTCCTGGTAACTTTCGAGGTGCTGGCCAATTTCATCCAGGCTTGAAAAGAAGAAATGTCAAAAATAATTGTAATTGCAATTTCATAAGAATTGGAACTGAGTAGGAGACACCCCCTCATGTTCTCTGAGAGACAGTTCATTATTTATTGTGGTTTGGCAGCACTGGTTGACACTCAGATATGATGGCGCTCTATTAGCTGGGGGAGATGCTTTCTCCAATTTGGTGAAGGTAAAATAGGAAAGCCAGAGTTACCTGTGTAAGGACTATGGGAGGGAGCACGATGACAAAAAGACAAACTTGAGTCTCTAGGAAACCGGGTGTCTTTGATTCTGTTGCTTGAGAAGCAGCTTGTTTATATTGCAGTACTGAAAGAATCTGACATCTTTCTGTTTCCAAAAACATTGATGTTAGTGACCTAACTCCTAGGCAAGGTTGGAAGGACAGCTTTTGAAATGCTTCTTGTAATGCTTCCTTGCCAGTTTGGCATATTACCTTTACTGTAGAAGGAATGGCGGAATGCTATTCCAGCAAACTGAAGATCTTTCCATGTGCTGCCTTCTGTGGTTGTCCTACGCTCAGACTGCAGTGCAAGGTTAGCACAAGGTGTGATGGGTGTCTTTCCTGGACTGTACATCTGACCTTTCAGAAAGGTGGGGAGGGAACCCTCACATTTTGGTTGTGCATATTGGAGCAGAGCATACTTGTGGCATCATCTGCAGTTTATTTCTTTGCTTTTCATTACTAAAGACATTAGAAAAATTAGTATTCTACAAGCTTGAAAGAGAGACTATTATCTAATTGGCTTTTGGTTAGGAAGATACTGATTTCTAGGTCAATGTAAAACAAATGAGCATTTAAATTGAAGAGGAGCAGCTGTTCCAAAGCCCCTTTCCACAGTGCCTGGTTTTGTTAAGGATAATTATGTCTAATTTTAAATTATGATAGCTCTGAGTATTGAGCTTTGCCTTGTTACATCCACTAGCTCATTCTCCTTCATCAGTAAGAATGTTCCATCATGGAGCTAGGTTTCTGATTGGATTTATTTTCCTGGGCCTTTTGAATTATGAAGAGAAATACAGCTTTAAAAATGGGGTTTTCAACACTCTTGTGCCAATGTTACCATACTCCCATATTATTTTTTGAGGTCTCAGAACAGATATAGTGTTCTCCAATTCCTGTGGAAAGATACTACTGGGAAAATACATATTTATGCAAACAAGTAAGATTTTTTTTTTTGTTTGTATTTTTAGTTTGAAAATGGAAATGTTAGACTCTAGTGCTGAAAAATCCAGGAAAGCTCTTGTCAGCCCTTGGAAGGAAACATATGCCAAAGATGTCCTGTGGATTACATACTGCTTGTTTCAGTTAACACATTGATGTTCTCTGTTAGTTCTTGAGACAAAAGATCAGGTGACAATTCAAATGATGCATGAAAATAATGTTTCAATTTTTTCTGGTAAGCTTAGATTTTTTCTTTTTAAATAAAGAAAAAAAGATTTGAACTGTTAAGTTCAGTGTTAGATTAGTAATTCAATAAGATGTCCGAACACTTTAAAGACCATATGTTGTAAATGTATTGCTGCTGCAATGAAGCACATTTATTTTTATGAAATTATTGTTACTGAACATGGCAGTATTGTAGTGTCATGCATAAGAATTGTGTGTTTGAATTGAATTTGGAGTAAAATATAACTATATAACTAATATAACTATCAAGAAATGTAAAATATATAATTTTTTGCATTTTAATTTGAAATCCAAGCATTTTTTTACCTGCTAGCTTTGTGGAAAGAGGTTGTCTTCACATGCCTTTTAAAATAATGAATGTCACACTTTTCCTCTGAGAAATATTCTTTGAGGCTCTAAGTCAACATCTCTTACTGTCTTTTGTTTCTGTTCTCCTGACTAAATGTAATAGGTTCTGTTAAATAAAACCAAAAAGGTTTTACAGATTGCCAAATTATTATTATGCATCTGCTTTTTTTGAGGAAAAACAGCTTTCAAAGAAAAATAAAAAACAGGAGAACTCATAAAAATGGGAGGTGTGACACAGATCCAGAAGGAGAGGAAGAATCAGAAAAAATATTTGGTGTTGTGCTGTATATCTTTGAAATCCTGAAAGAATTTATCCTTTTTCTTTCAGTTTTTGTTCTAGTTTAGTGGATAAATGTTGGGAAAAGGGATATCTATAAAAAATCAACAGCTTTTAACTTGTCTAGAATTTTAAGGGGATGGCAAAATCATGAGAAATGAATAGCAAAATTTTGTCTGGGACCAGAAAAGGAAGAATAAAAATCTGTTGAATCCATCAGCAAAAAAACTGCTGTGAGATGATGTCTCCCTGGATATCAATGTAAACTTGGTCTGGTATAGGCAAGGAGAGTAGAGCAGGGTAAAACCCTCTAACTCCACATGTTTTGGCTTATCAACTTCAAGTGCTTATTTCAAAAGCAGTGTTTGAGTATATATCATGTTGGTCTTCAGCAGGCAAAATAGTACAATCTTTGGAGGCTTGTCCAAGCACTTTAATGTCAGCTGGAAACCAAGGTAAAATTCAAGGTATATTGAAATGAATTGCATGTGGATTAAGTTGAAAAAATATATTCAGTGTTTTAGACTCTGTTCTGAGCAGAATAATTAAAGAAAAATCAGTTGTTAACTTTCATGGCTTTTTTCGTAATGAGTATGTGTGACAGTCTAATTCATTTTTTGTAAATGTTACGCTAGTGTAATAGAAGAGGTTCCTTGTTTTGCGAAGCATTCAGCATTTGTTCTGAAGAACTGAGTGTCCAAAATTACACAGATCCTATAGATAGAAGTGAGAGATACAAATACAGAAAATACAGTGAAATACATCTTGGTTTAGTCTCATACCTCTGCAATTTCTCGTTCTGAAAACCCTTTAATTCTGTAAAGGAAGTGCTATCTTTATGTAACAATTGTCTAGCTTGTACTTCAAAGTCAAATATAGCTTTATTGATGAAGTAATAATCGGAAGCAGAAAAGTTTGGGAAGAGTTTACAGAAAAGGCAAGTATGTACATGCGAACCACTGGTGCTGTGGTGAGGCTGCAAGAGTGCTGCTAGCCAAGAGTGTGGAGGAAATCTTATGTATAGTAAAATTTTTGGGGTATTTCTCAGCGTGTGCTTTCATGAGATATGAGATCCATCTGTAATTTGTAGCTTTTATGGAACCGGTTTCTATGGCAAAATAACTCCTGGGCTAACTGGGTTCATGACGTGTGTCCAGGCAGCCAAGGCCAACGGCATCCTGGTTTGTATCAGGAATGGTGTGGCCAGCAGGAGCAGGGAGGTGATCGTGCCCCTGTACTCGGCACTGGTGAGGCCGCACCTCGAGTACTGTGTGCAGTTTTGGGCCCCTCACTACCAGAAGGACATTGAGGTGCTGGGGTGTGTCCAGAG
>Ga0181612_119744_pt1 | contig 10970 bp, 7 predicted proteins | sample HoacroProtozoa21_FD_119630 | JGI IMG/M metagenome (GOLD analysis project Ga0181612, IMG submission 119630) | Hoatzin crop microbial communities from Cojedes, Venezuel. Combined Assembly of Gp0051906, Gp0051904, Gp0051908 | reverse complement strand
TGGAGGCCCCATCCCTGGAAACATTCAAGACCAGGTTGGACAGGGCTCTGAGCAACCTGATCTAGTTAGTGGTGTCCCTGCTCGCTGCAGGGGGGTTGGACTAGATGACCTCTAGGGGTCCCTTCCAACCCAAAACTTTCTATGATTCTGTGATTCTTTGACATCTGATGTACAATACCCACACAGCTGATCCAGCTGTCATTTTAAAACTACTGCAACTCTGGATTCTGTATAAAGTAAGAAGTCTAACAAATGCAATGGAATATTAAAAACCAAAACAAATATTTCTTTTATTTCACCACTGTCCAGGAGTTCCAGATGGTTTGGGGCAGACCATGGTCCAGAAGGGGCAGACCTAGTCCAGGAATTAAAGGACTGATTTCTTTTCTAACTACATGCATGTAATTTAATTTCCATTTTCTCTGTTTCTAAAATGGGAGCAATGGCATTTATTTGCTATTGTAAACAATGTGGAAATCTATGAATTAAAAATCTTCTGTATCAGTTTATTCTAAGTAATGGTTGAAGATAGCTACTACTAAACTACTATGGGTTTACTTCATAACTAAGTACGAAAACATACCAATTTGTCTGAGTTTGTGGCCATTCATACGTTAGTATCCAAAGTACTTTCTTAAATAGGAAGCGGAAAAAAAATTGGTTGTCACCAGTCTCTGCACCTATATAAAATTAGATTCACTCCATAAAAATGACAAGAATGTCCTTTACTGAACCTTCGTGCCTCACGGAAGAATTGGCTGCGTGTGAAAGGAGGTAGATGATCTGACACGTTCCCTCTCCTAGCACTTGCTGCCACATGATGAGTTAATATTTGATTAGACAGTGCTGTATCTATGACACCTGTTCACCAGGGAGACTAGGCCAACAACTGATGTAATCTACCTTATTATACACTTAATGATAGAGGAGAAGTGCTGCTTTTTTCAGCTTCCCACGTCTGCTTTTCATTTCCTCTCCTACACATTCCTGAGGGGTCATGTTCAGTGCCTCGCAAGAGCAAACAAACAACTACAAAATTTCCTTCTCTCTCTCTCTCTCTCTCTCTCTCTCTCTCTGAGATTCTCTGCAATGTGGCTGCGAAAGATGAGAAAAAGTTTAGAAATTCCCACTGTACTGTGTGCTTCTGGGAAGAAATCTAGTTTTTGCTAGCAGTTACCAGATTTCTCTGACTGTGATAGATCAGGGCAAAACATACCAAACAAATGCTTTGGTACTAAAGCTATGTGGAAGAGCTCATCTTTCTCATAGCGGTCACTCAAGTGCTCGACCATAGCTTGCAGACCCTCACTCTCTTCACAGATGTCCCCTTCAACAATCTCAGGCCTTGACTGGTAGGACCTACTCAGTTTTTTAGGTCAGCTCTCTGAGTGGCTGTGAGTGAAACCTGGCACGGGCCCCAAAGCACCTCACCTGAGCAGAATCCCAATTACTCTCCTGTGATCTCCAGGTCACAGTGACCTTCCCCTGGGAAACGCTGTGCTTCTGGTTTACATCACTAGCAGTTACAGTATTCTTTGGAATCTGATTTTTATTTCAAATGTGTAAGGTTGTGTTCAGGAGAGTCTACTCAGCCAGTGTGATTTCTGTGTTATTTTCAGTTTGGCCTTTATAACTTCTGTATCTTTCCTACTAAGAAATTCCCATTTTTATGGGGAATGCCTCAAATTTCCTCAGAACTGTAGGTGGCTGTAGCTTTTCAGATATTGCCTTTCTTACTCTGAGTGACTGCTGTTATAACGTGAGTGTATGATCTAGAAAATACTTTCTCAAATTGCCTTTTCCAATTTTTCCCTCCCTTTTTAGAAAGGTCACCATCTTCCCCTGAAGTGAGGTTTGCCTTTGAACAGAGGAGGAGGAGAGATGCAGTGTATTTTTATTGGAATGCGAGCACTTTTTTTCTTTCCTATGTGTATTTTATTGGGAAAAGGAGGGCTGAGAATGAGACAGGATCTATCCTTCACTGCCCTGGGCTAGGTCCTCTCCTTAGTTCAGGGACGATGCTAAAAGGCCTGGATGGTATCAGTTTTGAACAGGAATGGTTGACAGCTCCCAACTGCTGATAAAGGGAGGCCAAAAAATCTGTGACAAAGCTGTAGTCGGTCTATGTGGAAACGAGAGCAAACAGCCATTTGGTTTGTAGATGTGCCTGTTGAGCTACCAAGAGTCTCCATTCACTGCTGCCTGGTGCTCCCCTTCTTACCTGTCAGAGTTCCCACAGATGCTGCAACACATCTTCCACACCATGGCAACAGGAGGCAGATCTCAACGTAACTGTAAAACAGACCCTACTGAGACTCCCCTGGGAACCCGTGTCCGAGCATCACAGCTAGTCCGGGGATTCCCAGATGTATTTTGAAAGCAGGACACAGAAACAATGCTTGACATGGGATTCACATGACTGGATTTCAAGTCCCTACAACTAGGTTGCCACTTTGATCACATCTCACAAACAGGTTCATGTCCAAAATTAGGCTGGAAAAAATGCCGCTGTAATTATTTAGAGGAAATAGGAAGAAGGGAACATCTTCCACTGCCAGCTACTATGCCTACAAAGACAACAAAAGCTTTGGCAGGAGATAGCACTGGGCATGTGCTCGCACTCTCCACTTTGAGCCTCTTCCAGGAACCAATGGTGAGAAATAACCTCTCTGGTGCGAGCCCGAGAGGTACGTTCCAGAGAAAGCATCCAGTGAGTTACACCGGCCTAAAAGCTGTGCGTGGAGAATAATAAAAGGGTTGGATCAATGCTCTTTAAACTGTTTTACAAGGACTTTCTCCCCTGCCCGGGCCATTTTACATGCTTATTTACTGCAGTGTAAATCATACTTCATGCAGCTGAGATGACAAATGAAGCCTGCCACAATTCTGCATGAAATGTAACGTGTTTTCTTAGGCAAGACAGGATTTGACAGAGCATCAAATGATCCTGTTCCATCTATAACTTTCACTCTGTCAAGTCTTCTGTCCTCTGCACGCCAATTATAATAAATACAGCTGACTGCATATAGCCAGAGGAAAATTAATGCAGCTCTGTAACATATGTAAACCTAAAAGATTCAGACATTTGTAAATCTTTTGATTGTTTACATAAAAGCAACGCTCTGCTCTCTTTGGTTTGAAGACAACAAGAAGCTGGAAAGGAATCTATCGTCAGAAATCAGCACTGAAATACAAGTAGGAATATTCAGCTCAGAGTAACATCCCTTAGGGTGGGAGCTGAAGACAGAAGGCGGTGTCAGTAAGCCTGGCTGGGGGAAATCTCTTTACATTTCCGAGTCCATGAGAAGTAGTAGTGATTTGTCCTCCCACAGGTATTAACACCTCAAGCAAGACACCAAGCATATTGTTTGCTAGAGAGAAATAACCAAAATGACACGCTCTCTCCTTGCATTTTTTGGAAGAACGTTCTTCTGACACTCTGAAGGAAGAGAATTGTTTAAAAAAAGTATGCATTCAGGAAATTATTTTCTTGAGGTTGTTCTGACTGTTTGTACATCTTCCACAAAGAACATGTGGTGCTTCTTGCTTCTTGGTCAGCTGTCAGTGATAAAAGTTTGCATATTATTTTTTACTTTTTCTGCTGTATAGACACGCCCCCCCCCAGCATTGCAAGCTCACAATTAATATTAGTTTCATACTAAATAAACTGCACTGTAACTAGTGGATGGGTTCCATGTGGCCACTGGATACTTCTTTTCTTAATAATGATTAATTCTATCCCAGACCATCACTGGTCTCAGCATCAGCCTGAGCCTGATGTACGCATTTAAGGATCCACGCTGGTCTCTCCTGTTCTCAGTGTGTTATCTAAATCAGAATGTGAAGCTCATAGAACCACAGAACGCTTTGGGTCAGAAGGGATCTTTAGAGGTCGTCTGGCGCAACACCCCTGCAGTGACCAGGGACATCTTCAACCAGACCAGGTTGCTCAGAGCCCTGTCCAACCTGGCCTTGAATGTTTCCAGGGATGGGGCCTCCACTACCTCTCTGGGCAACCTGTGCCAGCGTTTCACCACCGCCATTGTAAAAAATTTCTTCCTTATATCCAGTCTAAAGCTACCCTCCCTTAGCTTTAAGCCGTTACTCCTCAGACGTGTAAGGGTTGGCAGCCAGAGACAACATCAGCAAATTATAACTGCCTGGCCAAAGGACCATTACAGTACTTGTTTTTGAAATAATTCAAGATAGACATTATAATGAGATACTGAGAAACTTCATTACACTAGAAAAGTAAATATTTCAATAAATCGAGAAGAACTTGTCTATTCTTCCACAGACCAAGATTCAACCATCTGGTACGGCAGTATTTCCTGCTGGTGTGGGTAGGAAAATACCCACATCAAGGGAGAGGTATGGTCATGTTACAGTTATCTGCATATTGATTTTGTTCTCTTTTAGTGGATAACTATCAACTGCAATGTTTCCCTTCCAAAAGCAACACTATGCAAGCTCAATTTAAGAGGCTGTTCTTAACATGGCAACCTGAAAGGTATCCTGAAAGTTGTGCGATGTACAGAATACACATTAATTCCTCCACAAAGACGACAGCTTTGAACTTTCCAACTCGACTTTTCATAGACTCATAGAATCATTACAGTTGGAAAAGACCTCCAAGATCATCAACTCCAACTGTCCAACATCACCATGCCTGCTAAACCATGTCCCAAATGGTCATGTTACAGGCTCAGTAAAAATCACCCTAGGCCATGCTGGTATGCAGTCAGTTTACAATGACAAAAGTCCACGTGAATGCTGAAGAGCATCTCTGCTTTCCACGCTTGTCCCAATCACTGACCACCACTGGCTGGTGGTGTTGATGCCAGCTACCAGGCATCATGGTATGAGCTGTGCAAGGACAACGATCCAGCCTGAAACTACACAAAGCAAAAATAGTGGCTAAATTCAGTCAACCCTGGACCTGCCAGGAATGCCAGTGCCAACCAGAGCAACTGACTGGGGACATTAACACTCTCTTTTCAGAAAGGTTTTAAGCTTCAGCTTACACCATTGTTAGCAGTGAACAGTATTTTATAGTCATTGGGAAGATATTCCCCAAGCCAAGCAGATCTGACGTTGAATATGGTGTTTTTCTAAGACTTTTCTGAAAGTACTGTAATTGTAACACGATTTTGTCAGTTTGATCTGCTTGTGATTAGGAAAAGGCTGAAGTGATTTTGAGTCACGGACCAGAGGAAATGCAGTTTAACAACTCTCCCAATTCTTTTCTAATTTAGACACCAATTGAGACAGGAAAATTGCCTCCCCCAGGGCTCTGGATAGATCCATAGCTGATTCCTCTGAGGGCTGTCCAAAATCCTAACGAAGCGAATCAATGATGAATTCACGTATGGGACAAGACAACGACCAATTCACAATCTCAGTCCACACAAACTGGGCAAAACCTTTGAGGACTGACCGAGTGACCTCTCTGTCTTCTCTGTCTTCTCCCTGAATGGTTGAACCTCTCCTATTATGTTTCTATGACTAGAAATTGTGGAAGGACATTTTAATTCAGTGTGGTAGAAGAGTCACATTTCTCTCTCTACCAGTTCTCCGAGAAGCCCCTGCCCGCCTGGACCGCCAAGGTGTTCCCTGCCTTTGCCTGCCCTCCTGCCTCCATTCCGTACGTTCTACAAGACATGGTGATTTCCACAACACAGAGCTGTCATTTGGAATTTTTTCCAGGTATACCTTTCAAGTCAAACTCAACAAAGCACAGCACGGTTATCCTCCTATGAAGACTTCACCAGCCACTGCCTTTGACAGCTTCTTACATCAAATCTTTCACGATATGACAGCCATTGATGTGAATGAAGAAGTGGAAGAGACTCAGGCAGTCAAATAGTCCATTCCTGTCCCTAAGCGGTAACACCCATATTATCCAAAATCTGTCCCTATGGATCTGAAAGGACAACCTGTAACCTGGCCAGGGAATCTTCTCACCGCTTCCTTCTTAAGCTTTCCCTCCTCGCTACCTAAGTGAACTCAACCCTGCTGCAATTTATTACTGTAAGAAGAAATGCCTTGCTCTGTTATCTCTTCTCCTATCACGGCCAGTGAGAACAGACTATTTATTCTCTTCCTCTTTTCAGCAGTCTTGTACATACATGAAGACAGTTATTCCATTCCTTTTTTTTAAGCTAAGCAAATACAATCTATCCTTCTAAATAAGCCATGTTTTCCAAACTCCAGACCACTCTCTGAGGTTTCTCTGACTCTTCCATATTCTTCCTGGCATGTAACAATCAAAAAGGACACAAAAACGGACTGAGAACTTCTTAAAGTACAACAAAAAGACAACTCTATGTGTCTCACAAGCTCTATACATCCCGCTACAGCCTTTCCCTGGCTACAGGAATGTGACATTGTTGACTTACACTCAGCTGGCACGATGCAACATACCTTTTTTTCAGTGAACTCTTCCTTAACTATTTGATTCCCCACAACTGTAAGCATATTGCCCCAACCTTCTTGTTACTAAACAGTTTCTCAGACCCTATCTCCAGCTTGTGTTTATCCAAGTTCCAAGTCTGTTCTTCAACGTAACTTCAGTTCCCAGCCAGCAGTTTTACCTACACATGTAATGTGCATTTCCTCTGTTGTCTTTGTCATTATTTAAATATAGACATTCTAAACAATGGGAGACCTGAGCAGGTCCTCGTCAACACATCCTCTATCTGATGGTCAGCCTCTGAAAACAATTCTGTCCACATACTGCCCAGAGAGTTCTGTGCATACCCAGAGGTTTCACCCAGACCGTCTATATCTGGTCTCTTTAGCAAAGTACCACACAAATCACTGGGAAGAAGTTCTAGTCATAATACTGATTACACTCAGAAGGAGAAAAACAAAAACAAAAACAAACAACAAACTGCTCTGCGCTAATTATTTTTGATAAATCTACTTTGCTTTACCATTCTTGTTGGTGTTTACAGCTTTTTTTTTTCCTGAGAATTACACTGATGGATTTATGACTACCTGATCTTCTATTTTAATTCCCCTATTACCACATCAAAGACAAAGGAATTAAATGCAGCCGACGACTGCTCAACAGGACACCAATCAACCCTGGCATGGAAGGACTAATTTTAGAAGGGAACCTAGTTTGGAGCCCATTCAACTGCCAGGTTACTGTGTCAGGTCAGGGAGGAATTCACAAAGTATCTTTGGGCTCTGGTGAGTCCCTATTTAACTGCCAGGTTGTCTCTAAAACACCAAAACACCGAGTTATTACCAAAGACATAAACAGGAGACAATTAGCTTCCCCCAGAATCATACAGCATTATAGCTTTGACCAGTATTTTCATGGTTTGGGTTGGCTTAACCAGCACTCACACGGACAGGTGTCTAACCTCAACCTTACAAGTCAAATTCTCCAAGGCTGTTATGCCGTGACTCCGGGAAGTAGACGAAAATCAGGCAAGGAGAAGACTGCCAATACAAGGGTCTTAATGGGTGGTAGATGAAGAGAGGAATGCTTCTTCAAATCCTTTAAATTAATAGCTTTCCCTTATCCACAGACTGTTCTTGGCCAGTATCCGCAAGTAATTCTTAAGTAATGGAATTACGAAGGAAAAAAAAAAGCTGCAGCTTCCAGAGTTTTGCAATCACCAGGGGATCCTAAGGCTTGAAGAACCATAGATGGCTCCATGCCACAAAATTCTAAGTCAGAGGGTTGTAGTCAAAGGTTACTTTAACAAGCGATGTTCCAATAAGAGATACAATACAGAAAACTTGAGAGGTCTGGTATTTAAAGGGGAAACACTGACAAGGTATGTGATTTATTACTTATATCTTGCAAACTGAGAGGGGATAAAAAGTTTTACAAAAATAAATGCCTGATCCAACCCTACTACTGTATGTCTTAAAATAAGGAAAACAACCGAGAACTTGTGAAAATATACATGAGACTACTCTAAAACTAAAAGAACGTAGTTGCATCTGCATGCATGTCAAATATTTGATATCATTTAAGACCGTAAAATTTCATTTTCCTGTTCACCCTATTTTCACCAGAAGAAAAAATGTTATCTGCCCTGCCATAAGCCATTTAAGAACATATATTGAAAGCGGTATTTCAGCTGTTTTCATACTATGCAATGTTAGATCTCCAGGGTCTTCATTATGAGATGAGAGGAGGCTCCTTAAGTATTCGGTATAATCTCCAGACGATTTAAAGCTTTTAACTCAGCACTTCACTTTTTAGCCCAATTATGTTCACAGCACTGGGTTTTTCATTCCATGGAAGCACTCAATTCAGAAAGCTGGATTCAAGACTATACAAGTTTTCAGATGAATACGAAAAATCAAGTAAGCTCTTAGAAATGCTGTTTGAAATTATCTTTACAAACATAAATAGGTGTACTAGTAACATACCTGAAAAAGAACATGAACAGAGCAGCTGTGATGCAGAACAAAAGGACCTACAAGAAGAAGAAAGAACGTTATTACATAGAACATCACTCCACCAGTGCATCTTCTGGATCTCAAGGATTTTACAACTGTTGCTATAAAAGTTACACGACATTTATACACTTGATAGGTCAGAAGGAAAGCTTATCTGAATCCACCAAAAAGGATTCTCTTATTTCTAGTGGACTTTGAGCCGTTTCTGTAGAAGTTAAACAGACATGAAATCCAAACCAGGGTAATGTGACAACAGACACAGCAAATGATGCCACTTAAAACAGTCTGGAATAAACTAATAAAATCATAATAAAACAATAGAACGACACAACAAAGCGGTAGAATGGAAATTTAAACGTTGTATTTTTTTCTACTTTGCTTTTATGATTTATTCAAATATCATATTGCTAGTTCCAGTTTAAAAGCCAGGCCCTTGACGATGTCTGTACAGACAGCCGCTTCTGCTTAACGGCTTTCCAGCAAGTTTGAGAGTAGGTAATTCTATTCCCAAATGAGCATATCCTTTCTAGTAGTTTACCTTAGCGTTAAACTCACTAGGAATAAACCCATCTTGCTCTAGATTATCAACATGACCATACAAGAGTCGGTGAGCAAACGCAGCAGCCCTCCAGCATGGAGCGGGGAATGTCCTCCTCCTTCCCCAGTGCTCCTTCCTCCTCCTTCCCACCTGCAGAGTGACCCATGAATGCTGAAGAAAACGAACCCAAGGAGGGAAAAAAAAGGAAAAAAAATCAAAACTTTGGAGCGTTTTCTGCCACTTTGGTGAGATAAGGAGATCACTGGAAGGGTGTAAAAGCTTTGGAGCAGGCACAGGCAAACGGGAAGGCGGGAAGATCTCCACACCAGGAGCAGAGAAGAGGAGAAAGGATGAAGGCATCCCCTGGAGACACCAACCAGCTGCTGTACCTTGACTGTAGAACTGCTTGTACATGCAGCTGCTTCAGGAACAACTACACCGTGCTTTAAACTCATAACCTGTCTTAATCCACTCCATCTTTGCACATACAGCTCCAGAGTGAGAAAATGCTGTTTCATTCCAGATACTCTGGCCCATATTCATCATTCAGGAGGCAAAAACCTTATCGAAAAACTGCAAGTGTTTTAGAAAACACTAGCACTTATTTTCAAGGGTTGAAGAAGTTTTGCTCCCAATAGGATACAGCTAAGTGAAAAGCAATGGAAATGCTGGCAGCAGTGCATATTTGAAGGTTATGAACACACAGAACAGTGGCTGCTGCGTGTTGATACAGATCAGAAAGCGTGATAAAAATTTGAATAGGAAAAGTTTACAATGACTTTCAGAGAATAAAAGTCTTACAATGAGACTATTTCCCTTTACTAAGTCCTCTGGCATGTGACTTCAAATTAGGTCACACAAGACATTTATAATGTTTACTGTGTAAACAACCCATTTTCTTTACTTTCCCTTCACCACTACCGTCGTATTTTATTATTCTGCATCAAAAATGTGAACATCTGATATCATTTTATACAAAATCATTAGGGTAAAGTGAGGACAAAGACATATTCCAGTTCAAACTAGCAGCAAAAGCAGGCTTACATTTAAACATAAGTTCTACTTAAAAAGATCTGCCCTAACCCTCCCAAGCTCAAACCACATTTAATCATTCAGTCATCAGTTCTTTGGATATCACTTCTGGGAGACAGAAGCAACAAGAAGCCTTGACAGCCAGAGCAGTGATATTGAGAAATCAAATGGCAAAGAACCACTTTTCAGGGGGAAAAGTATGCCTTTGCATATTAAAAACACTCCCTTCACCAAACAGTCTTTTATTCATTTTTTACCATTTTTAAAATGAGTTTGATAACAACCTAACAAGTATTTATACACGTCATTAAGAATCCCTCTGAGCTCTCTCTTCTCCAGGCTAAACCACCCCAGTTCTCTCAGCCTCTCCTTGTGAGTGATGCTCCAAGCCCTTAGTCATCTTCACTCCAACACGCCTACATCTGTCTCATACTGGCGAGCCCAGCACTGGACCCAGCACTCCAGATGTGTCTCACCAGGGCTGAGCAGAGGGAAAGGACTCCCTTCCTCGACCCGCCGGCAATGCTTCTCTGAATACAGTCCAAGTGGCTGGCGGAAAGGCCTGTTGCTGGCTCATGTTCAGCTTGGTGTCCACCAGGATCACCAGGTTCTTTTCTGCAGAGCTGCTTTCCAGATGCTCCCAGCATATACTGATGCCTGAGGTTATTCCTCCCCAGGGGCAGAACTTGGCACTTCAATTTGCTGAGCCTCATGAGGTTCCTGTTGGCCCATTTCTCCAGCCTGCTGAGGTTCCTCTGGACAGCAGCACAACTACCTGGTGTGGCAACAACTCCTCCCAGTTTTGCATCATCTGCACATCTGCTGAGGGTGCAGCCTCCTGTACGCTAATCCAGGTGCTTAACGAATCATACAATCAATCATTGAATCATTAAGATTGGAAAAGACCTCTAAGATCATCAAGTCCTACTGTCCACCCAACACCACCATGCCTACTAAACCATGTCCCAAAGTG
>Ga0181612_100251_pt1 | contig 10970 bp, 5 predicted proteins | sample HoacroProtozoa21_FD_119630 | JGI IMG/M metagenome (GOLD analysis project Ga0181612, IMG submission 119630) | Hoatzin crop microbial communities from Cojedes, Venezuel. Combined Assembly of Gp0051906, Gp0051904, Gp0051908 | reverse complement strand
CCCCCCTCCCCATCCTCAGGTTGTCACTGGCCTGGATTAATTCTGTGTACGTGTTTCGTATTCCTACCCTAGCTGCTTCTGGAGGAGGGCATTGCCCAATTCTGTGTTCGAATGCCAAGCAAATCCAACCAACTTGGTAGGTGTAAATGGAGGAAGGGAAGACAAGTGACCTGGCTGAGGCTGCTCCAGCCTGGCGGCTCGGCTCTGGGAGTGCCTGGTGCCCCGGCTGTGGGTCCCCAGTAAAGAGAGGCTCATCGGGGCCCGGGGGAGCGAGGCCAGTCGCACTGTCCGCTTCCTTCTGCACATCTCATCGTCACTGTTTCTTGATGATTTGCCCATAGATTCGCCCATTCTTCTAGGCAAATGTCAGTTACTCACGGCTGGGCTGGGGCCTAGGGTGCTTCCCTTGTCTGCCTCCTGTTCATCTGTGGGACATCCAACCTGGGACGTTAGCTCACGGCACTGACCGGTGAAGAGCGCAAGCCCCCGTGCCGCAGCGTGCGTTAGGTCAGGCACGGCTGGACTGGCGGTGCGGGGCAGCCGGGTCCCAGCGCCGGGGCTGGGCTGCAGCGTTCGCCGGGTGCCGTGGGGATGCTGCGCTGCGGCTGCTGCGCTGCGGCCAGGGAGCCAGCCTGCAGCGAGGGGAGCAGGGGCTGCAGGGGCCAGCCCTGACGCGCCCGGCCGAGGAGAGCCGGCACAGCCTTGGTTTGGGCAGAGCCTTTGAGCGCAGTTAAACTTCAGGCTCAAGGAAGAGCTTGCAGGGGAAAAATAGAAAATGGAAAAAAAGATTTTTGCATTGAATTTTTATTCACTGAAACTTTCTGCTCTGTCGCTTCTGTTTTGAAGGGAGAAACGAAAATAGAAATGTAGTTTTTTGGGAAGAAACTTTTTAGTTTTGCAAATGCTTTTTTTAAAGATCTGGTTTATGGTTTGTGAAATGAAATATTTTAACAGAAATTTAAGTCCCCCAGAATTTTATTTAAACAGCCAATATTTCTTAACTAGCTTTATTTATGTGTTTAATATTACTTACATGCTTAAGCATCTTGCTGAATCTGAACTTTAAAAGATAAACCTTTTCTTATCGTAGCTATAATCTGGCAAATTTTAAGTTATGTGGGATATTAACTTTAACAGGTATATGCTCTCTCTTTTATCTCATAATTATAGGTCTTTAAAGACCTTTTTTTAAAAAGTATGTGTAATTATTATATAGATCAGAGTTTCTACCTTTAAATGTCAGGTATTTGCATAAAAATTTACATATATTAATGCTAATCAGGGCCATAGGAAGAGAAACAGAATTTCACTAAACTCATTGCTCTGAATTAGGACTCCCAGTATCAAGAGGTCGGGCTGAAAAATACAGATCTTGGCACCAGCTGTATTCCCCAAATTGTTGCACAACTGCAAAACAGTCTGATGTTTCTGTTGGTCATCATCCTGCCAGGCTGGTCAGGGGTGCTGACACGCATGTTGCTGTTGCTGTGCTGGAGTGTTAACACCTTGTTGAGCTGAATCAGAAACTTGCACCTCTTTTTAGTGCAATTGATTTAGTGCTTTATGATCTGCGGTGTGGAGGCTCCCAGAGGCTCTTCTGAGAGCGCTGGAGGAAAGTGACCCTGTTGTCAGTGTAGTTAGATTTGCTATACAAAGCCTAGGACAGCCACTGGGAAATTTTTAGGATCTGCAGCCTGGAAAAGTTTGGCAACTGTTGATTTAGACTGTCAGCAGCCTCAGCAGCCAGTGCTGCTCCTAGTTAAGATCTGGACATTTCTTCTCCAGTCTTTACCTAGGGTTCTGGGTTCATTCTGTGTCGTTCTGTGTTCAAAAAAGCATTATAAAAGTGTTCTGAGAGAAGTGATTATTGTTAGAAATATGAGGCAGCTTCCACACGAAAAGAGATTGTTTAGGTTGAGAGGGGGGTAATAATCGATAGTTATTCTAGAGCCATGTGAAGTGAGCACTAGTACAATGATGGTTAGGAACTTCCCTTTCTGCATTTTACAGTAGAAGAGGAAGGAGATTTTAATAACTTTGAAAAGCAACATTTTAAAAACGGCTAAAGAAAATGTTCTGTCACATGCTGCAGAACGTCTTGCCAAAAGGTAGCAGTGGGCCAGGAGTTCAGCAGGATCCAAAGAGGAGATTTTTTGAAGAGGAGAATTTTCCAAGGCAGAAGAAACAAGCTGGGCATTGAACTTCTTGTGGAAATTAATTGAATACTAAACCCGCATTCATGATCTTGAGACCAGCTACTCAACAGCTGAATTAAAAAGGATAAAGTAAAATAAGGTGGTAAAGCTGCAGGAACCCTGTATGTCAAGGCATAAACCTCTGGCTTGTGCCCTGTAGGAAGGAGCTTTCCCTCTGGGCAGATTGTTCTGTAATTTGCCTGCTGTGAAGCTCCCCACATTTACATCTTTGCAAGGGATTGTTTGACAAAAAGGAAAACAAGCTAAAAAAATCCGGTTTAGGAAGCACTGAAGTCCCAGAGTGGATGAAATCCTGAGCCACTGGACAGAATTTCCGTCATTCCGAAGCGGGAGAAGGTGCTGCCGTTCACGTGGGCAGAGCTGTGTTGCCTGCTGCCGTCCCACCTGGTGCTCTCCTGAGCTGGATTTGGAAAGGGGAAGGAAAACTGAGGTGCTTGAAGGGGAAAGTACTGTTCTGAACTTGTTTGGATGTTGACGTTAATTTGCCTTGTTTTGTGATGAATACTTGAGTATCTGGAAGGTTTTCTTCTCCAATAGTAAGTGCAACAAATCTGCACTGGCCCAGAGCAGCCTTCCCCAGCACCTATATCTCTTACAGAAGGATTTATTTCAAAGCACAAGCCTCCTGCATACAAGCTAAATGATCATATTGTCATTTAGGAAGTAATTAATTTATGATAAGCAAGGGCTGAAAAGGAGACAGTTACAATGGAGGCACTGTAGCCATGTGGTATAAGCGTTTAGGTGCAGCGCTTGTATCTGTAGATAAACAGTGATGCTAGAAGAGTATTGTTCTGTCTGTATAACGTGAGAATGGCACATATACAGGCGAGTATATGGAAGGAAACTGTGCTGTTTTCTTTGGGATCTGTCTTTGTGCTATTTTAAGATGGCATCATTTTCCAATAGTGATAGTGGCACACTTGCTGTGGTTTATAGACCTTTAACTCAGCAGTGGTCCAGGATGGAAAAAGAGCCCACCTACCTGCATGAAAATCATCCCCCTGCATCTTGCTTGCAGTTTGAATACTAGAAAAGCAGGGCTTTTAAAGCCAAATTAATATGCAAAAGCTAAGCTATATCCAGTTGTGAGACATCTAAGGCAATTTTAGTGTCAGTCTGTGGGATTATCATTTGACCGTGGCATAGAATAGCTTTAAAGTATGTTCTGATTGAACACGTGCTGCTGCCATCTTTGTACTGGTATGGCCACAGTCAGGATCCACAGGCATCTAGAGTAGAGCTTAGTGTTCCTTTTTTTTTATGGCTTTGATTTTTTTCCCTCTGAGTCATAGTGGAAAAAAGACTAGAATTTTTTGATAAATTATTTTTTTGTGGAAAAGGGCAGGAAAGCGTTAGCTTTTGCAATCTATAGTCATTTAAAAAAAAAAGTGTTTTGGTACAGATGAGACCTATGTATGTTCAAGGAACATTTCAGAAAGCTCAGTGCATAATATTACTGGAAAGGGGCACGAGAGGTAGAAGAATGCATTCCACAACTTCCATTCATATTAGCAGATCTGATTCTCCAGCTGTGGGTACCAGTATAATCTGGAACAACCCTGACTGTTCAGCAAGGCAGAAGAAGAGAGCGTGCCATCATGCTCATACCTTAGATGAGAAGGGCAGAATTGGGCCCAGCGAATGCTGAGAGTCAGGCAGAATAAAGCTGGTGGTATATTGCAGGGACGGTATCTTGAGTTTGCTGCTTCTGTTGACGCGTCTGGCTCGTTTGTGCAATATAGTGCAGAGGTTCTGTGCATGTTTTATTGCTATAGAGGACAGTGCGTGCCTTGGATATAAGCATTAATTGTTTTTACTGCCCAGTGTTTGATCGTTATAGTAATTCACTAGATGCAGAGCAGTTAGTGCAGGTTACACTGGTGGCATCTGAACAGATTACTAGGACCTGCGGTTTGCTGCAGGGCAGTAACCCATGTGATGGAGATTAGGGGTCAAATTCTGCTCTCCTTTGTACTGCTGTAAATGTCAATAATCCAACTGATTTTATCAAAGTAACTCTGGATTTAAACTGGTGTGATTAAGGGCATCTGACCTTATTGTTTTGTTAAGTTTTTTTAATACATGCAGTACCGTACAGCAGCAGTCTTTGTAATGGGTAGGAGAGGAATCAATAGAAGAGATTCCAATATGTTGCTGAGATTTTTGAAGGTTTCTGCTGTAATGTGAGCCTTCCATTAACTTCAGTGGTCCCATGTTTAAGTGTCTGAAAATCTCAGCCATACAGTGTAAAATAGAAATGATGTTATAATGCAGTTTTGTGCAACATCCTCCAAAGAAAATGCCCTCATTTCAGACTGAGCTGGGAGGAAGAGCAGTGTGCTGCAGGATGGTGCAGAGACAACATGATGCACAAGACGAGTAACACTGATTATGCAAGATGAACAGGCAAATGAACGCAAGTAACGTAAGTGCTTACTCATGGATTTAGTACTTGATCTTATTACCACCAAAGCCTGTAACAAAACTTCCCCGGCTGTAGGGAGAGGAGAATCGCACCTTGCCGTTACACCACTGCAGCACAGCTGTCTCGTATGTGCTGCAGAGAGAACAGCGCATCGTAATGCAGATTGCATTGGTTTGCTGCAGCGTCGGGGAGTCTCCAGGTGCTGTGTGCTCTGTGATAGAAATGTCACTTAGCCTGCCTGCTTTTATAAATATGCATAGTTGTTTTAACACTACTTTTGTTAAATTCACAGCTGCTAAAACAGCTCTGAGTAGCAGGGGCAAGCCAGCTTCACCTGCAGCCACCCTGACAGGCTGCCGGGTTTTGATGCTTGTTCCTCCGAGGAAGACCAGCAACTTTGTTCTCGCACCTCCCGCCTGGCCATGTGGTTCCCTTGCCCAGTAGCTGTTGCAGGGAGGCTCATGGTAGGGGTGTGGGACAGACAGATTTTTTCTGCCAGTGCAAGGGCAAGCAACCTTTGCCCACTGTTGCCCTGCAGCACTGCTACGTGCTTTGCCTCACTGAGTGGAAGGAGCCAGGGGCTAATGCCTCTCTTGGCCCTGTAAATGGGCACCATCGCTGTCAGTGTGGGTGGCTGCGCGCGAGGCTGGGGCTCAGAGGAAAGAGCAAAGCCCTCTGCTAAACCTGGGTGCAGGGTCTTGTCACCTGCCTAGAGCCAATTCTGCACGTGGGTTGTGCGTGTCTGGCTGCATCCTGCTTGGGGTCTGTTTGCAGTGTGGGTAGGCCAGGGTGGTCAGCAGCCATTGACTTACCAATGATCCCATAAATAAAGCATCTGCCAGAGTTTAAATGGATGGCTACTGGGCCCTGTCTCTGACCGCTTCAGGGCAGAGTCTTTGTTTGAGCCTTGTGATCTTTTGGTCTTTGGATTCCAGGGTTGGATCAGCTGCTGATTCTTCCTGGCAACCTGGTACTCCCATAGGTAACCAGCTATCGAAACGACAGGCACAAACCTGATAACTGATGCTTATTTTCTCCTGTTGCCTCGTACAGGAGATCTTGCCCCCTTTTCTCATTTGCTAGAGGCACTACTGGACAAAACACAGGCTGAACTGGTTGGAGAAAACAGTGCAGGCAAGCAGTGACGGTACAGTCTTACCCTTGTGCTCTGCAAGGCAAAACATGGATAAGGCAGTGGCAGTGTGGTGTCTTGGTGAAACCCTGAGCTAGTACACAAGAGGCTCGAGCTCTTTCCCAGCCCTGTTTCTGGTCTGTTCTATTGCCTTCAGCTCCTCAACTGCATGCCTTGTCCCCCACCTGGCTGGTGAAATTTTAAGATTTCAGATCCAAGGACTGTTGTATCTTAGTGTGGCACCTAACAAGATAGGCAGGACTTTAGGCTTTGGCTGGAGTTTTTAAGCTATGTGCAAATGTGATCCGTGTTTGGTGCCCTGTCCGGTTTGGTTTATACAACACCATAGCCTGTCTGGTTAGGAGTCCAAATGTCTTGCAGTGCCAAGCGTGGCAGCAGGTGGTTCTTGAACATGGCTGTGGGTGTCATCATACAAGCAGTGAGCAGGTCCCACAGATGAACACTGCAGAAAGGGTCCCTTCACTCTTGGGGTGTAGAGAAATGTAGTAAATGCTTAAAATGAAAAATGTTCTTATTTTTTTTTCATTGCATTGTCTCCTTTTCTGTCTCCTCCTTCTGTTCCACTCATCTTTTGTGCCTGTCATTAACTGAGAGTATAATCAGTTCAGAGCAGTTGTTGCTTAAATATGAGTAGACATAAATGTTTGTAGAATTTCTATCATAATGGACAAGACATTGCTACTTTTATTGACAATATTAGTTAATCGAAAGAAGAAAAATAACCTTTTACTCTTTTGTCTCATCTCTGCATTATCTCTGAATCTGGACTGTGGTCTGCTTAAAAATTATCAGCAGATAGATTACAGGATCTGTCCTTTCTGGTCTGTGTCCCTCTGAGAGTGATGGGGTCGCAGTCTTGTAGTACTTAGACTGGAGGATCTTTTATTAATGGAATTGATGGCACGAGTAGTAAAGAGTCAGAGTTGAACAAGTGGCTGAATTTGCCTCACTGGCTTGTCATCTTTTTGGTCTGAAAACTGATTGTGTTTACACTGTGATTTCTGAAAGACAGCTACGTGGAGCCCGTATTATTGATTTTAATTAACTGTCTCAGCAGAAGCAGCCTCCAAGGGAAGAGTTGAGGCTGTAACTTCATTGAGAAGAAGCTGTTGTGTTGTGCAATGGCAGTGGTGAGTGTGCCAAGGCTGACTTAGCTTGAAGGTCTGAGAAGTTTCTGTTACCAGTTCCCCCATCCATGAAAAGAAAATCTCATTCATCGTTCTAGTACTCAGTTCTACCCTCTGTACGTTAAAGGGATTTAACTTACAACATTCAGAGTAGGAATTCTGAAAGAGTCGGACTGATTTACTTCCTTGACTGTCCATCATACCAACCTGACTAGCAGCTGTGTACTGACCTACTACTAGGACTGCTAGCCCTGAGTGCATTAGTTTATTTCCCAGTTTTCTGCCCTCAAGAACTAGACTCTGTATTAGGCATGGGAGGTTAGAAGATCTGTGTGAGTGTTAAATGGATTTAAGTAGCTTTGACACAGCCAGAATCACTGCTTCTCAGCTGTCATTATTACTGTAACAACTTAATTATTTGATTTCCAGTTACTATTGTATTCTTGTTGTAGGCTCTGTGTAAATATACAAAAAATGATGGCCTCTGCCCTGAAGCTGTAGCAGTCTTGAGTACAAAACAAGAGCCAGCAGACTGATGCAATGAACGCCTATTACCAAACAATTAAAAGTACTAAGCAACAGCTGGGTTTTAGCCTCAGGTCCTCATGACTGTCAGGTGCTGGTCTTGTGGTTATGCCTGGATGCGATGGGGCAGGCTTGCTTGTGTATGATTTATGCAAGTATATATACTTTGTTTTGTGTTTAAACAATGTAAAACATTGTTTTAGTGCACAGCTTGAATGAGACAAGAAGCCTGAGCTGACTGTTTTGGGGACTGTCCTGTGCCAGGTAGAGCTGAACGGCTGCTGACAAAAGCCGCTGATGGATAGTTGGCGGTTTTCATTGCCCCGTCCCAGTTTTGCTGCAGAATCTGATACGAGTTATCAAATTATCATCCCCAGGATATCTCTGCCTTCCTCTGTTGGCTTCCCCTGGGTACTGCGACCAACACAGTTTAGTTCATAGAAGTGCTGGGAAAAGGAGACTTTGTAGATACTTACATTAGCTATGGGCATATGCAAGTATTCATATTGAAATAGTCAATAGCTACTATGAAGGCTGGTTTTCGTTCTGGGAGGTATGTAGTCAAGCAGCAAATCCAGAAACAGAATCTAGACAATTAGTCACACTGGACAGATAATGAACTCCAACAAAGAACACTCAAAGTCAACAGTTGTGGCAAGTTTTTAGCAAATACTGCAGATAAGTAAGGTATTCCAGGAAGTATTGCAAGTATTGTGGTGTGTAGTATGTTTGCTTAAACCATCAGATAAGTCTGTGTTACACTGTTAAAACAGTGTTTTGAAGTATCTATTGCTGGGGTTTTTTTAAGATAGCTTGACTGAGGCTTGGCTTGAAATTTTAATGATTTAATAAATTGTGGTTAGGCAATATAACTTTTTGCTGGTATGGTTGCAGTGGTAAAAAGTCATGGCACAAAGGCAGGTATAGTGGTATATAGGTTATTAGGAGGCCGTATCCCGAGCCAGGCAGGAGGAGGTGAAGGTACTGTCTGAGCTCAGGAGGAGCCGGGAGGCATTGCCTTGTGGGGAGGCACGACTTGCCCATCAGCTGCTCCCAGCGGGCTCGGCTACAGCCCCTGGCTCTGACTTCTGCAGCTCCTGGGTGGTGTTCTGCTTGGGGGTGAAACAGCAGCCCCTGCGAGGTCCTTCCAGGCATTTACCCTGTGGCTCTCTACCTAAAAAGGAGAGATGCAGCATGGTGGTGTTGCAGAGGAGGAGAAAAGAAGGGTAACATGCCTCTGCGTATCACTGCGCTCTGGGCAGTGCTGCAAGAGGTGACTGGCCCATTTTCCCTATAGGAATAGCGAAATCTGCAGAGAGTGACTTTAAGACAAAGTCTGCCTGGCTGAGGGGGTTTGTAGGTATCTCGGTATAACAAAGCCATGCAGCTTTCTAGTGTAGACCGAGCCCCAGACAGGCACAAGGGATGTGACCGAGCCCCAGAAAGGCGCAGTCGAGTTCCTGTTTGACATTGTGTGACTTGCTTTTGGAGATGTGGGGAACCACAAGCAGTATGGGCATTATGCTTCCTCAATAAAACCCTGATGTGCTCTATGTGACACTAATGAAGAGGGTTAATAATTTCTGGGAGGTAGCTCTGTCAGTACGTCAAGGCACTGAAATCTGATGTGAAGTTGCTCTGATATTTGTCTGCTAGTGTCAGTGCTGGAGTCTGAAAGGTCACAGCTTTATAAACCTGGCCTCTCTTGTTTTCATGTCTTCTTGAAAAATCAGTTGTTCTTCCCTTTCTCACTTTGTTTCATTGCTCATCAAAGCATGGTCTCTTCAAATGCATCATCCTGCATTCACATCCAGTCTTTTCAGCTGTTCCTGATTTCAGCAAATTTTGCAGATGATGTTATTTATATCACTGAAGTTTGCAGAATCTGACTTGTCTTCATCCATATTTAGCTAGTAACTCTTTGAGAAATTAACATTCTACCCAAGTAAGCATGTAGAATCCCATCATCTTTGAAGTAAGTGTTCTAACTCCCTAGTTTTGGGAGAACATCAGCAAGAAACAGGTTTCTTTTGGTGCTTTATTTAACAGACAAAACAAACAAGCCATACCACAAATCTCTGATTTAATTCAGCCATAAGAGCCAGTGTTTGTGGGGTTTGTGTTTGTGGTGTGGAGTTTGAAACAATTACAAAAATAGTTTTTTTCCCACATTAGAGATCTTTCCTGACACACTAGCCTTTTTGTCTTATCAGACCTTTTTTTGTGGTCTTGCTGCTTTCATGTTATTTTCTTAAGCCCTCTTTGCTGAAACAAAACTTTTTGATACATTCTGCTTTTGAAGTACTAGTTATTATTGCTCATTTTGTTCTGGCTTCTGTGCTGTTGTTTTCTTCTTATTGATGGCCTTGCAGACTGCTATCCACTTGCTTTTAATGAACCTTCTCTCTTTCTCAAGCTCCTTCAGAAATGATGCCTTATATACTGTGATATTACACGTAATGTGGAATCGTTGCCTGTTCAGAGATTTCTCTCTACGTGGGGCAGATTTGTGGCTGTGCTTTGTGGGAATGCCATGGATAAGGAGATGGTTGAGAATCCTGGATTTCTGTGCTGTAGTGGCAGGCTTTGGTGGGGAAAACATGGAAGTTAAGCACCATAGCAGAGGAGCGTGTGTGAAATTAGTAAGCCTTTTCTTGTCCTCAGTTACACATAACTGTGTTTTTAGTTGAAATCAGCACAGTAGCTAGTGTACTTATGCATGACATGGAAAAGATGGCAGAACTGGGACCATGATTTTTACGGGAATGGGCTTGAAAAATACGACAGTGAAGTAAGCAACCCCTTTACAAATGGCCTTCTCAGGTGAGCCTGTGCTTCTCAGAAAACCTAATTAGTCCAGGCAGAATGCCTATTAACACAGCTGTATTGCTTCTAATTCCTCACTAGTCCTAAGCAAGCTTAACTGGAATTATCTGCCTAGCTCTGTGGCAGAGATTCATCCTCCGTCCTTCACACTGCTTTGGTTACTTCACCACGGTTCGGGAAGGAGCTGAAATGAGTGTTGCTCTTTCTGTACCAACACAGGCTGCTGGGACGTCCATACTGTCCTGTGTTGCTGATCCACCCGTCCTCGTGAGCCTGGTGAGAATGATGGTTGTCAGCAGAGCCTGGAGACTGCTGTCATTGGGAAAGCTGCTGCTTAGACTCTAAGGGAGGAGTACAAAGTGGCCTTTCTATGCTGCGGTTAAAAAGTAGTAGGAGTAACTAGATTTCTTTCTCCTTGCTTTTCATGGTGGCACAAAGAGTTTTCATTTTTAAAAGGAAGCATTTTGAATCTGGAGCACATACCTCATCAGTCTGCTAGAAAGATGCAACTTGGGGTCTGAAAACTTGGGTGGAGTCTTAAGAAACACCCTAGCAAATAAATGGTTAACCAATAAGGCAGAGCATAGAAATAGGATGGAGGAGTGTAATTATCATGGGATAAGCAGATGATTAGAGTGTTATGATGCTCAAAGTATAGCCCTAGAGTCAGGCACTTAATTATTAATATTATTATT
>Ga0181612_167139_pt1 | contig 10972 bp, 3 predicted proteins | sample HoacroProtozoa21_FD_119630 | JGI IMG/M metagenome (GOLD analysis project Ga0181612, IMG submission 119630) | Hoatzin crop microbial communities from Cojedes, Venezuel. Combined Assembly of Gp0051906, Gp0051904, Gp0051908 | reverse complement strand
GGTAGAGTGTTGCCAGCAGGCCTAGAAAAGTGATTCTTCTCTCTCGTTCAGCACTGGTGAAGCCACTGAGTGCTGGGTCCAGTCCCCACTACAAAAGACACATGGACATATTGGTGCAAGTCCATTTAAGGGCCACGAAGATGATTAAGGGACTAGAGCATCTCTTATACAAGGAAAGGTTGAGAGAGCTGGAACTCTTCCACCTGGAGAAACAGAGGCTCACAGCTGATGATGTGAGTAAAGGAGGTGGAGACAGACTCTTCTCAGTTGTACCAGCCATAAGTTCAAATACATGAAATAACCATCAGAAATTTAACCAGCAGAAAAAAAAAGAAAAAAACCCCACATTTTTACTGTGAGGGAGATTAAACACTGGAACTGGTTGCCTAGAGAAGTTGTGGATTCTTGGTCCCTGGAGATACTCAAAATCAGATTTGACACAGCCCTAAGCAACCTGCTCTAACTGACCCTGCTTGGAGCAGGGGGGATGGATTGGATGATCTCCAGATGTCCCCTCCCACCTCAATGAGTCTGTGGTTCTGTGATCAGTTTGGTCGGCTTTCCAAACACGTGACCAAAGTGCAAAAACTTTTCATCGTGTCATGTGTACACTTGTGGTAACCCGATGGGAACATTCATCTCTTTTAGCTGTATTACAAGAGTGCATTCACATCCCTAAGAGAAGCAGATCATGACCTATATGCCCTCGAGTACTCTAGGAACATGTGTACACCATACTGCACCGGAAACACTGGGAACCGCTGATGGTGTAGATTCTTTTAGATAAAAAGCCTAAGCAATAACAGAGATTATAATTAGCTATGGATTCAAAGCTAGGTTTGCAAGTAGTGGAACGCACAGGAAGAATCATTCTGATACACAGTAACTTGCCACCAAGAGTTTCAAACCACCAAAAAAAAAATCTGATGAGTTCATACTATAACAGCTGTGATGAGGAGACTCCCCAGGACAGTTTTCTGTGTTAGAAAGTTTTTGCAATATTTTTGCATCCTTTCTCCACTCTGACTACACACAAGACTGTACTTGCTAACAAAAGAATTAGGAAGATTGAAAACATATTCACTAGAACCAGGGATGAACAAAAATGGCTGTCTAGTTTGCAAAGTATTTCTGGTTTTCAGATTTTTTTTTATTTCCCACTGGTTTGAATCAGAAGTCATTTAAAAAAAAAAAATAAAAAAATAACCAGAACCACCACAACTTCGGGCTAACCCATTGACTCTGACACCTGCAAAGGAAAGCAGACATGGAGGTTCACTTTTCTGCTCTGAACTAAACAAGGCAGGGACTTGAAGACTGGTCTCCAGAATCCCAGTCAATGCCTTATGGGCTAATTCAGTGGAATATGATAAGCAAAAAAAAGTCTGTGGGGCTAATATGACTTCACTATCCCTTTACAATATTAAGCACTGAAATAAATCAGAGTTCTAAGGTTCGCACACTCTAGCTTCTTAGAAGACAATAACCATTATTACTTTTCAACAATTTCTGGAAAACAGGAAAATAAACAAAAGAGAAGTTCAAATCTAAAGGGAGGTATTTCTAGATGGGGGTTGGCTTCTTTTATGAGAGAGTCTTTTCTACCACCAAACACATTGCACAGGATGATTACAATGCTAGAAGAAATCCTTTGTAGGACATCAAGGCATTCTGTGGGATGAATTAGGTTAATTTTAAGAACAGGAAACAACAAGGCAAAATCAGAAGCACCTACAATATCAAAAAGCTAAAACATATAATACCTTTTTGTGAATCTTACACCACCACACATTAGTTACATGATGTGTATGTACACATATCCACACACATGCACAGTGACAGGCCATATCAGTGCTGTTTGCACAGACACACCAAAGCTAGCTTTAAACTAACTAGATGGTTGTTGCTCTTGGTGTAATCATGGCAGCTCAGTGCAGACTAGAAGACCTACTTGAGAAGCTTACTCAAGACACTTTGGTAACTGCTACCAAGACCTACACTTTCAAAGCAATACTTATAGTTACATTTGACATAGAAAGTTTGAAAATAACCACATATATTGGCACAAGGCTTAGTTATTCAATAGCACTGGAAAGATATTCTCTAACACATAAGTCATCCATGGACAGAGGAAGAAAAGGAGCAGACCATAGGGCTGCCAAAGAGGCAGTGAACTTCTACCACTTCCACCATCACCTGAGAATTGTCAATCTGCATCTTTGTTCAAAGGTTCACATCACAATGTTTCAGAAGTCACAGTCTTATCTGGGTAGGAGGCAGTCACAGCAGGGGTCAGGGAGCCTATAAGAGCAAGACAATCATTTCAGACAGCTGAGGCCCATTAACCCAAACATCTTTTAGGATCCCTTCTTACTCCAGCTGTCTGACTGGTCTCTGTCTCTCTCCCAAGCCTAGGTTAACCAAAGCCCAGCAGTATCTTGAGGGATCCCAGGATGTGGCAGGAGTGGTGAAATTCAAGCTCTTCAATCTAGCTTCCCTCCAGAAAGGAGAGAGGTAAATGTACTGACATCTAGTTGTTTCAACCACCCATGTTGTTTAATCACCAGTTAGACCTTATTTCTCATCTGCTAAGCTCATCCTATCGATTTCCAGTCACACATACTTCTTGTTTACTGTAGACATATGTGTTCTCTCTGCTCAGAGAAAACAGCCACGTGTGGGCCCCATTTGTTCCCCAAAGCAGCTGGCTGTGAGCCCGCACCAGCTCAGCACCCGACAGCCCTGTTAGCACATGGCTCTGCCATGCCTAGCTGTCCACTGGAGGAGCAGGAGATTTTATTGCAGGCATAGCTGCACACTAACAGGTCTGAAAGCTTCAGGCTGAAGTTGGCTCAGAGCAAGCATCTGACTATGCAGATACTACAGTCGAAAGCAGCCCTTGGGTCATGCCTGCAGAGCTCTCTGTTCACATTAGTTTTCTAACTTTTTCAGAGTTTTCTTAGAATAATTTTACATAGCAGGTTGGCATGGCACTTGCAATAGGTATAGCTACATACTCCTTTATACGGAGGCTGCATAGAGGCCTCTGTGCAGTGTAAGTACCAAACTAAAAGCAACACTCATCCTCAGTGGCTGGCTGTTAGGTCTTCTAGGGTGAACATATTTTTAGCACTGTCTCGGTATTCCTGATGTTGAGACACATTCCTGACAAAGTTTTATTTTAATCATTGTTTCCACCAAGTTTCAGCTTCAATAAAATAGTATTTCCTGCCAAAAAAAAAAAAATAGTGCATCCACTAATACTGAACACTTCTACCAGCTTCTTAGAATAAGCAAGAGCATCAGTATCGGAAACAGAGAACTGCAGTCTTCTGGACAGTGAAGGCAGGAAAAAAAAAGCACAGAGTGACAATATAGCCCACAAATGAAACCCAAGAAAAGGTTTGCATTTATTCTTTGGCTATTTTATACACTACCCAGTATAAACCTATTGTCATTGCAAGACATCAAGTCATCTCAGCTATGTACTGTACACTTTCCTGTTGCAGAGAACTGAATGGGTTATTCTTATCTACCTTTTCACTGTTTATATAGCTTATTGATACTACGAAATCAAATTCTTAGCAAAAGGATGGTCTGTTTTTTAGTGGAAAGAAACGTATAACAAAGCTATGCTTCTGTTAGTTTATCTGCATGTATCACATTAATATGATTACTTCTAAGATTTCCTAAGCTATTCAGAAGGAAAAACTCTCTTAGCATTAGGAGTTATGATTATTATGTCCTTCTAATGTGCTTAACAAGACAAATCATTACAGAATTCATACACTTTGGCAAACATATATTCCTGGCAGATGAATGGACATTGACATGGCAGCAAAAGCAGTTTCTCATGCTCAGGAGACACTCCAGAGGGTTGTCCTGGAACAGAACTTTAGTTCTGGATGGGCTTAAGACAGATAAAACCAGTTGAAAGAAATAAAATATACAAGAATGTTGGAGAACAGAAATTCCAACAGTTCCTGTGAAGAAATGAAAAAATTGCAAACCTACCACCACAGAAAGCTGTAGATACACAGGCTGATTAAAGAAAAAATATAGCATCTGATCCTGTGTTTGGCTAGATTCTGAAAAGCAAAGTCCATTTATTTAGAACAAGATGACAACGATACAATCTGTTTAGAACAAGAATGTAATTTTCTGTTGCATGTCCAGTTTCAGCAAGTGCAGTTGCTGGGGGAAAAACAGGAATCGAATCACACTTGCTGCTAAATACATATTTAATTGCTTATGGGTTTTTTTATATTTTGTTTTGCACCAGACTGTTTACTCTGCTCATGATGATGTGGAATTAGTGTTGCAGTTTTCTGCTTCCCTCCATCAGTCTTAAAGTGCCCCCTAGTGCACTTTGAAGGAAATCGCCCAGCCTCATAAAGCAGAGCCAGGGCTGAGCACAGAGAATATTCTGGCAGATTTTATTTCGTGTGAAAGCATTTCATTATATCTCCCCAGTCGATTTCATCAAATTCTAGTGGCTGAAGTGGATTCTGCATGTCTGGGAATGTGAATTAGCAGAAGCGAATCCAGTCAGGTCCTAGACTGATGTACCGTAAGAAGTAGCCCCAGTCCCTTCCAGCCTTTCAAGCCATGCAGCTGTGACTGAGGAGATGTTGTTACGGAGGCTGGAGCACTGCAGTGTCAGCTCTTGGCACTGGCTCCCACCCGCCAGGACCTATGCGGTGCCATCAGCCCGACACAGTGGGCCCAGACCCGATCATCGGCCCCGCAGAGGACACTCAGAGTCCAGACCTTCTTTGCTCTACTCAGTAAGAAAGGATGACACCCTATCTCTCTGTTTAGATTTAGGAAAAGAAAACTTAGGGAACAGATTTACCTCTTCTGAGGCTTCGGAACACAGTGTCAGGGCCTGATACCGATCCACGGAGTTACAGCTGGGTGCATCAAAGTAAGCAGCAATAGATATTGCTGAAAACTGCAGTTATTTAACCACATGCAGACATAGCATTTTACATCATCATAACAGTTCGTGTTTTCCTCAGGGGTGAACAAATCACTAGTGCTCTGTGACACAGTACAAGGAAGAGAAAAGAGGGATTATCCCTTTTTTAGTCACAGAAAGACAGATATGACTTACTCAAAAGCCTGTCAAGAGTTACCTGAAATATCTGAAATTACCTGAGCTTTTGGTTACCTGACTTTTGCATGAATCACAGAATTTTCTCTTCCTTCCAAAACAGGGTACATCTGAAATGAGGTCTGCTTTTCACTCCTTGATAATGCAACACTGTAGTGGTACGAAAGAGCTTGTTTCCTAGATGGTTGAATATTACTCCTGATGTACAGGGATCTACCTGTCTTTTGTGATATATTGTGAAAAGCTAATTTCTTCTGCAGAGCTTTTCTGGAAAGAAATTGTACTGGAGTATGGAAGTCAAATGGAAACAAACTGTTACAACATTTTCAGCTGCACAATTGGAAAAAAAAAAAAAATTTAAGAGAGTCCTTCAGTCATCACTATCACATATAAACCCAAAAAGAATTGAGGATCAATAAATGTATCCAGCTGGCAAATCTCAGTGACAAAATTACCTTATAATTAGGGCAGCAACATCTGTGGCATAGCTTCTAACTGCTTTCCCCATCCCTCCCCCACAGAAATCACTTCAACCTTGCCTGTTTAGATATTTAGCATTCACAGTGATGAGAAGAATATAAATTCCTAGACAGAAGACACTCCAAATACACTTCAAGAATATTTTAATTCCTCTCGGATTTCTTTTCTCTTTAGGATTAAACCAGAGTTCATACTATGACCCTACATTTTGTGGTTTTATTAATTTGTGTCTTGTTACTTAGAGAGTTATTTTGGTTTGACATTATTCCTACTTGGGTTCTGTTAAGGGATCGTCAACAGCTGTTCCAGATCAGTGTAAGAAATTATTTCACATTGATTTTATCATCAGAATTAATGAAGAGAAAGAAGCATCTGACTTGCTGTGTGGTCCATGACACGTGGCTTTGTCTCTCTGCTCAAGTTTCTGCATCAGTACCATCTTCACAGAGACTCCTGTCTCTGTGAAGATGGTATCACTTTTACTTTCTTACAGTACTAATCACCAAAAAAATTACAGAGAAAATAACCAATGGCATTCTTCTATGCTTCTTTTAGTGCTGTATCTAAAATTTGTATAGTGCAGATTCCAAATATTTTAAAATGTCATCAGATCATAGATAATAGGACCCAAAAGATCATTAGTCCATCTGGTCAAACCAAGACAATAAGACTTTGTACTACAAGATTTGAAAACATCCTGTCATGCCACAGCAAGAAACGCTATGCAGTAATGAATTAATTTATTTATATTTGCCACAAGCAGCTTGTTCTCTCATTCTCTTCCCTGTAACCAAATTACATATGCAAAGTGGGATCTGATAGGATTGTTTTTGCCTGCATAAACATATATATGCTGCTGTGGGCTTATATTAGAGAAGTCAAGGTCAAAAAAGTATAATTTTCATTTGAAGCAGCAACTCCCAGTGCAGTTCCTATAGGAGATTATTAAAAAACCTCTGCTGAAATAGGTCTTACCTTCATACTGAAAAGCAACACTTACTTGGAGAGCTATACTTACTTAGTGTCTATACCTGAAGGCTTTCTTCTGAAACTTGTACTTGGTGGAGTGCTGAATGGATCCAGCTTTTACAAACATTCAAGGTCTTGGGAAGTTCAAACTGGGTCAAGTAGACTGGGAACAGAATCACTGAAATGCTGTTTGCAGGAGACCTCTGAAGCTCTCCAGTCCAGTTTCACCCTCCAAGTGGGATTATCTGCAGAATCATACCAGGTCACTTGTAGAAAACCCCCAGAGATGGTCACCTGCTTGGGTGAATCTGGAAAAGGATTGACTCTCTTGAGAGGACTGAGCCACATGAGAGATGAGTTAGTGGAAGCATAGTGCTCTTGATACTAATGTTTGTCTTGGAGCAAATATATACAAATTCTGGATTTACAACTAAAATCTAAAGTGATCATCAACAGAATAATGACAGACACAATTTCATTATCAAATTGAAATGCTAAAAATTAAAATGTGAACTGTATTTTTAATATCTATTCTACTGTTAATATTCTAGCTCAAAGCAAGAGCAGCAGTGTCTGGCCTGCAAACTGGCCCTCAAATACCACCTAAATCTGAGGCCAACATAGGATCTCCTTGCAGCTCTTGTGTCAGTCACTTCCTTTCCAGTCACTGGTCTAAAAATTGCCTTTTTATCCCCAGACATTTTGCCTTCAGAAAACAACTCAAATAGCTTTAGTTTAGAACTGTGTCAGCTCCCCTCTAGCCTGAGCTATATCATATTTTCCTCAGTCAGACCTATTTGATCCAATGCATCCAGTTCACTGGTTGTTTTGACATCTGCATTCAGAGCGCCATGCCTTTCCAATATGGCAAGAAACAAAAAAAAAAATCACAGACTCTGACAAGTAACAAACTTCAAAACAGAAAGAAGCTGGGACAAGATTTGACAGACAGCACATCTCAAAATTTCACATAAGAGATGAAAGATGGCCTTCTATTTGCAAGTTGTATGGTCCAATTTATAGCTGCTGTTCTGTAATTTTGCACACACATGCAAACAAATGAGAAACAACATTTCATTTTTCCAAAAGAAAAGCAGTTTAATCCTGCATTTGAAAGTTTTCTGGCTGCCCAGAGGCAGTGATAAAACCTAACATCTACCCTACCTGCCAATATTTGTGTGCAGATAACTCATCTAAAATCACAAAGCTTTTGGCTTTGTTTTAATCTAGTAACTGTTCTTGAGGATTTCCATCACTTTTACACAAACACGAATGTTTTCCATGCATTGCTGCACACCAGCAACATTTTCCAGTGTCTTTCTCCAGTAAATCTGTACAGAAGACCACAGCAGGAAATTCTACATGCCCCATTGGGCTAGCAATCATTAAATATACAACATCCTAATGAAAGGCAGTTTACAGTACCAGCAAAGAACTTTTCACACATTGACAACCAGTTTCTCAGCTTTTTAAAACTGCATAAAAAGGCTTCCAGCTGCCATACAATATTTGCAACCAAACAAAAACTAATCCTTGGCAAATGTCTCTGCAGAAAATAACTACAGAGAATAATAAAGTGGTTAAAAACGGAATCACACCAACAGGAAAAACAAACATTAAAACAATGTTTTTTAGCCCCCTTTCCCATTTCAAAATGATATGACTCACTCTTCCACGTCATTCTCCCACCTGTGCAAACTTTGAGGCAATGCACCAATTTCCAGTCCTTCAACGCAGACAAATATGATAACAGTCCCAGACACAGCCAAAACTCACATAACTCATCATTCAATATTACACAACCCCCATTTAATTCAGAAGAAGCCTAGTGCAGGCTGACGTAGTAGTATTTTGACATCTGACTATGTTTTTCATGAAAATATGATCAATTGATGAGTGAATCTCGTTTCAGAAATGTCATCAAGACAGGGCAGTACAGATACTCAGCCTTGGTTGCACATGGACCTGTGACAGCCCTCTGGGCAGCAGGACTATGGTTGCGATCTGGACATGAGGAATAGAGAGTAAAAGACTTTCAAAAGTGCTTGCATTTCACTCTTTTTCGACTGCAAGAGGTAGTCAGCAAGGCAGATGACGCCACTAACTCCCTCCAACACAGCTAGAGGAGCAGGTGAGACCTGCACCCAGAGAAGGAACGACAAGGAGGAAGCAAGGCCAGTGAAGCTGAACCAGGAGCGTTTGGGATTGTTAAGGGCTGAGCATCAGCAGGACAGCAGGGGCCATTCTCTGCAATGCACCACGGTACAGATCCAACCTGGTAGAAGAGCAAAAGGGGCAGATGATTTGAATCAGCATCAAAGGCTTTGTCACAAAGCCCCCAGCCAAATCCTACCCAAAAAATATCTTAACATTTGGGAAGGAATCTTAGCATGATACTTGTGGAACAAGTCCTTGTGGGAGCGAGACTGTCATGCTGCATTCTCACTAAGAATTAATCCTCCCAGCCAAAGTCTGTATTCCCAGACAGCAAACTGCAACTTTCTCGGAGAAGACAGCGAGTTTGCAGCTATGTGATATGACTCAATACAGAGCCAAAGGGGATGGCACACATCTGACCTATTTTGAAACACAAAGTGTGGAAACAACTCTCAGCAAGAAAATATGAGCTTTACTTTCAAGTGCAGGCAGGCCAAAGTAGCCCAATTATTTACCACCCAAGATGCTAAGGAGGAAAATAAGTCTCAGCTTCCAGCGTTGTTACAGAATCTCAGAACTATTCATGCCTCTAATTACTAGATGATGTTCCTAATAACCTTCACTAATGCTCTCCTCTCTCATTTTTTTTCCTGGTCATCAGCAAACTCAAAGTACAAATCTCATTAACTGACCCCATTTAATAAACTCAGTCTGAGGTTTTGTCTAGATTGTGTTACATTATTTTCTTATTTACTTTGCAAATAAGTACTCTATTACTTAAACATAAATCTGTTGGAATCAGAAAAATGCAATGTCAGAAAGAAATAATAAAGTGACAAATGTGTGTTTAACTTTCAACTCGGTTTTAATTTTGTAGTTCCACAAAAGAAAAAAAAGGCTTTTCTTGTTCTCTTCATCAAAGCAAGTAAAAATATCACTAATGCAGAAACAGTACATTGTAAAGGTACAAAAATTATTTCCCTATTTCTTTAGGCCTACCCCCAAGAACTCTACATGAGAAAATAAAAAACAAGTAGGGGCTGCTTTTAAGCATTTTGACTTAAACATCTTTTTTCTTGTTGTCTTTTCAAAATAGGGGGCAAAATTTTTATGTGGTGCATTTGTAACTTGCTCCGTTAAAAAAAAAAAAAAGTGGCAACTTGTGTTTTTTCTTTTCTCCCTCGCAAAGGAACTTGTGCAAGAATCACCTTTCAGCATATCTGCTAAGCTCATTGGCCTGACCATAAAAAAAATGCAAAAGAGAAGCACAGATGTCTAACACTAGAACTGCCTAAAGTAGCAAGAGCCAGCCAGAAGCCTTCCTCCAGTGACATCTATGAAGATGTCCTTTCACAAAAAGGAAATGTTTGCTCCCTCTCATCACTAATTTTAATAAGATTCCTTGGCCGAGACAGCTATTCATGCAGAGCAGTTATGATCGCCTTGGACTTTCACTGACCTTCAGGGAATTATAAAAGAAGGAGCTGATTTCAGTTCCTGGGAAGGAGGAGGGAGAAAGGCGAGCCCCCTCTCACAGAGTAAAGGTAAATACTTCAACAGAAAGAGCTCTGATGTTATAAAAGTATTCCTAACAGCAGGGAAGAAGGCATCAAATCAACCGCTGTCATTTTAAATATTTCCTACAAAGGAGGAAATATGCTTTAGTGCAATGAGATATCCAGCAGCGGATTTTTATGTAGCATGTTCAAGAATTAATCTCTACGTTCAACCCTACACTACTACAGCTGAGTCAGCACCATTCTTTTAAATGACCTGATTCTGTAATGCCATTATTAATATCATGAAAATGACTTTCCTCTTTGCTGTTTTGTGCTATCATTGGAAAGCCACAGAACCAAAATGCATTAGCTCTCACAGGTCTCCTCTAGGATCATTTGCATCAATACAAACTGAATTAATCACGGAGACATTTGAATAATCACCACTCACATGCAAGTGCCAGAGCTATGTCAGGAGCTTTGGTTCACTTCTGTAAAATGTTGCATTTTATTTGTGTTATTGTCGTCTGAACCATGCATATTTTATCATTCTCTATCAGGATGGTATCTTGCAATCTACTTTGTTATTCTTTTCTTATTCTTGGCATATTATATACACAGTCTGCTTTATGTTCCCTAACCAGCAAGCCTCAGTTTTTAAATGGCACATGCTTAAATTTATGCATCTGAATAGGGGAATTCATTACAGGAAATAAACATAAGAAATACAAACATAATGGAGACCCCCTAT
>Ga0181612_145875_pt1 | contig 10972 bp, 5 predicted proteins | sample HoacroProtozoa21_FD_119630 | JGI IMG/M metagenome (GOLD analysis project Ga0181612, IMG submission 119630) | Hoatzin crop microbial communities from Cojedes, Venezuel. Combined Assembly of Gp0051906, Gp0051904, Gp0051908 | reverse complement strand
GGTTGTGGAGTCTCCTTCTCTGGAGATATTCAAGACCTGCCTGGACAAGGTCCTCTACAGCCTACTGTAGGTGACCCTGCTTTGGCAGGGAGCTTGGACTAGATGACCCACAGAGGTCCCTTCCAACTCCTACCATTCTGTGATTCTGTGATTTCCGCAGTGCTCAACTGAGCATTTCTACTGCCTGAAATGAGGTAGGTGTTCTCATTATCTTTTTCAAGTCTATAGACACTCAGCAGTCAGACCTGTCTTTACATATGTATTTTATATCGCAGAACAAAATGTGTTTATTTGCCATTGGTAGGTAACAAGTTGGCCAGTCTTGTGCTGTGCAGCAGGGAAACGCTGCCCTGTCTTTTACTCTTCAAGCTTTTGATAAAAGGCACTTGCTGGGTTTATGGCAAATGGTCTCCCCAGCTTTCCATGGAGCCAGGCAGCAGAACAGGCATCACCCTTTCATTCCTGTTAACAGCCACATTTTTTCCTTGTTGGTGATCCTGACTGGGACAATTGCTACTACACCTGATAAAATGCCGAGAGAGGCAGTAATTTTTTTTTAAAACGGAGTCAACTGGTGGGATGTTATCCAACTTTACTAGAGAATGTGCCTGGAATCTCTTAATGATCATCCTGATGGCTTTTCAACATTAGAGAACCAAAAACCACTGTGAATAGAAGCTGAATGGCAAAATCTGCTGTATCTCTGAACTGGGAGACATTTATTGTGTCTTATGACTTACGTATGATAAACGAATCTCTTTGCAGTCAACTCAATGTAGTTATCCTTTCCAAGTGACGCAGTTTGTTTCTGATGTATGTCCAAACAAAGAACAGAGGTACACTGGATTTCTGTTATTCAAGGGCGTAAGAAGCTTTTTTTTTTATTTCTCTGAGTGTAATACATTTTATTTCTAGTACCGTATTTTTGGAAGAAGCAGGGATCGATTGGTCTCCGCTTCCTCATTAGTAAACTTGCACAGGTGCATTGGAATGTGAAGGGGCATTTCATGAGAACATGAAAAAATATACAACTGAAAAGTGCTCAACAGGACAGCAGCTCTCACTGGAGTGGCTTTCTGTCTGCTCTACAGGCAAACATGGAGCTCAAGATGCCAAGGAGAACTTTTAGTGTCTACTCTGACTTCAAAGTGAAGCAAAGGCAATGTACTGTTTTGGAAACTGGATTCTAGCTTGGAGGGGGAGCATTTGTTCTGGTGGGCAGGAAAAAGAAGAAGGAAAAAACGCTGTTTCTTTTTCCAAACTGAGTTATATTTCTTTTTATACAAATTTGTTGAAGAGTGCTGCACTATAATTGTTTGCATTTGCAAATGATGTTCATAGAGCTAAGCACTGACACTGGAGAGCAGGTGAATTTCTGAATAGGATTTACCTTCATTGGTTTTAACTTTTTTCCAGATCCACAGCTAGGCAGTGGGATTTTCCCTGCTGAATAACTTAAAAGATAAATATAAAAGGCATTCTTTACTATCTTTCCATTAAAACTACTTCTATTCTCCTTGCCCTATTTTTTTTTCATGTTAGGCTTCTTTTATGAACATGTGTATTCCTTTATGAGCTAATACACTGTACATGATAGTGTGCAACTTCTACACGCTAAGCTTATTCAGCTGCTATGATTTCTGTTCCACACTAATATTGCAATCTCTTCATCCACTGGAAAATATGATATGAAAATCTGAGCAGGTCAGACCTAGCAGGGAAGGAAAATCCTCTGTGCAGTTTGATGCTGCGATATACAGGTACAGATTTGATGGGTAGTAGTGCAAAGTTCCTGACAGTGGAGTTCATCTCCTTAAGGATCTGTCCTGAATTCCTTAAAAACATAAGTTACAGCTGTGTTTGCTGTGTCTTTTTCTTTTTTGAAATGTCTGGCAAATTCTCTATCTTGACAGTAGACTGCTTGTATTCATTCCAGTAAACTTTTAAAGAGTGATTTGGTGCTTGGAACAATCACTGAAGTATTGACATGTTTGGCAATTTACTTTTCTCTTTAATGTAAAGAACACTAAAGAATATTGGGTTAATAAAACAGTAGTATGGGTAACTGCAAGCAACATAGTATTGTTTTTTGGAGAAAAAGCCCTACTTGTTAGGTTCAGTTTCTGTGGAACTAAGAGGGTAGTTCTGCATGCTAAATTCAGCTAATGTCAATGGAGAGGAGTCAAGTTTTGGAAACGGAGCAAAGGGAGGATGTAATTTTTTTTTTTTTTTTCAGATATACGTCTGCCTGACTGAGAAGAGTAGGGAAGGAGCTGCATAATGCCTAATTGGTTTAAAACCGACTCATTGTTTACTCCTGATAACTAGACTTATAAGCACTGGGAAAGATTTGGTTTACTGAAATGAATACAGAATTGGATCCTACAGTTTGTTTTGGAAAGTTGGGAACTGGCCATGCTCTGCAGCCTCGTTACACCTGGAGAACTTTGTTGCTTAACTGTAACCTCTAATGGGATACTTTCATATTTTTATTTGTATGTATTGAAAGGTTTGATTCATAGGTGCTCAGTAACAAATGCAAGACTGCTTTTCCTCTTTACTTCAACAAGTAGTGAAGATCTTTGTTTCAGGCCACTTGGTTGCTTACCAGGACTGGTATTCTGTCCATTAATGGTGATATGTAGGTAAAAAAGTTGTCTGAGCAAAGGAAAGTTGGTTTTCCACAGTGTGAACAATTGATCTTCTTACCAAAGGAAGATCACATGCTCTGTTGGTGGTATTTTCTTTTAGGTAAATTCGTTGTTGTATTAGTGAAAAGGGCTGTAAGTGGAGGATATATATGCTTGTATTAAAGATTTGCATAGTGAGCAATGGAAGTTTTAGAACTGACAGAAGGATCTTATGCCTACACCTTATCTTTGTTTTGTAATTTTTTTCCTCCTTAAAAAAAAGTGGATGCAGAGCTTCAGGATTTCTTTTTATTTGTTAGCGTACATTAAAAGTTAAATTGCATCTTCTGAGTTTTGTGTCTGAAATGTTTGTCTGCACAAACACAAAACACAGTGTCCCTCCCCGTGGCAGGGGAGTTGGACTAGATGATCTTTGAAAGTCTCTTCCAACCTAAAGCATTCTGTGATTCTACGATTCTGTGAAAAGTTGTAGTTCTAGGTGTACTCCTTTCCTTCCAGTTGTGTTGCTGTAGCCTAATGTTTATTTTTGTGCTGCATTTAAAAATGGTACAAAATGCATACTTTTAAATTCTGTCTAGACATACAGTGATTTTAAGTTGTGACTGTTATCTGTGTGTTTGAATTTTCTAAGGAACAGATATCTACATCTGAAAAAACAGCATAGCATTTCACATAAATGATGCTTTGTTGGCAGCTTCAGGGGACATGAAAGTTTGAATGGGCATAATGAGTAAACTACCCTTTGACTTTAGGCTGTTCCTTCAAAACAAGAATGAAATGGTGTATGGTGAGTTTGCACTGCTGTTTGCCTCCTTCTATTTCTTTGTAGGTACGTGAAAGGCTGATTTTCTTCATGATTAATTTAATCCATTGTGGTGTGGTCTGTGTTCAAAAATGCAAGGAAAAGCATTTTTATCGTAACCAAAATGAGCAAGGAGGAGTCACAGTTATTTTCTTTTGATCTTCCTGGGATCTGTGACTACAAAATGGGAGAAATCCAGAGCCCTATGAAGACTTAAAAGTATTTCACTCTCGCTATTTATCTTTACATGGAATGCTTTCAGATGCTGGGGCAATTAGTAGCTAAGCTAAATACAACCGGAGAGGGACTGCTCCATCAGAAATTAAAGCTAATGGGCTGCAAAGGCACACAGGATAATTCAAGTGTCCCTTACTAGGCTTGAACCTAGACTGCCACCAGAAGGAGTGGGAAGCTGGGTCTGTTGATGAAGGGCTGATTGATGCACCATGAATAAGTATTAGCTGTTTTAAGGTGGTGTGTAGCCGTGCTTGAAAATAGCTTTCAGTTCAGTAGATGGGAAGAAAATGTGGGTGGAAAGCATCTCTTGCTTGAGGCAATCACTGTTTAAGAAGCAGACTGAATATGGCCCTTGCGTGGCTTGTTCTCTTCTGACTACTTTTTTTCTTTTTCCCTGGGCATAAAAATAGAAGAAGCCACATCTGATGGGCCAAGATCCCCTAAAGTGACATCGCTCTATTTAAAAAAAGAATCCAAAGTATAAATCCTGAGGAAGTGTCTGATATAGTCCTAAGCCTTTCCATGGCTCATTTTCCAGACATGAAGTAAAACTTGACATGTGAAGCATCAACTGCAAAGAGCAACAGTTTGGCTACCAGTGGGAGAATGGGCAGTTCTTATCAGCCAGACTATTTATAACATATGTGTTGAGAAAAGACTTAGTTCTAATGCAGTTTTTGCAGTTTGTGTATTGTACCGGAAAAGATGAAAACATAGGTCTGGCCACTTGTCAGAGCTACTTTTAAAGATATTCTCCTTATTTTAGTGTTTCAGATAATTGTTGGTTCCCCTCCACCATTTGCAGATCCTTTCATGCATGCCAGTGTGTGCTGGGGGTGTCGCTATTTTTTTTGTTTTATTTTTTTATCTTAGTGCATGGGCAGTTTTGGATGTGGCTTCTCAAAGATGAATAAGGATGGGAAATTAAACTTTCTCCAAATGCTCTGACAAATTAGTTGGATGCCAGTAGCTTTTTAGCATTCTGCTTTTCCGTTACATCTAAACAACAGAAGAGGGTTACCTTGACAACCGGTGCTGCAATCATATCATAATGCTTATCCAGCAGCATTAAAAATTATTATATACCTGTAGCACTAAATAGATAAGCTCAGTAAATCAAGCAAGGATAATTCCTGGTGTCTTTTGGAAACTGCAATTCAACTATTTTATGCTGTTCTTGTCTCTAATTGGTCTCCTCTTCAGCTAGCCAAAACCTTCTAGGCAGCAACGCTGCATCTTCTGCCTGGTATATTAACTGTTGGCTGGGAGTAAAAGCTGAAACCTAGGTAGTAACAATCTTAGATGAAATGTAAATGCAGAATGTTGTTGCCTCTGCTTTTCCCTTCCATGTTCCAGTGCTATTTCTGGCACAGGTAGAGGTTGAAGGTGGGGCCAAGGTATACAACTTTGTCAGGGTTTCAAACACCACCAGGGGATGTCCAAAGTCATGCTTTTAAGCTTATGCCTGACTTTAAGTGTATTTGTGTACTGCAGAAATATCACTCTTCTGTCTTTAAGTGCCACTTCAAAATGCACATCTAATCTTCTGTCAATCTGAGTGCTTCATGCGTATTCTCTTCTCTCTGAAGATTATTGTTTCACTGGCTCTGTTTCAAGAGTCAGTGCAAAATCAGTTGGAATTGAGGTTTGTATTAGACATAAGTGTTAATGGTAGAAAGGTTTCCATTGACACATTTGAGGGTGAGCTAGGTCAGTCTCACCACTGTTTGTTGTAATGGGTAGTGTAAGGTTTTTTCCTTCATAAAGTATCAGTGGCAGATAGTTAATATTCGTGTTTATAAAATCATTGGCTTCCCTAGACTGCTTTACAATAGCATGAAATAATTAAATTTATAATACCTTCAAACTTTTCATCTATTCAAAGTGAACAAGCTGTGATGACAAAACACTGCCCCCAGTTGTGTACCTTGAGTTAGGAATGCAAAGCTTTTAATGAACTGTTATACAAGCAATCTGTTTACTCCCTCACAAAATCCATTCTCCAGATTTACTTGGGGAGGGGGAAGGTGGGAAAGGGCTGGCAGATATTGCACGTATTTTAAAGTGACTGCAAACCTGCTCTGCAGTTTTTACGACAACCTATGGCTGCAACGTGTATGATCCAGAGGCCTGCATCTCTGCAGAGGTGGGAATGCAAAGGTAGAGGAAGTAATTTTTATTTGCTTTGTGCGCTCAGAGCCTTTTAGCTAAAGAAGCTAGTGAAAGCTGGGCTGCCTCATTGTCTGCTCTTGTTTTGCTCAGACTGTAATGTCACAGCAATTTGTCTCATTAATTTGTAGCCATGAGAACAAATTATTATCTGCTGTAATGGTAATCATATTAACTAAAAAGGTAATAAAAAGGATAGGGAGGAGGTTGTTGTGTATTCTAAATATCAAACCTGTGCAATTAGTATTTTTCCCAAACATTTTTAATTAAAAAAGTATATGGAAGTGTGTGTATACATACATATATTTATGTGTATGTATGCGCATGTGAGTGGGTATAGCGTGTATAAGTGTATGTTAAATAAAATAAAGACCATATTCATGGTTTGGTATTAGAAAACACTAATGAATCTGTGCAAATTCTCAGAGGGGAGTCAGCTGATGAGTTAAAAACTCAAAGCACTGATAAAATCCTGCACAGCAGTAGCAGAAAGCCTCTATTACCTACATTTTAGCTCTTTCCTTTAGCACTTAAGCAGCTATTTTTTAGGTGGATGCTGGATACTTTCTGAAGAGTCTGTTTACAGTTTGTGATAAAGAGGTTTTTAAGCAAATGCAAATGGTGAAATTAAAAAAAAACCCCAACTGAGCAGTGCCTTTTGTGAGTGATGCAAAACTTGGGCCGGTGGTTATGGAGTTGCTGAGGACCTACAGCTGTGCCTTCTGACAGGCAACATCGCTTGCAGGTGAACATGAGGTAGTGTGCAGTGGAAGAAGTTGCTGGGGTCTGTGTTTATCAACTCTTCAAGGAAAGCCGTTAATGATTTTTGGGCTGAACTATTAGTCTTCCAAAACTGTAGCAGCTGGAAAAGCTGAATGCTGCCTTGTGTTTAGAATTGGACAAATACCGAAACAAAAGTCTGATGTAGGATCCTGTCTAAATAATGGTCAACGTTGGACACTTGTCCTAAAATGTATCGGAGACAGAATAACAGAAACTGTCCAAGGAAGGCCAGCGCCATCCAGGAGAGTGCAGATGGTGTTTTCAGAGGAGGAGGAAGAAATGATGCTCCCATTTAGGAGAAGGTTACTATGAGAGTCTGTGACAGTTTTAGCCGTATCTCTCTGTTAGGAGGATTAGCTAGGAGCTGCCGTTTGGTCTGTATCTTCTCAGAAGTCTTGAACGGGAGTTTCTCTGTGTAAAGTTTATGACCTCCAGTGTGGCCAAAAACTTACAAAATGCTCTGCTTTGTTCTTGTTCCTCTTTCTGTTTTGTTAACTGATAGTTTTTAAAATCACTTTACTGGTAGTGATAGTCTTAAAACTGTAAATACACTTTTAATGGATGAACTCTTGCTCGCCTTACTCTTCAGACAGTCTGAAAGCATGTAATGAAATAAACTTTGTCTGGGTGTTCAGATCCTAACCGCGTTTGTCATCCATAAAAGCTGCATTTCAAGATCAGACCTCGGGGTCTGTGTTCTTCAGTGCTTTCTCCTCAACAATAGCCACAGTCTGGTGCTTGGGGAAGAGTAAGAACAGGGCAAGCATATCTGATGCTTACCTCGAATAATATCCCAGCCTCCAGCTGTTTTTGGCTCAGGGGATTTCCTGAGCTGGATATTGTCTCTGAGTATTTAATAACCCTCAGTAGTTTTCTCTTTCATAAACATGTCCCTCTTGAGCCGAGGTAAACCCCTTCCATCTTGCTAAATGAAGGGGAATTCCTGCCACCCACCTCTGTTCTTGTTGCTGGGGTGGAAAATATGAAGCCTGCTGTCCTAGAATATAGGATGTGTTCTTAAATTCAGGGATGGGAAATAAAAGGTTTAAAAAATGATGATAGTGATGTTGAAGAACATGGATAGTTGTTGCTACAGTTGAAGTATTGTGCTGAAAATGGGCATATGATTAAGAGGAAAACCAAAACACTAAAAAAGTATTACCATATACCAAAGGCAGAAATCCTCACTGAAATGACTAGGCACTTGAGTCTTTGCAGTAGCTGACTGTTTCTCTTGCCAATTCTCTTGCTCTCCTAAGTATGGCTTTATTTATAAAATATTAGCTTTCAAAAGGAAGCTATCAGGAAATGAATAACTTTGTAGTCATAGCTGGGTTTAAAAAGTGAAGATAAAATAGCAAGCTCTTACCAAGAAGCCCCATTTATTTTGTGTGCTGAATGATGCAGGAGTTCTGTGAAAAAGCATCTATCGATTCTGAAACACAAGAAATTAATGTACTCTGTTTTCTTATTTTTAGCATTGTGTGTTGTTCCTGTCTTTAATTTCAAACTTTGACAATGATTTTTTTTTTGTAGCTGCCTGATTTAAAAATAATTTTGTTAAAGTGTAGAAACTTAGAAAATGAAGGTAAATGGGGGAACAGAGCCTCATCCCATGGAGCCAAACCAATTCCCTTTAGGTAGGTCCCTGGCAAGGCAGGAGTCCTCAGCAGTATAGCACAGCTTTCTTCCATCCATGCTAACAGTACACCCGGGAACGCTGGGACACTTCCACCCAGTCTGTGAGCCTGCAGCACTGGTGGGATGAGACAGGAACCCTCTGCTAATTTGGGTTGCAGGAGAATGTTTGGTAGCATCTGTAAGTGTATACGACTTATTCTTCTTGTTTTCTGCCCTGTCCTGGTCCTCATGCTTTTCCTGAGTGTTCTTCCCTTCCTTCTCTTCCCTTTCAGCCCTTCACATGCAGGTTGGTCTGTCCTTTCCCTTCATGCGTAGCACATGGCAGGAGTATTGAGAAGAGACCATCTTCCTCCTGCCCTCCTCTGCTGGAGCCCCGTGCCCCAGGAAGTGCTTGCCAGCTGGGTGCCCTGTTTGCAAGGGGCAACGTGGGGCAATAGCACAAGCGCACTTCAACAGTCGGTAGGGATGGAAGGGAGCAGGTGATGCCGAGTGCAAACTGAGTCATGCACAAAATTATTATTCACCTTTAAACTTCTGTTTAAAGTGCCAAAATGGTGGCAAAGTGCTGATTTCAAAGTGCATCGAGAACTGGGGATGAAAAGCACTATACACAGGAAAGGCATGGTAACGTTAAATGTAAGCTGCGCTTTTAGAGGCTTGTGACTTGGTCGCTTTTGGATGAGTTTTTGTGGGGATGGCAGAAAGCTTATCCCTGACATGGCAGCCAGATTTTTCTGTCTGTGCTCCAAAGCATGAATATTGTAGTGGTTTTCAGCAAAATGGTGTCAAGAATTTTCTTAAAATCATCTGTTCTGCACACAAAATTTTTTTTATGCGGCTAGACTGTCAGCCGGAGATAGACTCCAAGCACTGGAAGCGTTTTAAATTTGGTATAACGGTAAGCAACTTGCCCTTATACAGTAAATTGTTAGACAATCTGCAGGCGTTGCTCTCTGCACCATAGCAGTAACATCTGTTAGTGTAAGAATTTAGTCTAGTTCCTATTTAGGAACTTTTAAGACAACATTTTGCTCTTTAAACAATTTCTGCTTTAATTGCAAGTGGGAGAAATTATAAAAATGTTGAGAGCTGAACTGATGTACTAACATCGTGGCAATTAGAGCAGGAAGCAAAGCACAGTCCCTTAAGCCTACATCTGCTGTTCTGGGCTGCAGCATGTCCTCAACAATACCAGTGCAAGTGCAGTAATACAACTTTTATCTCTGCATGACATCTGATATTGTCTAGATCTTCTTGGCAGTGCTATGGTAGCAATAGGAGTTGCATGAATGCTGCTGTTCATATGCCCTGCGAAGTCATAATCTCATCCAGCAAAACAGCTGGATGCTAGTGTTAGTAGGAAAAAAGACTTGTTTAAATAGTTTATCACATCAAAGTATTACTAATATATTATTGCTATTAAAATAAATATTGTCACAAGGCATCTGTATAATAACAGGAACTGAATTTGAGTCATATATGACAGTACCTTTCAAGGGCTGTAGTTACAGTAAAATACAAGTCCATATATTTACAAAAGTACCATGTTGACATGAAAGTGCGCACTCAGCTATAAAGAAGTTTCATTTACTTTCATGCATGTATTGAGTAAAAACATTTTGACAGTTCGCCCATTGCTGTTCCTTTAAAACTTGTGCTAACAATTTTTGGGCTATGCTCGCAAAGATGAGCTGCTCTCTCCAGACATATACGTCAGTTTATTTTTTTTGTCATGTCATTGGCATAAAATCAGCTTGAATATTATGGTTTTACAAGGTTTGGGGAGCGATGGTTGAAGATTACTAAAATTATTTGGGTATATGACAGTTTTCATGTCATGTAAGTCAATTTTATCTTACTGAAGAGATGTGGACACAGAATTAATAAAAGAAGTGTTTAGGAGTTATTAATTCTTTTCTTAAAGGAAGTGTCTTTCATACCTTTCTTATTCTTTTTCATTTTGTCTTAATTAGTTTGTGCAGTTTAATCTGCTTTATGTTACCAAACACCAAAGAGCAAAATGTATCTTACTCATCATTTCCCTTAAACTGGACTCCCGTATTAAGGCAATTATAAAAGATAACAAAGGCAGTTAATGCTCAAACTGTGTTGAAGCCCATGTTTCAAGGGGAAGCAAAGTTATTTATATGTGACTGAAGTGCAACATTTCTCTGATAAAGGCCAGTGTTCTGGAATGAAGGTTAAATACAACGATGGTCGTCCCCTGCCAGCCTGTCAGAGAGTTGGGGTTGTGTAATGTTGTCACTAAGCCAGACAGCGAGCCCAGGAAAGAAATAGCTTCTCAATAATTTTCTTTATCTTTTAACCAGTCAGGAAGCTGTAGCGTGTAGTAGTGAAGCTAAGTTATTTTAAAACACTGATAATTAAGAGATTAGTAAGTGTTGGTTGCTATACTGTGTAACTTACCATTTAACTATTTCTTAAATAATATCCAATATTTAGTTAATAGTTTGTTTGCAGGGTTACATTTTAGTTGCTTCATTTTGCTCAATAATAATAAGTTACTAATATTTAAGCAAATCAGCCTGTTTTGTTCGGATAGTGTCTACTAATGGTTTTATTATTTGCTGGTGAGGGGATTCTTGTCCCGTGATTTTTTTTTTTTTTTTTTTTTTTATTCCTTAATTTTGGGGGGAGAACTGTGTGCTATTTGGAAGAGTACTTTCGG
>Ga0181612_102537_pt1 | contig 10972 bp, 6 predicted proteins | sample HoacroProtozoa21_FD_119630 | JGI IMG/M metagenome (GOLD analysis project Ga0181612, IMG submission 119630) | Hoatzin crop microbial communities from Cojedes, Venezuel. Combined Assembly of Gp0051906, Gp0051904, Gp0051908 | reverse complement strand
TTAGTTTAATTTATCACCAATCAAATCGGAGCAGGGTAATGAGAAATAAAACCACCTTAAAACACCTTCACCTACCCCTCCCTTCTTCCTGGGCTCAACTTCACTCCCGATTTTCTCTACCTCCTCCCACTGAGCAGCACAGGGGGACGGGGAATGGGGGTTACGGTCAGTTCATCACATGTTGTCTTTGCTGCTCCTTCCTGCTCACACCCTTCCCCTGCTCCAGCATGAGGTCCTTCTCATGGGAGACAGTTCTCCATGAACCTCACATGGTCTCACTCCTCTCTGCTGGTGCAATTGCCGTTATGCAGGGGTTTTTTCCCTTTGTAACTGTGGTATCCCAGAGGAGCTACCACCATCCGTGACGGGCTCGGCCTGGCCAGCAGCAGGTCCATCTTGGAGCCAGCTAGCATTGGCTCTATCGGACGTGGGGGAATCTTTCGGGAGCTTCTCACAGAAGCCACCCCTGTAGCCACCCCCTACTACCAAAACCTTGCCAAGAAAACCAAGTACAACCTCCCAGGGAATGTCTGAAGCTCAGGACAAAAGTGACCACCAGCAATATCAGATACACAGAACTTCTCATCCGATTTCTTACACGAGGCAAAGCCCAGCTTCAGTACTTTGCCTTGCTCACCTAACAGTACTCACGATCCCTTACTGTCACTGGATGGAGACTGACAGCATCGAAGCAGGCAACAAACAGTACTCTGTGTTGTACTCCGAGGTCTTTGGAGCAACCTGCATCTTCCATCAGCTGCCTAAGGATCGGTGGTTATACTGGGCCAGCTGAAAAGGACCTTTGCCGCAGATCAAGCGTCTCTACAGACTCTGATCACTTTCTTTTGTGTTCTTGTTTTCTTTTAAACATCAGATTTTTGATACTTCAATTGAAATATAAAAACAGGTATGCTATCAGCCTTTAAAAGTAAAAATATAACACACAGAAAACAAAAATCTCCTCAAATACTACAATTTTCACAACACAGTTCAACAGTATTCTCTGTCTACCTAGTTACTGAAAATGGGACTGGAGAGCACAGTAAGAACTCAGGAACATCTGGCTAGATTCATTAAATCCCCATCCTTCATAAGGAGAACTTATTCTTACGTACTTCAAATTTCAAATTTCCCAATATCGAATCCTCTCAGTCACAGTGTGAACTTGGTAACGTATTTCAAAAGCACGCTCCTCTGACCTTCAAAGAAATAATTCAGCTCATGTACTGTACGTATTCACATATCACCATATATGATCAGTCTATAGCATACAGACTAGCATATTTGCCTATGTGCATATTTGCAAATACAGCATGTATCGTCTCTGAAACTACTATGGACACTGCAGTGTATTACGAGCCTTAGACTTGGCCTATTTGCAAAAAACTCGGAAAGTTATGCCAAGGCAAAGCAGAAAACTTGGACTACTCTCCTCTTCAGGTCTAGTTAACAGCATTGTTTTTAGAGAACAAAAGAACAAAGCATAAATATTTAATTCTCATGACATGCAAACACTGTATTGCTTTCCTGTTGGTATGGATAACACTCCTGTTCACATTTTTATTTGCTATCCAATTAGTAGATTAACGTAAGTACAACTTGCCACCTCTGCACTTTAGGAGACAGTGGAGATGAGACAGGCATTTCTCAGTTTTAGCAAGGGTGGGAATACTCTGGGTCAAGGGAGAAGCACATGTGCATTATTTTTCTCAAAAAGTCAGGTCACAGAGCACAGTTCAGCTGCTCACTGGGACAAAAACCACATTATTTTCAAGACTTCAAATCAGCAACACAATTCTTAAAACTAATTTTATTCTTACGGTATTATTTTATAAATAAATAATGTGAATTAGTATTTAATTGTTTGAACCTGAGATTTTAATTTTTCACCTATCAGTATGGGAAATCTCTTGGCAGCTCTAGAGGCTATGTGAAAATTAATTTTTTTCTTTAATTATAAATTGGTTTTGCTGTAATAGCGGAGGCTTTAATTGCAATATTTTAATTAACTGCTTGAAGCAACACAATGCCAGCTTTTTGCTGGAGACTAGCTTATCTACGAGTCTGGAGTTTCACATTTACTCAGCTCCTGTGCTGAAGACACAGACTGCTATGTAACCAGTCATAACTGCTGCTTCTACCTGGCTAATGGCATGTAAAAAGACAAACAGCGAGTGCATTCAACTACGCACCTTAGACCACGTTAATAATTTGGGCAGTAAAAACGGGTGGTTAGGACTGGTGAAAAATAATTAGAGTGAGTGAAAGAAAGATAGTAGTTGCAGCATCTTGTTCAAAATGTCCTGTGATCTCCACAGATAAACTTCCTCCCTCCTAGCAGCCCTCCCACGAGGAACAAGTGGCAGACAGGGCTACGGGCTGGCTCTCCGACGGACGGCCACACGATGGCAAAAAAATAAGCTCCAGCAAGGAATGCTGCTCTCTTCTTCTCCAGACAGGGTATCAAAATCGAAAGCACTTGAAAGGTTCATAAATAGCATATTAACACTATCAAGATTTCAGGAGTGTGGGGAGGGGGGAAGGGTTGATTATTTTTTAACAGATTAATTTCCACACTTGAACATCTCAGAAACAACATGATCTGTCTCTGAGGCCCTTCCTGATGACACTAACAAATAAAGAAATGGATCCAGAAGTACAGAGGAAACGGAGAACAGCAGAATTTTGTACTTGTAAAACACTATTTATCCAAAAACTCTGAAGCTTTCCAGAAAGAGGGGTCAGGTACATTCTATTACCCTGAAAACATGGGCAAGAATAGCAGCACAGTAACGCTGATCAGCTGCACCTAATATATCCACAGACATCTGCACAGCTGCTTTGAGAACTAGGCTGTAAAACAGTTTATCCGCTATGATTGTGCTGAATAAAATACCCAAGCCACCTAAGCCTTTAAGCCCTAACAACTATGGAAACTGCCTCTGCAATATAACAAAAACATTTATACTTCATTGCGGATCATATCAAAAGAGTTACCTGCAGGGAAACCACATGAGAGCCAGAAGGGGCAAGGAAGTAGTTACAAATGAAAGCTACTGAAATATATGCCTGGGTTAACAAGATTTGTGGGGAAGAACTTTCCATGCATTGCAATAACAGGAAGATATTGTTATTTAAAAAAAAAGCCCTCTTCCTTTCTACTAAACAGTGCCCTCATTGATCAAATAACCTAAGATCGAACAACAGATAACTACAAGGTTACACTGTATTTGACAGTAGATTAATTAAATTACACAAGAACATAGTGATTCATACAACATACCTTGCCTCCAGCACAAAACACTTAGGAAGAAAGGGAGAAGGACAAGTACTTAGTGCAATTATGTAAAAGAGACAGACAAAATGTCATTTCAGAAAACAAGTAATGGCCAGGTCAAGTAACTAGGTGGAGTAATACTTCAAAATGTAAAGGTGGAGCACTGCAGGGTGTTTCTTGCCCTATTTCTCTCACATTCCTGTTCCGTACTGGCTAGTATAATTCATTCTGACTGAAAAAGAAAAGCCTGCCAACTAATCTTAGAAGGCAAAGGAGAGAGATTAACAGAGGAAATGAGTAGGTCTGGGCTTCAAAACCCACGTTCTCCAATTTCCCCTTCTTCTGTCTAAAGTACATAACCAAACTGTTATGAAATCATATCTTGTAGCGGTAAAAAACCATTTTGTTCTTTGAAAATCTCTGACTCAAGAACATGGTCAAAATCGTGCCTGAAAGCTGAAGGGGCTTGTCAGAGTCGGCAGGACAAAAATTTCATGAAAATCAAGAAATTCTCAGCTGGTGGAGACCACTTTAGCTCCTTCAACCCACGTTGCTGTGCTGATCTACACCAGCTGAAAATCCGAACCTGCCTTTGTTCTGTGCTATTTTTAAATAGCTAAACTTCAGCCTTGAGTTCAATTGTCCAATCCTATGACGTGGTCCTGAAAGACAAATACACTGCAAGTAAAAAAGAGCCATCACCAACATGTCCCAGACACTCACCAAATCCTTCATGTGCTGTCAATTCTTCTTAGTGCTATTAAATTACCGACAGCTGTTCCTGAGTCTCTGCTGGGAGCTACCATGATACACAGCAAACCCCCCGAAAGTGGAAGCCTTTCTGCTTTTAACATTCCCTGTTGTTCAGACCACTCATGCCACCTGCACTTCCTCTTTGTCACTTTGGTGGCTTGTAACTTTATCACTCTGTGAGGGCAAGAAGTAACCCCAGCTTTTGTGTCGCATGTTACCAAATCTCTCCTTCCATCATTCACTCTCCCCAAGAAAACGAACTGTAGTATCTCCCCCCATTGAGAAATTCCCTTGGTCTTCATGGTGAGAAAAAATTCCCTGGCAGCACCTAGATCTAGTAAATCATAGAAACCCGAGCTTTGGGAACAAAACTGGGTCTGTCAGGCTGTCAATGTCATCTCTCAGACACTCACCAGGGTGACAATGGCACATTCAGCGGTCAGCTGAGCAGCACTGAACAACGTCCGAACAAAGCGGTAAATCTGTTTCTGCTCCGGGTCGTGTTTGTCATAGTCTGGTGGCACTTCGGATTTCTAAGGAAGAAATACCTCCAAATAGGTGACTGAAACAAAACGAAGCGTACAGGAAGACAGACAAGCTCAGACGAAAGGGAAGAAGCGGCAGATGAACTTACCGAAAGGGGATGAAGGTTTTCATCAAAAATATCTAAGAGCATTCTTCCGTCTGTGTCCCTAAAAAGTGTTAAAACCAAAGCAGTGTCATTATCTGAACACGACAGCACGCAGCTCTCATAGACACAACCGTATCATTAGAACTCCAACACTCCTCATGCTGCCAGGTGCTCAGAAACACTGCAGAAATGTGATTTTTTCAAGCAGAGTTTTTCAATGACCTATTCTGCCATAAGGTTCATGCATAATAGGAAATCCATATTACAAAGTATGCTAAAATTTTCAGCTTTCAATGCCCGAGACACACAGCTTTTGCGCTCTCTACCATGAGGCTTTTTCAGAGACTAAGTGGTACTGCTAGAAACTTCTCATAAAACCAGCCCAGCTTACTTTCCTTTTCTGAACTTGATCATGCGAATCCTTGCAATCTCTTACTTCTTCCTCCTCCTTTACTGTCAACTTCGTGAACATTTACAAATATGCAACATTATCTTTACAGTTATTCTTTAGTTAACAGACATACACCTCACTCTATTTATTTGGAAAACCCTATCCTCCTTATGACTTCTGAAAGCAGAAAGTAGTACATACAAAAAAATTCAGACAAAATAATATTCCTATTCATTGGTTTTATTTGCTATTTCTCTCTCCGATCCCTGTTGCTCAAGATCCAAGTGCAAGTTGATGTCACTTCACAAGCCTAACATCCAGTATGCAATGTAAGATTTTTGCTGTGTGTAATCTTGGCAAGAGCACTAACGATCACAAAAGGGAGTGGTATAACAGTACCAGTTAGAACTGGACACCTTCTGGACAGATGCATCCATATGACCTACTTATTACAATCCCATCTTTATTTATAGCATCCCCTGTACTCTGGTCACAGAGCTCTTGAGAGAAACCACTGAATATGTTTTCTATCTCTACTCAACAGCACGTGTCTCTCGGAGCATGCAAACACGAGTTTTACAGTGGATTCATGTCTACAAAATGTACTTATTAGCAGCCAACATTTAAATCTCAACATCTGAAGGCGAGATTTTTTTCTGCTATAAAGCCTGCTAGCACTGGAAATAAACACTTATTTAAAAAAAAAAAGAGAGAGAGAGAGAAAAGGAGTACCTAAATTAAAACAAAAAAACAGGTTGAGATAATCACTAGAAAATTCTTAATGAGGAAAGACTTTTGGCCAGACTCTTCTACCCCCACATAAAAAGGCTAGTACTGTAATGCAGAAGTAGTCTCACAGGAATCACTGATGCACTACAACGAACTGTGGCCCTTCATAAAGAGAAAACAAAGAATTTCCTATTTTATTTCTTCATGTTGTAGCTGCTCCATGCTATGAAGGCACATTTAATAGCCCTCAAAAAACTATTACACCAAAAAAAAGAGTTGATAGGTTTTTGTCTTCAATAGAACAAATTCACATTGGTATCTTTCAAAAATGAACCATCTGCTAATTGATCTAAGTATTTCTCATGTTTAGTTTGTTGGGGTTTATTTTATTCTGTTTATTGAGGTTTACTTTATTTATTGATTTAGCAAATTTACCAGTACTTGTGCATTCCTCCGAAACCAAGACAGGCATAGTCTTTTACCTCTTGTTGAATAGCTAAGAACAACCAAAGCTGCAGAAAGCCTATCAATATAACAAGAACAGGAGACACTGGGAAAAGAAGGAATGATAACTAGAATGTTACAATCAAATGAAATGTGGGAAACATATGAAGGAATATTCTCTTTCACGTAGAGTTTCTAAAAAAACTGAGATTGGTGAGAGTTTGGAATATTAAGAAGTAATTTAGTTTTAAGCCAACTGTGCAGGATAAAAGGAAGAAATAAATATTGTCTGAAAAACAATTATTCTCTGGCAAAGCAGGTGCTTGACTCATTTTCTGTCAAAATCAACCTTGAGTCTATGTAAGAGCTGCAGTGGTTTCTTACTCCGCACTCCCCATAACGAAACAAAATCTACCACATATGACTACAACTTCCTTTTCGCCTGTAATGGCAGGAAACAGAACATATGCTTTGCTGTTGCTGTTTCAGCAGCAAGTACAACCGAATGCTGTTATCACATTGTCCCTCCGTTCCTAAATCACAGACAACTGAAGACAGGACAGTCATTTCACGTCCCTCATTTCAGAGTTGCTCACTGGCGTACGGGAGCCTGCTATGGCATCCCTGCCGAGACCACCCGTCGAGAGCACGGCAGAGGGCACGTTAACGACACCCCCACCCCCAACGCAGGCAGCTTCACGAGGGAGAAGTAGCAACCAGTCCCTCCTGAAAAAAATCACCTCTCTATCCCAAAGGCGAAAGGACAGACAGCAAGTTTCCCAAGAAGGTAACAGTCAGAATGTATTTCTTTTCAAGACACTGACATGGGACTCTTTATTTTATAAAGGTTTAGCCTCTCTGTCTACTAACTGCAGATCAAATTTGCAGCAAGCTCTGGAAGACCACAAATCGGTGTATTTTACTGCAGAAAGAAATCAGCTCCATGGCAATTGGTACGAAGCGAGCCTGGTGTACTCTGGCTCTGGATTCCTTTGGCTCTGGATTCCTCCTGCTCGACTCTGAACTCTTACTGAAGTTTCTCACCCTTTGTAATACCTAATGTGCCTCATTCTCCCCAGCCTTCTACTCAGCTGGCACAACACTTAACACTTCTTTCCACAAAACTTTAGAGTCTGATTATCTTCGAGATCTCTATTATTTAGCCCAGCACAGTAAAAATTGACTAGTTAGCCAAACTAACCCAGGGATGATGGAGAAGGGGGAAAAGGGGAACCACAGATGGGTAAACACGTAATCCAGGCATGATCACTAATGCCTCATTTCCTGGGAAATGAGATTAAAGTTTGCGAAAAGATTTCACTCCAACTTTTGCTTTACATACTGCCATGTTTCAGTCCAAGGCCCACTGACTTCTTGGAAAGTCTTCTGGGAGCTTTCAGCAGGGATCAAAACCTAAGCCCTTCTGCCCTTGTGCACTTCTAAAGGTTTCTCTTTAGATGTCAGTCTTGTTTCAAGAAGTGTGACGGGTTCCAGTGACCTGAAACATGGTCCCAAATGACGTACCAGCTTAACTTTAAACTTATAAGCAATTCTTTTTGTTCTAGTTGGACTTCTCACAGTCCAGAAGAAAAAACGTGTAAGTGGCTTGTTAGATCAAGATCTCAGCCAGGTTCTCTGAAAAGACACATTGAAAAGCCATGGACACAAGAGTCACAGTATTTATACAACCTCTCCTTAGAAATGTCAGGAAATGATATTTTATGATACTGTGACATATCATGAGAATATGGAATTTAAGATACAAAAGCACAATTCAACATGAAGAAAACTAATATATGTACCAAGTTACTTTTTAGAGAACCTATTTTCTACTAAATTTCAATCAACTTGACTGATCAGAGACCTAAAACATACTACACCGAACAGATAAGCCAGGACCTGCTCTGTTTCTGAGGCATCTTGAATTACAGCTATTCACAATGTCACTCGTACTGTATAATTAATGATTATTATTTCAAAGTCCATTAACTGATCATTGATTTACACAGTTAACTTTACATAGGTGTAGCCTAAAAAAATAAATCTGAAAGACACTACTCAGATTTCTCTATAGGTAATTGCAACATAATGCAATGATGCAGAAGTGCCCAGGGCACATAAAACCAAACACTGAAGCAAAGGTTTTCAATGCTGAACTGTGCTTCCAGATTTTTATGGTACATAATCCTCTAATTATTACTTTTCTAACAAAAATAATACATATAAAAATATAAAAAAATATGTTTCTCATTTCTAACATGGGAAATGAGAAAAGTACTACCCAGATACACTTTGCAAGAAACAGAGCATGGATTTTTAGGGTTTGGGCAGATCATTTGTTTTGATTAAAGATATCTTGAGTACAAGAGTTCATTATTCACATACCTGTTTTTGATGTGGTAATATATTGCAAGAGCTACACTGTAAAGAAAAATACAGAGTTAATATCTCAGGACTGCTAAATTATATTATTTGTCATATTAACATGCAACTTTAAAAACTAGCACAATGCATGACAAAAAGGATGCTCAACAGCCTGTTTTCTCCTGTTCAGTGCTAGATGCCATGAAAACTGCTGTAAATAGACAGTTTAATAATATTTGTTCAGCACACTTCGAGGGCCTCTTTTTCACTAGTAATGAAGTAACTTACAAAAATTTTCATACTCCACATACCAAGTTGCACATATCTTCCATTTAATGCCCTACTTCACTGAAGTCAAAGACAGAACTCCCACTGACTTCCAAGGTTGAAGATAAGGCATCACAGGCATTGGACTTTCTCTTTTATTGTTTGCTAATGCTGCCAGGCTAACATGAAATGTTTTAATCACCACTGGGTTATGACTTTATATTTAAATGCACTGACTTTCAGCGGTCTTTCTATGTAGCTACTCAGATACCAGACTCAAATACCAGGCTCCCACAGTTTTATGGCATCAAGTTACTTATTTTAACTCAGGAAAGTTGACTCCCTAAATAACTTGCTGCATTATGCATTTCCCGTGTTCTCAGCCACACACCCAAGTACCCCTGTTTACATTCTGCACAAAGACAAAACGCACCCTTATATTCACAGAAAGCTAAGATTTTCATTACGTATACAACAAACTGGTCTCATTCACATTTGAGTCTGAAGAAAATTAGGACGTGGCTTCTCACGGTTATTCCACAGTTTGCAACTCACAACTCCAGCTTTATCGAAGGACACAAGCGTTACACATGATGGAGTTTTACTGAAGAATGAAGCAGAACCAGCACCCTCCCCTACTTGTTCGAGCAGCAGAAAACCCAGTCAAAACTAAACGGGAAGGAGGAAAGTCTTCACCTATTACATTTGTTGACAATTTCTCTTGTCAGTGATTTACTGTCAGATGCTTACATCTTATACTGATGCAAAATTCCTTCCCTTTCTTCTCCATAAAACGTCTTTTAAAAGAGCCAGTTGGCCACTCTGTATTTTTATGCCAGAATTTTTACATGAAAACTGACATACTGCATGCTAGGAAAACAGTATTTTGGAGGTACTCTATTTAATAGAATTTTAAATTATTTCAGGTTTGTTTGGGTTTTTGGGGGGCATTGTTGTTTGGCATTTTCTGTTGTGTTTTTTTTTTTTTTTTTTGAACAACCATGTCGTGGAAAAGATTATTTCTCAGTTGAAAGGAGATATGTTTTACTAACTTTGTATGAGCATTACAGCTTTTACCAGGCTGCATTAGAAGTTTTTAGATCATAAACGCTTTTAAAAATTAATTATTTCTACTGATACTACTTAAGCAATTAAGAGATACCATGTACCATGGACATTTAAAAGGCAGAGTCCTCACTGAACACAAAAACCACATTTATGAATGAATTTGACTGAAAGCCATTCACAAAATGAATTAGTCCCAAAATTTAATTTAAAATTGTGCCCCTAGGAACACACTTGCAGCTTTCATGCAAGTTGACTTTATGAAAACGAATGCAAGAATCTATGTGCAGAGCTCTGCTTGGTGCCCATATGGTTGCTTTTGTAACAAATTTCAAATTAAGTTTAGGAAAATGTTTACTATTCAGAAATCTGTCTCAGAACCTGAAGGTCTTTCAGAGCTGTGATAGATTAACTGGGATCCAAGTTTCATTCTGCTTTTCACCCGTGGGCTCAGCGAGCACTCGGTGTGCAGGAAAGCAGCTTACGGAGCTTTCCGTGCCCCTCCCTGGGCACCCCACCGATGCTGCACATCTCCAGGAGATGTGCTCGTATTTCAAACACGCTGGTGCATAACACACACTCATAGAATCACGGAGGTTGGAAAACACTTCTAAGATCGTTCAGTTCAACCATCAACCCAGCACCACATGACCCAGAAGAAACAAATGAACTGGCCAAAGTACATCCCTCATAGATTTACCTATGTGCAACCGTCATTTATCTGCAGAGACTGCCAGGACAGGGGCAAGAAATGAAGCTGTACTACAAAAGCAACAATCCTGCCATCTCCCCACCCTTAAAGCTGTCAAAGGCTCAGCCAGACAGAAGTGAAGGAAAGGACTCCTCACTCAGAGGCCTCACGTGCCAGAGTCCAGCTCCTCACCTCACACCACCCCTTCTCAAACCTTCTGACCCCTCGCAGCTCCCAGACCTCCCCACACCGGCAGCCTGGCCCCGGCCCCACACAATTCCACCTCCTCAACCCACGTCACCCCTCTCCAAATCCTCTGACCCCACGCCACAGCCCCAGCCCCGCCCGAGTCCTCCCACC
>Ga0181612_170407_pt1 | contig 10973 bp, 4 predicted proteins | sample HoacroProtozoa21_FD_119630 | JGI IMG/M metagenome (GOLD analysis project Ga0181612, IMG submission 119630) | Hoatzin crop microbial communities from Cojedes, Venezuel. Combined Assembly of Gp0051906, Gp0051904, Gp0051908 | reverse complement strand
GAAAGCAGCTTTGCAGAACAGGACCTGGGGATTCTGGTAGACACCAAGTTGAACGTGGCAAGCAGTGTGCCCTTGCGGCAAAGGCAGCACAGAGTGTCCTGGGCTGCATTAGACGGAGTATTGCCAGCGGGTTGAGGGAGGTGATCCTTCCCCTTTGCATTTTAGAATGCAAAATATTAATTTAGAGTTTATAAAAAATGAGCAAACAGAAAACAAACATGAAGTTCCTAAATGAACTCTTGCTCGTGCACAAAGCAACTAATTACATTAAAACTGAAAATCCTCAAATGAGGATACACTTAATACAGCATATACAAATGCGGTTGTTAACTTCGTGTGTTTTGTGATAGCAGTTTACAACTTTGTGGTGTATAGTGTAAGGGCAGCAGTTCACTGTTTTACATGCACAGTGTCCAGTGCAGTCTGTTGTAGTAAATGTGTCAGTGTTTTAGTCCATGAGATGATAAGCTTGTGTGGAATTTCCTGGCATTTATTTAAGGAAACCCACCTGTAACCTACAAGAGGTCAAGATGCTTAAAGTGTAAAAAATGCAAAGCCGAAAAACAGTAGGTTACTGTGAGCATCAAAGGACTGCTTTTAATTTTTTTAGAAATACTTCTAGGAAGTAGGAAACGCCAATGAAACTTTAGTGATTCCCTCTGTACCATAACATTAAAGGTCCAATATCAGAAACCTAAAGAATGACATCATGTGAAAAATTACAGTGAGTTGCTAATACTTGTTAGAAAGCCAAAACGTGCTAAAATATGGGCAGGAAAGAACAGGGAATGGGAGACTGAGTGGTACAGGGAATCTCTCCCGTGGAGATGTAAGGTGTTGATGGTTTTTTCCTCCTCACTGTTGTGTTTTCTTAAGGTTATTTTTGTTTGGCAACATACATGCTCTTCTTGCTCTTCCTTCATTACCTTGCAGCTCCATGTTACATTTGAATTTCTTGTATATACAGTGTGTTTTGCATATGCTGGATGCTTGTTCTTGCTTTCGTTATCCCCCAAACTGTTCTTGCCCAGTTCTCAAGGTTGGTTTCCTTTGACCAGTAATTAGCAGTTGGTAAGCTGTTTATAGCCTTGAGGCCTCTCTCGTCCTATGCCTTTATTTTCAAGGTCTCTGCTATACAAATTAGGTAAGTCACCTGGTCTTCAGATAACTGCTGTTAGAGTTGGACAAGCTAAAACGAAGCTCCAGACAGGCTGAGACAAGTCCAGAGGCCTGGTTATTAGCTTCATGTGCGGCCTGTGGCCTGTTAGAACCCATGTCAACACCTTGTTGATGGGATACACCGTTCTCTTAAGAAAATGCAATTACAGGTATCCTATCTTTGACTTGCAGAGTTACAGTTATCAAAAGGTCCATGCATAAATGAATGCAGAGAATAATTCTGCTCAGCTTTATTTTACTAGTCAACTATACTAAAATTACATATTCCTTTCTGCAGGAAAGGTGTATGTGGAGAGCTTGGCTTGACAATGAGATTTTTAGAATGTGCGCTGATCTGAAGTTGTTATGATTACAAGCGTACTCTCTCTTGAAATACAGAGCAATAAGTAACAGACACTTCACATACCAGTAGAAATGGCAAGCAGAGGTCTTATGTCTGATTTCTAAGGAGCAGGGAAGAAATCTATCTGAAGGAATGGTGTCATGTTGCTGGTTGGAATCCCTGTTCTCGGAGGCAGATCCTCTAGACAGAATTGATGTGGGCTCTTGAAGTGCCATCAAATATACGTAATTTGGGAGATGTAAGAATCGGTTTGTTTCTGCAGTTCTTCTGTTCTTTTAATTACTGTGTTGTGGTTTTTAGTGAACCTGGAACTCCCTTGTGAAGTCGATTTGGGTTTCAATTTATATTTGCTGAATAACTCTTGGTTGCTTTAAGAGTGAGCAGTTTCAGCTTCTAGTATATCACATTACAGGTGAATGAGCCTGTTCAAAGAACAAAAGTAAGCCGAGTGGAGAAAGGGGGGTGGGGGAATACACCAACAAACTGCTTGTAGGTGGTCAACTTCTACTGTAATGAATACTGAAAAAATACTGTGTGTGTTACTGCAGCTTAGCTTCTCACATTACTAATAAGTTAAGAAAAATAATTTTCTTTTTCATGTCTTAAGAGTCCTCCGTTTCAGAACTGGTGGTTTGTCACTTGCTTTGTATTGACTTTTATTCTTGTTGCAATTAAACATATTGTTGATTTGGCTACCTAATGTGGTTTTACTTGTAAGGTGATATAATTCCAGGATGCTTTTCTATGTTGCCTGCCATTCATGCTTTTTGTCACTTTGGCTTTCCTGAAACTTTGTGCTCCTATTTTTTAAGTGTCAGTCAGGTGTTCTTTTAATGTTCCCTCTCTAGTTAGAAGAGTTTCCCATCTGTGTTTTCTTTTAATGTTGTGTGATATCTGATTTGAATTATTTTTCTGTAAGTTAGTTTTTTGTAACTTAGTTTGAGATATAATCTGTCCTGGAATTAATATGGTAAGAAGGGGCTGGGAATGTGAAAAAAGCCTATCTAGCTTAAGAGGGAATCTAACCATAAATGTAAGTAAAAAAAAATTCATATTTTACTACCTGCTATTTGTAAGAATGAGGAAAATGTTAGAACTTTTCATATGCTAATAATGCATCCACAGATTAGTATGACTTCAGTAGATGTTTAAGTGTATTCATTTGATGAAATATTTTTATGAGCTGATACATAGCAGTAGACCAGAGGAAGATTTTTTTTTTTTAAGGTTGTATTTAGTATGGCCTGAGTTTCTGGCTTTAAAAAATGTACATGTCCAGCACTCATTCCTTGTGTACCTAATGCATTCAAGGTGCATAGACTACTTGCCTCTACACTTGTAAGTACTTAATGTTTGCATTCTGAATAGTAAAAATGCAAATACTTTTTTTTTTAAAAGGTAGATATTATCATATAGACACAAAGTTCTTAGAAACTTTTTTGTGGCTTTGGAGCAAGTTCAGGATAAACAGAAACTTATCCCCATACTAAGTGGTGTGTATATTTCTGACATCTTTTAATAGTAAGCCTATTGTGGTGTCCTTCACAGAGAAGTGGAGATGTGTGGGAAATGTGCTTTTTTGAAACAAGTCATTCTGCAGTACGAATAAATGGCTACCTCCGCTGGCAGGGACTTAAAAGAATAGTAGCAGAACTGAGAATCAGTGCCCTAGATTTCTGCTGCAAAACAGTTGCACAAATAACCCCTTCACATAAATAATGTAGTAATCTTCCTGGCTTGGTTGCTGTGGATTGCAGCTATAGAATCAACTTAAAGCACTGCCTGTTTTAATATACAACGTACTCTCGGGGCAGGGGGGGAATCTTTACTTGATTGTGTGCTTGATTGGTGTATTAATGTTAATGCAGCTGCAACACAAATTTGCGACTGAAGGAGCTAATGTGAAAGATAGATTTAAAGGCAATTTGTGTCTCTTAGGCTGCTTTGCTCCTGTATATCTAGGTCACTTAACATCTTCTGCAACCCTCACTGCTATTTCTTCCAATCAGCAGTGCTAAGAGTAAGTAGAACTTTAAAAATTAATGTAAGCGGTTGATAGGAATTTGACTCTTGCTCAGAGAAAATTGAGAATTGCAGTTTTCCAAACTGGGAGAGAGCAGGAGTGTAATGCCTAAATAGAGAAATCTAAGGCTGGAACACCAGCAACAGTAAGACTTCTCTTATTTGTGTGGTCTTTCTCTTGTAGTGCAGTTCTATAAAGAAATTAGTTCTTGTGCCTCTGTTATTGACTTTGGGCAGCTGCCGAAAAGCTACAAGATTCTGCAGATTAGAGTCCTCCTTATTCATGGCTGGGTCCTATTTACTTCTTGGGCTAAACATGGTCTGTATGTTTGTCTTCTGTGATGTTGGTGTAGTTAAAAACATGAGTTTACAATTCCTGTTTAGCAGATTTTTACTTTGAAGAGACTACAAGATTCACAAGATGTCGTCTTCATTTGTGTGTGCTTTCCTTAGCCTATATCTTTTCAGAATTTTTTTTTTTTTAATGTGAGTGTTTACAGATGTGATTAGAGTTGCGGTAGCAAGTTTCATATGCTTATACTTCCATAGAAACATTTGATGCTTGTTTAGATTGTGTTATTTTTATTGGTACTTCATGTAGTTGATAAGATGTCAATAAACAAACTTGATGCAACCAGATTCTTGTTCCCCAGAAGTCTCCAGCTGAGTCTTCAGGGTTATAGGAAAAGCTGTTGATTAGCTCATGAGTTGTAATTCATACTGTAAATGTTTCATCCTGTTCCATTCATTTCTGTTCGTTAGACTGAGAAAGCAGATGATGACCCATCCTGATCAATCTCCTTTTCCCTAACTTCTTGCAACTCTCTTGCTGATTTCAACAGTATATTTCTGTTTCCGTGGTCATTTAATTAAAACATATACCACAAAAAAGACCTTCTGATATTGCCCTTGAACAGTAGATTTCAGATAACCAAAGGCTACATGAGCTGAAATTATGTAATACCATAACTTGAAGCATAGACACCCATCCGTTCCTTTGTTCCACTGCAGTTACTCCATATGCTTCTGCTGTTCCTGCTGCAGATCCTGCTGCCGGGGTCAGTGGCACAAGCCCAAAGTGAATGGGGGCACATGGGCTCTGAGTTGTGGGGTATAGAGAGGGAGTGGTGTATCCTGTGGGGATGTTCATGTGATCTTGGCAATACAGCTTCATCTGTAATAGGTAGATAAAATAGTAGGTGTGTAATTTGTTTTGCAGGAGGAAGATGTTGTTAAAATCAGAATGTTACAGTAATTGTAAAGCCTAACCTCAATTTTTTCACATCTTTAGATATTCAAGAATTTTATGAAGTGACCTTATTGGACAATCCAAAATGCATTGATCACTCTCAGCCATCTGAACCAATACAGCCTGTGAATACATGGGACTTCTCAAGCCTTCCAAGCACAACAGTGACATCAGAAACACTGCCGAGCAGCCTTAGCCCAAGTGTAGAGGTATGATACGGAAATCTCTTTTATTTTTCTTGTTGAGACTGTTAGCTCAACATTGTTCTCTACATTTCCTTCATTTTATAAAATATTTATTTCCATAGAAAACATACATTATTAAGATCAATAGTCATAGGGGATTTAATTATTGAAATGTTTAGTAATGGCTGTGTGCATTTTGCTTAGTCAAAAATTTATAAACTTGTTGGTCAAATATACTATTGAGTGACCATTAAGTTGGATTTATGCTCAGAATTTAGCCTTGCTGTCAGGCTTAGTATGCTTATATTCATCCATACTGATGACTCTTCAGTCGTTACTTCATTAATAACTTGGGAAATCTGAAGCTCTGTCTTTCTAATGGTAAACTTTTCAGTCTGTTCATAAGAAATTCTCTGCTTCTTATATAGCTGTGTTTTGGAAGGACTTTTTTTTGAAAAAAGTCAATCTAGTTGTCACTAGTGAGTGGTGAGAAAACTGAGCATCGAAATGCACATTAATGTATGTTTTCACTAAATCAAAATCTCGCTGCCCAAGTTAAAGTTATAATGTTTTAATTTCTTTGCATCAGCCTATTTGTCCCCAAAGAGGTGAACTTTGATTCAAGTGTGCCCTCAATACTGACAGTATTGGAAAAGGCGTGTGAGAGCTTCTCAGTAATAACTGAAGACAGTGCGCTGTGATGACCCGTTTTCATGAAATGGTAATAAAGCTCAGGAAGAACACTGGGGCGGACCAGCAAAGGACTGGTGCTGCAGCCTGCAGGGAAGCTCGGAACCTTGTACTGCCCAGCAAGACAAAGTGGTTAGGACGCCTTACCGAGGGAACTCTGTCAGAGGCTGTTTGGACGGTGTAAGACAGTCCACTTAGCTGCAGAACATAAGCAATCATGTGATGTGCTAGTGATTTTGTGCATGTCCTTCTTGTAGCTTTTCTGAACCTTGTCATATTGAAGCTAGTATGAAATGTGTCAGAAATACCTTAAAGGAAATCGTAGAGGAAATCCAAGAGTTGTGTTGTGTTCTCTCAGAAAGCAGAAAATGACTAGTAGATAAAAGATCAGCTTTTTAGCCTAGCCAGGGACAAAACTTATATATTGCCAAGAACAGTCGTTAAAATCTCTTTACATGAATAAACTGAGCAGCCTAGGTGTACCGCATTTTTCAGGTTTTTAAGTAATGAAACACTGAGGGATTGAAAGTCTAGTTGAACATGCAGTTTGGAATTGATTATTTTCCTTTGACTTTGGGAATCTTGATTATACACTGGAAAACTTAAATGATATGTCTCTTTGAAATCTCAGTTACCTGAAATTGCATAGAGAAGGCCACTGTCATCCTGGTCACCTTAATGAAAATTTTGCCTAGGTATTGTCATCTTTGGAGAAAATGGAGTAATGCTAGGGTATATGAGAAATAGTATGGAAAACACCATTGTGCTACTTACTTGTATGCCATCATCTGAATCTTTGGCTTAGAGCCATGGAACTTTTCTTTCTGAGGATATGGTGGATATGGAGTCTCCTTAGAAGCAGGAGCAAAATGGACTGGAGACAGTAGGGTAGGCAATGACAGGCAAAGTTTATTTTGTGTACTGAGGTGTTTTGAAATAAGCTAATTCCAATGCCTTTCATGTTTGTATGTGCAAAGAACTTAATGAGGCAATTCAAGAATCATTACAGTTGCCCTTAGTTACAGAGTATGGATGAAGTTCTGGAAAATTGCAGATGGGCAAATACTATCTTTTAAAAAGGGTGCATATAGGAGCAAGGCAGGAAAGAAGGATTCAGATCTAACAGGTACAGGGAATGATTCTACAGTCTTTTGGTAGCTCCTTGAAAGTGGTAAAGGAGCCAAACAATAGCCCTCATAGTTGTTGATAACAGTTTTGTCAGACTTAGTTTCTTTCTAATGTGGTAATGGTTCTTGTGGTAGGAAGAAACAGTAAATGTGATAAATTCTGATTTCAGTAGAACTTTTGGCATGGTTTAACAGGCTATCTTTTAAAATAATATATCAGTTACAGTTCTAAAAAAAGGCATCCTAGTTTGAGTTATTAGTGACAATATCCTGAGTAAATTATAAATTAAACCATGCGAAGGGAATGGTGTGTTGTTGCTTCAGAAGCTAGGACTGAAATGAAGCCTTGAGCAGTTGAAGTAATTAATGGGCAGTAGTTCAGCAGGAGCAAGTAAAGCGTCATGAACTTTGGTTGTACTTCAGTAGCACCCATAGGAGTTGAATAGTTAAGAAGTGGTTTCTCAGAACAGATTGAGTCATTTTTGAATCTCAAGGTGAGTCAACCATGTCATGTTAATACATGAAAAGAAACACCTTATTGACATAAGTGTGGTATAAAACTGTTCTGTTCTGCTTGGTCTGCATAAGGCTTTGCTGGAGATAGTGTCAAATTTAACGTACTCTGGTGCAAAAAAGATGCAGAAGAATTTAAATGCTTAGAAGAGATTGATAAGGAAGATCTAAAGCTTGAAAAGAAATGAAGACCTATGGAAAGATTTGGTGCTGCTTAAAAGAATTGAACATTTAATTGGGAAACGGAATATTCCTGTGTTTGTAGGCAAATGTAAAAAAGGAAGATAGTATTTTGTGCCTATACAAGATGTATTAGACTTAAATGTTAGTAATAGGCTTAGCAAAAATGTTTAGAATGTTTTCCTGAGTACCAGAATAGCTGTACATGGGCAGTCTCCTGCATTGAAGGTCTTTAAAGGCAGCATAACTGTCTTAAATGTGGGTGTGTTTTTTTATCTGATACGTCTTGGAGCAGTGTAATGGACTTGAGGATTTATGTCCCTACCAAACCATTTTGTTGTTGTTAAAGATACTCCTAATTCCCGCAGCTGGGATTGTGAAGCAAATACCTGCTGCTGTGAGACTTGTGTTACGACGTTCCAACTGTAGCGCATGTTTTGTGCTTCCACTATAGGGAAACCTGCTGAAATCTGAAGTGGAGAACAGTGCATGCTGTTAAATCCAGGCTTTGTGATTATCCTCTTGCTGTCCCCCTCCAGAAACTGGAAAGCTTATCGTATAAAAACTTGCTTATTTTGCAACCAAGACGTCCTCAATGAGAAAGACCTAACTTATCAGCTAAAGAGTAGTGTTGTCCCTGTATCTTTCTAAATTTTACGTAAGGATGCATGTGAAGGTGTAATTAAAGTACGGAGCTGCATCTTTAGTTTTCTTTCTCATGTATTCATAGACTGCCAGTAATACAAAGACTTGTCCGTGGCACTGCAGCAATGACAACAGGCACATTATCACTGCAAGATCACTAACGTGTTAGAAGGAAGAATGGCCTGATTTGGGAGGTCTCACCATAGACATAAGTGTATGTTCTCAGCTGAGCTGTTTGCTAGATAATGCAACTGCTACTCCAGTACAGTCTGGTGGTCCTGGTGTAGAGTGTTACCTAACAGAACCTGGTATAGTGTGGATTACTTTATTTTTGTAAGTGGCCCAGATTTGAAAATTTAGGACAAAGCCACCTGTCTTCCTTCGGATTTCTTCTCTCCAGTATTATGTGAGTGACAGTTGTTTGACCTTCAGTATATGAAGGTCAGATTTTACATTTGCTGCCAGTGTGTAAAAGCATAGTTGCATATGTTGGTGTTGATCCTAGTTTATGTGAAACTAAAACCAATTTTCTGACAGTTTGTCACCTACAGTATAGATTACCTTGTGTTTCATGAGTTAGAATGCTGTGTCCATATTATAGTTGTAAAGGTGGGCAGTTTTGAAGAGTCGTGGTTCAGTGTTGGTTTCATTTGCTGTTTCTAGTATATCTGAATGTCTTAGTTTAGCTTTCGAATATGTATGGAAGTTGTTACAGTAAGCATATAATCTTGTATGTTTTATCAGCCTTAATTCTTTCTTCTTCCATGAATGTATTTTCTTCATATACCTTTAAGGCAATACCTTTCCCTCATACTTTGAAATTTAATAAAAATCATGAGGAGAAACTCTTACGTATCAAGAGTTTATATTCCACATACTTGCTATGTGTGGTACAAGAAAATTAATGTTTTTATCCTGTAAGACAATGCATTTCGGTTTTAATATGCTTCTTTTTTAGGTACTTAGGGGTTTTTTATATATTTGGTTTTAATCAACCCAAGGGCATAGCAGTTCTGGTATAGCATGTGCTTAATGTTTTGCTTGTTGAAATTTACTAGAGATTGGAAGGAACTTGAGTTTAGTATATCTGATTTTGTTCATAGCTAGCTTTTTTAACAGAAGCCGTCACTTTTTAGACTTGCAAGGCTGCTGCCCAGTTCGGTATTAGTTCAGTAACCAGATAAAATCAGATCGGCATACCAGATGCGCTTTTGAGGTTATTTTAGCTCTGTCCTATTGCTTGCCAGGCTGGTAGGACTGTAGGTGAGAAGAATGGGACGTTTTTTTCTTGCTTGCACATTGTTAGCCTTGTAAGTAATACGTTTCAGCCCTGTTTCTTTTACCTTAGCGATACATTTTTTCTGTAGTTACTCTGGGCCAAGTGAGTATTCTTCCAGCTGACGCTTTGATGGTATATGTGAGAGTTGCTTGAGAGTGGGAATACAGTGCTCCCTTAAAGTGATGCAGGATTGTATTACAAGAACTTTCTACACAGCTGACTTTGGGAATGACTTTTTAGCAATGTGTACTTGTGTATATACATAGAATAGTGGTGTACAAGCTTAGGTTGCCTGAAGACTTTTGATGGGACGTAGCCTAGTTCTGCTTTTGCCTTCCTTCTTCTGGATCAAAAGACTGGTGTTGGTAATCCCCATAGGTATTGTATTAGAGCAAGTTAGAGCTACAGATTGCAGTTTTGCTGTTCACAGCATTCTGTTTTCTTTTCCATGCTTTGTATTTCCTGGAGCCTTATTTGACAGTTTTATTTGTTTCAGTCTCCAGTACAACAAGATGATGGGGGGCGGGGCAGGAGCCGGAGGAGAGATTCAAGACAATGATAAGCAGGAAAGGAATGCTAATCCTGTCGGTACTAGGGACTAGCAAAAAAAAGATTCGATTTGGACAGGAGAAAGGTGCATACCTTTTTATTATGTGCATTAAATACCGATTTTTAGGTGTGCATTGGCAAAGCAGCCAACAAATCTAAAGCAAGGTCTCTTAACGCTAGTAATCGTGCGAGAAGTGTGTGTGCAGGAGGGAACAGTGCTTGCTGTGATCTGTAGTGCCATCTGTAGGTGGGACGGTTTGTGCTTGAGAAATACGTGGTGAAACTTGAATCACTTGTAGAAATCTCCTTTGACTGAATAGAGTAGCATGTTGCTAAGGAAATAGCTGTCTTGTGACATTCTTTAAAAAAAAAATCTGTAGGGTGTGTTTAATATTGTAATCGTTTTAAATCTGAGAATTTAAAAAGCGTTTGCTGTTTAGCTTGAATTAAAAGTAGCAACAATAATTTCATTTTAGATGTTGGAAAAAACCCACACTGAACACTGTCTCAAAAGAAGTGTTTTGGCTTAGGAGGTGGAACTTGATCTGGAGGGTCTTTCTCTTACAGTGGGGCTAACAGATCTCTCTGTGGTGAGTAATGGTGGTTTGTCTGATCTGTGGTTTCCCCATTTATCTGCACATGCCAATGTGTTTAATGTCTGGCATGCAGAGAGTCTGGCTCACTGTCTTCTAAGGCCTTTTGCCAATTTCTTTTAATAAAAGGAAAGCAAAAGAGGAAGTAAGGAAAATAGCTGAAATTATAGATGTATCAGCTAAATTTGATGCCAAGGCATGGTGGAAGTGGAACTCCCTGAACATCTTGGAATCAGGAAATAATTCAGGCTCACCTGTGACATTGATCAGATTGTAAAGGGTTTCAGCCAGCTGAGCCTTGAAAACCTCCAAGGATGGGAACTGCAAAACCTTTTTGGCTGATCTGTTCCAATGCTTGACTATCCTCATGGTGAAAATCTTCTCCTTATTAAAATCTCTGTTTCAATTTCTTTGCGGTT
>Ga0181612_117063_pt1 | contig 10973 bp, 7 predicted proteins | sample HoacroProtozoa21_FD_119630 | JGI IMG/M metagenome (GOLD analysis project Ga0181612, IMG submission 119630) | Hoatzin crop microbial communities from Cojedes, Venezuel. Combined Assembly of Gp0051906, Gp0051904, Gp0051908 | reverse complement strand
CGCTGATGCTCTGGCAATGTTTCATCATTTGTAAACATCCCAAAATGCTATGTGGGAAAGGAAGTGATAGCAGGTACAGGGAACACAGAATGACAAATTCAATCAAAGACCTACTGAAAAGAAATTGGGGGTTGGAGTAGATCATCTTTAAAGGTCCCTTCCAACCCAAACCACTCTGGCCTGTATCTTTCTGCTCTAGCATCAAGATCATACGAACCTGACTTCCACAAGCTTTAATTAAAACATATATCATCAGAGGGTTTTCCAAACAAACAAAACAAGTAGAATCAGAGGAAAGATAAATTACATGCTAGCTTTATTTTGGTTTTTTTTTGTTATTATTTTATCCCCGCCATTGGATCTGTCAGGAGTGCTGAGGTACAGAGACCGTGTTCAACTCCTCTGACAGTCTGGTTCAAGCAGTTTCCACCCAGGTATTTCCTGCTCCCTGGGTTCCTCCTCTACTGCCCTTGAGTGCTCCATGCCTCCAGAAAGTGATGATCAACCTTCCCTGCTTTGTTGTGTGATACCTGGTTGTGAAGAGACTCATGTTCTTGCTTTTATTCAAGCCCACAGGAATGAAAGTCTGCTCTGTCTCTGCCCTCAAGGAACGTAACACATTGTCTGAGGGAAAGGTTCCTACAACTACCTAATGCTTTAAGGCATTTGGGGAATAAGGACTTGAACTCAAAACCTTCCAGTGAAAAGATCAAGATGCAGATTTTCAATAAGAAGTTCCTGCTGGGAATCTAAACTATCTGAAAATTTGGCCTTTCTGGCTTTAACAGAGGAAAAGAAGAAAAGTATGCTATACATGAAGTGGAAAATACACCCACTCTCAGAGCTGACAATTTGTTACATAAGAGGCAAAACTAATGAAATCAATTTTCTTACTTGTGCTGGCTTCTCTGGTGTGTGATAGAGCACCAGTATTGACTGAAGCTCTTCCCACCATTGGGGTATTCACAGCGACTATCTCCCATTCAGATCCTTGGGAGTCTAGTGAGAGCTGAACCCACGGTATATTCATCCCCTCAGCGCGAACACTGGATATGGCTTCTTCCCCGACTATATTTCCTCAAAACTTGTAAGGGTGTATAATACAGCTGGGGTCACTTGTATTTGTTACATGTATCAGAATCTATGGGTACAGCGGTTTCAAAAGCTGCTGGGCCTGGGAGGGAGAGCTAGGAGGATGTGGGCAGACATGGAAATAACAGCAACAAGATCAGATGTCTTGTTTTCTTAGGACACTAGTCCTTAAAAGTATTCCTTTGTTTTTCACTTGTACTGGGCTGTTTTCTTCTTGGTGAGAGAAATTAATATTATAGTACAAGTTAAGTTTAGAAAACAGTAGCAAACGATGTTAACTATGCTATCTTCTGCTGTACCTGTTTATTTCCAGCCATTTGACAACACAAGTATAATATGCATCTGTGCAGTAATTATGAACTAAATTTACAATAATTGAAGAACTGGTCATAATGTGGTATAGTACTTATGGATACAAATGATCATGTACCTGTTACATTTAGAACACGAAATATCTATTATAACTTCATTTTAACTGTGTTCTGCTGTGCACTTACATTGAGGTGAATAACATGAAAAATTAAGTACCAAATCAAGGATCTTCTTCATGAAGTAGTTTCAGTCCTAGTGCTTTAAATGCAACAACACAAAGATGTGCAAAATCATAAATGAAAAATCTTATAATCTGTGTATCTGCAATTTATTCAATGTCAATAGCAGGACAGATGAAGGCTGATTTCCACATTTCATGATAAAATTGGCCATATTGTTTGCCTCTGAAAATGATTCTGTTATTTGCACAATCAATGATGTCCTGTGTTCTCATTGTCACCAACTGCAAACTGGAGCTGGAATAGGGTGTTTTCATTTAGTTTGCATTTGTTAGACATACTGCGATAACTGCACAAAGCATCTGAGTGACTTTCCAAACCAGCACTGACATTTCAAGTTTGTTCTTGTCACCTAATGTTAAAGTACCACAACTGTTTTGCCAGATTATTTCAATTTTATACTGCTTCTTTTTTTAAAAAAAAATGTAATACACAAGCTGTTTTGCTGTGTGACCTTTCTCTTTAGAGTGGTCACTGAGTCATCAAGCAACGAATATACCATACCTTCATCTTCTTCTTCAGGATGCAAGCACATTTTAGAAGGTGAAGGGAAAATATTAGAAAAGCTTGCCTCTGTGCTGTCATGCTGCCTTAGTGTGACATGAAATTTTGTGACATGTGACATTAAAAAAGGTCACTTTGACAAACTAACTACTAGAATGCCAGCATATTTTTCACTACTGCTGGCAAATGAATGGTAAATTATGCAATGTGTGCAACTAACAATACAAATATTTTCTTCTTCTTCTGCATTTTTTTGAGTTTTAGAATATTATGGAGCTTCTCCAGCCTCCCTCCAGTTTACTCATTTCTTCCTTATAGAGCTTTCTTAGCTGCAATGAGGTTTGTTTTGTTTATTTTTAAGAGACTTATTTAATGTGTTAATGATTTCTCTATTTTTTCTTAATACATTGGACAGAAAAAAAACCCAAATTGAATTATTAGTACTATGTTTCAAATTTAAAAGAGAAGAAATCCAAGAGAGATATGTAAGACAGGCCCAAATCTTGCCTTTGAAGAATGATCAGTATTTTTGTGTATCAGCCGGCAGCCTCCAAGTTCGTTCTGATATAATAGACATTCCAATTGATAACACAGCAGTAAAATCCCCTTGAATTTAAGTTTTAGCAGTTAAAAAAAAAAAGAAGGAGATTCTTATGGACTGAAGTTACGTTCTTAACCTACACTTTAAACCCATGGTGAAGGTGGAACAGGGGTAAACCTGATGAAGCTTTGTCAGAGACCAAAAATAGCCCCTATTTTTCTTGATTTTTTTTACATAATTTCATTTGCTTAGTAATGTATCACTTAAAAAAAAAAAAGAGACTGTGGTTCATATATATACTCTGGTTTCCTTGTATTTATCATGGCACTTACGCGGGTCATTGTAGTATGTGTTCTGTCAGCTTTTTAAATTTTAAGCATTGTTCTCATGGGTGTGTTACTTGTCTGTTCTATTATACTTCACACAGTTGGGTTGCTGGGGTTTTCAAATGTGTTTTCAACCTGCCAAGGACCTGTTCACAACAGAAAGGCAAAAAAAAAGTGGTTTTTGAATGTTCTTCTTCTCTTATAAACAAACAGATTGAATTCGGAAAAATTACAGTTTGCAATTTAAGGAAACAAGACAGGGACCGGCCTTTATCACTACTGTAAAAATGAAAAAGGAAGCTACTATCTTTTTTCTTTTGCCCTGTTTTTTGGGGGCTAAATTACATTATTTAATATGTAATATATCTCAGGTGTTGTGTAAATGTGGTGGACCACTGACAGCCTCTTTAGTCAGAGACTCCCAATCTGAAGCACTGATATACTAATGGTGTTTGTTTACTGAGCTGGCTATCGATATGGGTTTCCAGAGGGTGATGTATCAGTTTTCTTAAGAGTATGGATAGATGTCTGTTTAAATTGTATAGATTTCTTGGAAGACCTGTTCTTTGCAACAGTTAAAATTCCTGGCTGTAGAGCACTGGGCTTTACTGCCCGTAGAAAAGATTCTAACTTTTAACAGACGCTATAGTCCTGTATTGTCTAATCTCTCCTGACTTAAAACTTCTCAGATGAAGGAAGTTTTAAAAAATTATATGAAAAGGTAAATCTTTTGGAGTCAAAGAGAAAGGATGAGTTTGGTTTTTGTTGGTTTTTTTTTTTAATACACATGATGGAGCAGCATCAGGAAATGCAAGATCACAACAAGCTGGAATCAGTAGTATGAAGACATATATTAAAATATTCTGAAAAACTAAATTTTGGAAAAAGAGTGTTCTCCTCTTCTAATCCCAACCAAAGAGCTTCTGCAGATCTATACCTGCAGACTGATCTTGAAAGATGGACAACAGCTGATAATTAATTCCCTTAGCACATGGCAGGAAGTTTGAGTGTCTCACCATTACATTCCCATCCTGCGGGTCACCTATATGTGGATCCTACAACCACAGATGTATCTGTTCAAGGAGAAGGCCAAGGACCTGCTAATTAACAGGACAGCAGAAAACAGGCTGGGATGAGACCAATACATCGCTCTATGTCGATAGTGGCAGGACAGTAAAAAAAGGACGGTATGAAATGGGCAAGGCAAATGATCTGATATTGTCTTTCCAGATGCTTTACGTTCAGTAAAGCCAGAAGCCAGAAAATAAGCCAGCTAACAACACAAAACTGCAACATGTTTAAGCCTCATTTGGATTTCTTAAATTCTACAAAAATAATCTTAACCAAACCACAAAATCAGGACTACATCTTCATCCTTCTTGACCCCACTCTGTCCACACTTTGGCTCTGTCGAAACCAGTAACCCTTGTTCCTCTTCCTGCAGTGTTGCCTTTCTTCAACTCCATGGCTCCAGGGTCTCCCTCCTTTCCTCCTTTCCAATTTCTTTTTTCTTGTTGCTTTCATAATCCTCCTCTTCACCCCACTTATTGTCGAAATTACATAGTACTCTGTTTCTGAACACCTTCATTTTGTTTCAGGGTCAAGTTAACATCAAAATTCAATTTTGCTGACCAGCTCTCCACGGGCCAGACAACAATCTCTGTCTACTCCAGGGCCACTATTTTGTTTATTTGTTTTTAACAGATCATAATTGTGTCTTGCTGCCATCTTTTTGTAGATGCCTATCAACCCATACCTGCTTGTGTGGTATCCAAGCTCATAAAATGAGTATCATTTTTGACAAAATCAAGATAGCCGCTCACAAATTATTTTTAATGTAAGATGTCTAAAGTAAGGCTTTTCCTTTCTGTGCATATTCTGTTCCAGGTTCCCGTCATTTCCTGTAACAATTTTTGCAGTTTACTTTTCTTTGTCCTTGACGAACATAACTTTGCTCTTCTTGTATCTAATCACAGTGCTGCTGGCAGAAATCTTTTCCTTGTCTGATGCTTTGGCCATGCCACTTTTCTCTTTTTATTTGTGCACTGGCTTTCCCTTTCTCAATCACATCAAGCTGAAGTTACTTGTCATTCCCATCAAGGCACTTTATTTTCCATCCATATGTTCCCCCTCACCTCTCACTGCACCTCGAAGGGGTGATTTTGGTATTCACTTGCCCTATGGTGCCAAGTCCCTGCAACTCTCTTACACTTAGGAGGATTTCCTCAGCTACCTCCAAACATCAGCCTTCTTCAGCCTTTCCTCCTAAGACTCCCTTCTGCTCTGATGCCCTTCAAAACTAAGCAGCAGATAGCATCATCTGCATGCTGCACCTGCCATGTTGACCAGTAGTTTCTCACTGTTTCCTTGTTCCCCCCGTCTACCTGCAACCATCTGTTCTGCCTTGTCTCATGCAGCTGTTGTGCTGCTCTGTGTTTGTACAGCCCCTCAGAGAAGCAAGGATTTTAAGGAGAGGTAATATCTTTTATTAGATCAACTGAAATAAGTGGAAAAAACTGCCAAGCTTTTGGGTACTTTCTCAAGTCTAAAGAAAAGCTTCACTTTCTCTATATAGAAATATTGCCTCTTTTATACCCTTAAAGGCAGACAAATGGAACCCCACCACTGTAACAGTATAAGTCTATACAGCAAGAGAATATTCCCTTAGATTGCAAAACCCATACAGCCAAAAAAAAAAAGTGTTCACCCCTGGGGAAAAAAAAAAAAACAAAACAGGGAAGTTTGCCTCTGAGGAAGAAGCAGAGGTTGGGGTGGTAATTACTGGTCATTATTTACATTCTTACTCAGAGAAACACCTATTATGCATAAGGTGATCTGCTACCTTCAGTTTCTGAATGTAGCTAACATTATTTGAGAGGATTTGGACCCTGCCATAGGACCCAACAGTAACAGCTTATCCATGGGTAAGACGGAGGTCAGGATAGTTTCAGCAATTGCTTACACTTTAGGGTCCATGTTGCTGCTGATCCCAGTGAAGATTTGAGCATGGGATAGGACTAACGACTGCAGGGGAATTCCTTTAAAAGTTATGGAGTTGACAACAAAGTACTTTTACAGCCGAGAATCAATTTACTGTGACATACAAAATGTACTGTCTTAGAAGATCCATGAATTTATCAAAGGGTTGAGAAATTAAGAGACTGAACAGCTTCGATGACATTAGTAGCACTGAAATTAATACTGTAGCCATGGCTCAGTACTTGTTCTCTGGGACAGTTAGAATATGCAATTGCTAAACAGTTACTACACAAAATGAAAAATACTTTTGACATTTTTATTATTCTCATAATGGCAATCATTTCTCAGTATCCTACTAGAGTCTATGCCAATCTTGCTTATTTACTATCTACAAGATATGTTGCTTGAGAGTTACATAAATAAACACTTTAATTATTACTTTAATTGTACTACAATTTTTCCATCAGAAAAAAACTGTGCTACTTAACTATACCCACAAGTGGCACGGAAGATGAGAGAGAAAGCCAAAGAAATTCTTCCCGCACAAAAGGAAATAGTATCTATGGATTTTCAAAGGGGAAAGCCACTATCAGCACTTTGCTTCATGGGTTCGGGGTTGATATTGTATTCCATTCTCTGAAGACAGTTAGTGACAATAAAATAAGAGCACAACTGCACCTTTCCTATGAAGAAAGGCTGAGACAGCTGGGTTTGTTGAGCCAGGAAAAGAGAAGGCTCTAGAGACAACTTATTGCAGCCTTTCAATAAATAAAGGGGGCTTATAAGAAAGATGGAGAGAGACTTTCTATCAGGGCCTGTAGTAACAGGAGAAGGGGCAGAATTTTTAAACTGAAAGAGGTAGAATTATATTGGATGCAAGGAAGTTATTTTCTATTTCTATTTTCTATGATATGGGTGGCGAGACACTGGAAGAGGTTGCCTGGAGAAATTGTGGATGCCTCTTCCCTGGGAGTATTCAAGGACAGGTTGGATGGGCCTTTGACCAACCTGGTCTAGTGGAAGGCGTCTCTGCCCATGACAGAGGGGTTGGGCTAGACAATCTTTGAAGGTCCTTTCCAACTGAAACCATTCCACAATTCCACAATTCTATAACTGGCATTGTAATGTTGCCATGAACTTTACTGGATGATCATAAAAACTAAAGGATGTAGGGTCAGGCTGAACAACAACTCTGTCCAGTTTTCACATCACAAACGTATCTTAAAGCTGTGCATAAGCTGATTATCAGACATCAGTGCAAATGAAGGGTTGCATAATATTTGATATGCTCAGAATCAAAGTACTATACCTTATTTTTTTTATACTGTTATTAAATATCTTCACTGATTTTTCAGAGATGTAAAACTGAGAAAAACACTGGTGCTCAGCTACCATTCTAGCCAACGAGTGTAAAAATTTCACTGCATCCCTTGTGTTCAGAAAGCAAACTATGTGAAGAGTTTGTACTGAGATGTCTCCTGGAAGGGACATTTCTGAGAGAATTAAGCCAAATAGCTATGCAAACCCCAAAAGGAAGAAGTTTACTGAATTCCAGAATCTGTTCTTCACGTTTATTTTCAGCTCAATGCAACAGTGGGTTATTTTCCATTCCTTAGACTTTCACCAAAACAATTCGTAATTGTTAACATAGCTGCCTAAAGCCTTTTAGGTGTAAATCTGTAAGCAATGAAATGAAGTGGAAAAGTAGCTTTCCTCTGACAGATGCGTGGATGAAAATGAGGTGATAATAGGTAAGATGGTATTAAGAAGACTAAAGACATACAATAACAAGCCTGTCTAATTGTGAAGATTTAATTAAAGCAGAGCTACTGTGATGCTGATGTAATTATCAAGAGAATATCTGGCTTTCTGTGTCAGAATTAGCTGCTATTTCAAAATAATATAATCTAGACCTTTAAAAAGGTCTAGATCTTAGCAAGCCATATAAATATTTTAATGTACATTACTACTTTGTGTTGAAAGCATATCAACGGAGTGGGGCAAAAACCTGTATGTTTCAGAAGCACATTATATGTTAAGTCCTTGCCATTCTGCCTGAAATTTTTATAAACAAAATTGCATGATTGATAAAAAAGCTGAGTGAATGCCTAATTCCGAAACACCCAACATTTTACTAGAAGTTTAGTGGCTTCTGACAACTCCAAACACGCTCTCTGCTCTTTCCCACTGAATTGTATTTGCAGCTGCAGCTAGCACCATATGCTACTTGGCCAATATGTGTTAGACACTAGAACCCGACTTCCAGGAGACTAATGTATAAAGCCGATTTCTCCTGAGAGTCCTTGCACCGTCAGTGAAAAACTACACACTCCTTTCAGTTAGCAATTTAGAGCAGGGGCTCATATCTTAAGAAACCCTGGTCTAGAAACTGAAGTAACTGGAATGAATTCCTCATTGCTCCTCTTTCCTGTCTAGTCCCAAAGTCCAATCTTTCCTAGGGGCTCACAGGTAAGTCATGGGTTTGGAAGGATACATACATAGATAGCCTCAATCACCAGAAATTTTTGCTTGAAAACCGCTAGCTGTTTTCAAGAAAACAAAGCTTGAAAAAGCATTTTTCTTGCATCTGCTATCACCTTGATACATTTTCTTGCTGTCTTGTATGCCTAATTCAGCACTTGCACTTTCTCCTTTTCATTCTCGTTTCAATATCCATTTACTGCCTTGGTTTCCACTTCATGGTAACCTTAATAACTGCTATGCTCAAGGAACTCAGTCAGCATCTCTCTTTGGAAAATGATAGACTGTGCAAGATCTACTTGCTGTAATTTGACTCATAAGCCCTAACATGATCCTTTCTTTTCCCTCCATATATTTCCTTATTCATAAGGAGCAAATTTTTGCACCCTAATTCCATGAATACCTTTATGCCTTGGGGGATTTCGACCATTAATTAAATCCGGGTTTAAGATTATTCTGAAAAACACACTCACCTGTTGCGCAGTAACAATGCAGACAGACAGTTTCACATGCCTCTGCAATAGGAGAGCCCAAGTGTACTTCATGTCTTACTACAGGTCCAAAAATCTCAATTCATCTGGACAGACCAGTGGTGAAAAAGCAAACATACTACAGCACAGCCCACCACATAATTTTCTCTGTTTAATACTCTTGAAAACGTTACGCTTACTTTCAGGTTGCTCTACCGATGGACTAGCAGTCAACAATACGGAAAGAAAGAAGAATCATGGGATACAACATGTCTGTGCCCAGTCAAGCTTGCTGCTCACCTTATAAGGCAGGGGTGTCTTCTGTCTTCTTTTGCAGTATTGCCATTGAGTGGCCTAAAGGCTTTAAGGAAAAACTAGGGCTTTATAAAAGCATCTCAGATAGACTGGTTTAAAATATCCCAAATGCAGCTACTTAAGAGATAATATAAATTCTATCACTGTCTAAATAAAATTAAGCAAAAATCACCAGTGGAGGGAAAGCTTCTTTTCTCTTGTCCCTCTCCAAAGCAATAATAAAAATGAACAGCAGATGGTATGTGAACTGTTAGTCATGTGGATAGTCATTCAAAGTCTATCTTAATCCTTCCACACGTGATTTTGACTCTTCTTCCTCCCAACCACAGTTGTATCTTTCCTAGTTGTTTCAACATTTCCCAGTCCAGCTAATAACCAGAAATGAATATATAGCTGTGGTCCTTAATTTTACAGGTTTGGTTCAAATTTGATGCTATGAATGCCATGATATTTATTGCCAAGGAGGGAAAGGGATAAAAGTGACATTTTACACAAGCCAGAGAAATCAAGTGGTGTTCTATCTTTGGAGTTACAGACTTGAGATGGTAGCCTACAGGCAATGGCATTCATACCTCCTAACCACTAGATCATCCAGTGATTCCTGTCCAACAAACGTATTCTGGGTTTTGGATTAATTGATCCAACACATTAGAAAGAATATCCCCCTAAGGTTTTCTCCATTTTCAGCTCGTCAAACATCGTTCTGCCTTCACACACTGTCTTTCAGACATACTCTCCTCACCTGTTCAACACCTTACACAGGACTTCTACATCCCAATTTATTCTAGCACTGCGTTATAATAAGACTTCTTTTTTCAGCATTAGCATCAGTAATGATAGTTCCAAGGAGCGTATGATTTAAAGGACTCTCTTCAGCATGAAAAGATTGCACCAATTAAGTTTCATGATTTTTCAGAAAAACAGTGGAGACTCTTGCTTATTATTTACACAGTTAGTTTTCAATAGCTGATGAGAAATGACAAAAAATGAGTCGTAAACTGCTCATGTTTTACAAAAATCTTACTCTCACACTGTTTAGCATCTTTTAAGCATGTACACTGTAAAGTTGAATGAAATCTTGATTTGTTCTTCCCCAAAGTGTCTGCCTCTGCCTTGCTTTCCTCCTTTCTAGCTCACTTATTCTTACTTCTGAAAACAGATCTGAGAGGTTTTGCTTTCAGTACATCCATTTTATTAAAAACTCATTCTAATTCTTCCTAGCTTGTTAAAGTCATAGAAAAAATCTATTTGTCATGGCCTTTGAGCTCTAGTTATGGCCTTATTTGTTCCATTCTTCCTGGGACACATTAAATGCCAACACAATTGATAGTACACCCTTGCTTGTGGAATGAGCAAAAGATAGGATCCAACACTGACCAAGAGCTTCCTGTAAGAAACTGGCTTGATAAATCCTAGTTCAGGAAGGACTGAAAACTGTTGTAGGTGAGCTGATGAAGAAGTAGACTAGATGTTTATTGCTTCTCCTCCAAGTACTTCTCTGCTGACCAAAGACAGAATTCATTTTCTTTCCTGTTATGGATTTGCATGGCAATCCTTTGGTAGTGGGGGAGCTATAGGGGTGTCTTCTGTGAGAAGCTGTGAGAAGCTTCCCCCATGTCTGATAAAGCCAGTGCCAGCCGGCTCTAAGATGGACCTGCAGCTGGCCAAGGTAGTGCCTCTGGGATAACATATTTAAGATGGGAAAAAAACCTGT